>JGI12635J15846_10000171_pt1 | contig 49609 bp, 41 predicted proteins | sample BlaSpr_A8_OM2_M2_FD_15846 | JGI IMG/M metagenome (IMG submission 15846)
TTAAGCCCCGCTGGGCCGATGGTACTGCACGCGAAAGTGTGTGGGAGAGTAGGTAGTTGCCGGCATAAATAAAGGCCACGTTCAGAAATGAGCGTGGCCTTTTCCGCTTGTTGCGAAGGTTCAGAATCAGTTTAGGCAAACGCTGGGTCTACAGTTGTGCGACGCCAACTCCATCACTCCTTCGACTACCTGACCGAGTTGCAGCGCCATGCTCAGGAAGTGGCGACTAAGCCCGCGGAGTGGAACTACCACGAAACCTTGGAGCGGGCCATTCCCCTCTCCCATTCCCCATTCCGCATAAAGCTTAGGTAAAGCTTAGGATGAATGGATGAATTACTCACGGCCGGAATCACAATTTTGCAATTACGCAGCTTTTGCCGAAAGGACACATTGATTCCTTGATTCCAATATGCCGGGTATGGGAGGAGTGGGGGTACCCCAGGATCAGAGGCGGCGGACAAGAGGCGAGCCGCAATTCGGCTTTTTCTAACGTTTCAACGACCGAACATATTCGACCAGCGCGCGGATTTGATCTTTAGAAAGTTTGTCGTCAAAGCGCGGCATCCTGTTTGTGCCTTTGCTGATGATCATACTAAGTTCAGCATCCGACTTGTCTTGTACTTCGGCTGAGCTGAGCGGACGAAGTTTGAGGTTCTTACCGAGCAAGGTATCGCCCGCGCCTCTCACTCCATGGCAAGCTGAACATTTTTTCTTATAAGTATCGGAGGCGTTCTCGGCGAAAGCGAAAGTGGAGCATAGCAATGCTAGCATCGCACCCAGGAAAACAACATTAACGCCACGCCTTCGCGCCGTCCCACTCAAAATCGAACCCCCAAAATCTGCCGCAACACCGAGTCTTTCAGAAATCAGCGCCTCCAGTTTCGCCGCATTCGCGCGACCTGATTCTACCAGTTCAACTTAAGCGCGAACTGAAACTGGCGCGGATCATAAGCCGCTGTGGCTTGGCCGGCGTTGGTGAAGAGCGGACTGACGGCCGCATAGTTGTAGACGTTGGCGATGTTGAACATGTCGGCGATGAGGTCCATGTTATAGCGCTCGCCGAAATAAACACGCTTTGAAATCCGCAGATCGTTGAAGACATTCCAAGGACTGACGCCAGCGTTGCGTCCTAGATTGCCATCGAGCAGCAGCAGTGCATTCGGCTGCAGCAGTTGCGTCGGAGTTATGTCGGCAAAGCAAACTTCCTGGAGATAACCTGAGGGCGAGTATTTCGAAGGGATCGTAGGATAGCCACACCCGTTCGTCGGCGTTCCGGCAGGAACGACATTCGGGCGCCCGGTCTGCGAAGAGAACTGCAAGTTGTCGCCGCTTCCGGTGATGATGTTAAAAGGACGTCCAGAGCCGAATTCGATCAACGGCGAGAACGTCCAATCGCTGAAGAATTTCGGTGCGAAGCCGCTGCCCGTGAGCTTACCCGTCTGATAAACGCCGCTGAAAACGAAACGATTGCGCTGATCGAACGTAGATGACGAGCGATCGAGTCCCGGGAAAAAACTGTCTTGCGGAGTGAGCGTCGCCTGCAAATCAGTGGAGTCGTCGATGGCATGTGACCAGGTGTAAGACGCCAGGAATTCGTAGTGATTGTTGAAACGTTTGCGGAGATTGGCGGTGAAGCCGTGATAGACCGAGCTGCCGTTTGAATAGTTGGCATCCATATCGCTAAAGACAACACAGTTGGCGAGCGCCGTCACCAGCGGATTGCATTTGGCGTTGAGACCCGTAGCCTGCAGGTCGGCCAGCGCCAGCGGAACACAAGGAGTGAACGCGCCTCCCGCTAAAGACGGATTGAGCCCCGACGGACGGAAGAAGCTAACCAGCGGCGATGGAACGAAGTAGGGAAGTTGTGCACCCGGGATTGGGTTCACTCCGCAACTGGCAATGTCGAGCGGACTGGTCGATGTAGCCGCCGCCCCAGCGGCCACTGCGGCTTGCCAGTTGGCGGTCAGCAAATCTCCGCGGGCGGGATTTGCGTTAATTGGACGATTCAGATGTCGGCCGCCGTTGAAGTTGTAAGCCAGATTCAATGCGAAGCCGTTGCCAAGATCGCGTTCGATGCTAAAGTTCACCTGTTGCGAATAAGCGTAAACAAAGCCCTTGCCCTGCGGATATCCGAACGGCTGCGAGATCAGAGGAAAGGCAACCGGACCCGTAATGTACTGTTGGTTGAGAAACGGCGAATTCGGAAAGCAAGGATCGAAGCGCTGCGGATTCGGTCCGGCTAGGCAAGCCGATCCAGCCGCGGAATTGTTCTGGTAGCCGAGTGCGGCTGAGAGTCCCGCGGGCAGGCAGTTGGGCACTCCGAGAATGCCTTGAAACATATTTGTGGCGTTCAGGTTGAGCGGACTGGCACCGGCGCTCGATCCGTCGCAGGGGTTGGAGCCGAAAAAGAGTAACTGCCCAGTCTTCGAGCCGTCGGACGCATCGCCCAGAAAGTAGAGTCCGAGCAGCGGGTGGTCGTAGAAAATTCCGTACGAGCTGCGGATAACGGTCTTGCCATCGCCCTTCGGGTCAAAGGCGATTCCAAGGCGAGGCTGGATGTTGTTGGTGTCGGTCTGAATTCCCTTTTGCACTCCGAGGTAGTTATAGCCGACCTGAGCGATCGCGTCGGGCGCCGCGAAGGTTGGCGGGAACTCGACGTCGTAGCGCACACCCAGATTCAGCGTCAGGTTTGGCCGTGCACGCCACGAGTCTTGCCAGAAGACTCCCAGGGGCTTGTTCGAGAATGAATCGTTCGGACTGCCGATGCCTTGCACTACGTACGAAGGGATGCCGAGGCCGTAGGCTTGCACCGAGGATAGGTCCGGAGCGCCGGTGAACAGCGAAAGATTGCTGAAGTCGTAGACGCCACCATAGTTCACGGTAAATGTCGCGGTGAGGGGAAGATAGTTGAAGTCGACTCCAAACTTAGTATTGTGGGAACCGATGGTCCAGGAAAAGTTGTCGATGAACTGATAGCGTTTTTCAACGCGCTGAATGAATGAATACGGCTCGCGCCCGATGTAGGCTTCGCCGATGATGTTTACGCCGGGATCATCTCCTGCGGCAATCGATTTGTTGTAAAAGTATGCCAAACCGCGGCGGCCGAATTGAAGGAGGAACTCATTCACCTTGTTATTGCCGATGGTCCAGGTGTCCTGAAAAACGCCCGCGAAATCGCGGTAGGTTTGCTGCGAAGTGCGCGAGTAGGAATTCTGCCCGATGGGCTGGTCCTGGCCGTTGACTTCAATGCCGGTGACGGTGCTCGGGCTAACGTTGGCTCGTAACGTCAGGTGGTTGCTGCTGGTGAGGTTGTGATCGAGGCGCAACGAATAGAGGCTGGTGCCCTCGAAAACCGGAAAGTTACCTTCCTGCGATTGCAGGCTGAGAAAACTAGCAGGTAGTCCGTTGCATAGAGTGTTTGAGGAAGACGGGTTCGCCGGATTGTAGCTGCACGAATCGAAAAACTGCGCCAGTGGGTTCGTGCCGTTGGTGGGAGTGGGAAGAACTCCCGCCTGCACCAGCGCCGCATAAAAGGCGGGATAGGAGCCGTTGACCGCGATGCCCGACGCGGCGCCAACTGTAATCGCGTAGGGCGCCAACGACGGCGATGGCGCTGGCCCAAGGAAAGCAGCCTGCTGCGGGGTCGCCTGGATCACGAGGCCGGCTCCTTGCGGAAATCCGAATGCCGTCGACACGTCCGCATTGACGAGCCCAAATCCATCCTGCCCAATGCTCGAGAACCCGGTCTCGTGCCGGCGAGTTACTTCATAAGAAAAGAAATAATAGGTCTTGTCTTTCTTGATCGGACCACCAAAGGCCGTTCCTGCTTGCACCCGCGTGTAAGCAGGATTCGACGTAGTGCTGAATGGATTGACGGCCTGAAAATCGCGGTCACGCAGGTATCCAAAAACATCGCCATGGAAATCGTTGGATCCAGAGCGCGTGATGATGTTGACCACGCCCCCGGCGGCTCGGCCGTATTCGGCGGCGTAGCTGTTGGTGATGATCTGAAATTCCTGTACATCTTCTTGCGAGACGGTCGAGCGCACGCCGTTAGTAGAATTGTCCGTTGCGTCGGCGCCATCGACATTGACCAAGTTAGATCGGGCGCGCTGCCCGCTCATGTTGAGGCCCGAGGTCGGAGCTGCTCCCGTGTTGGGCGCGTTATCGCGGACGACCTGCGAATCCGTGAGCGTGAAATTGATATAGTTGCGGCCATTGATGGGCAGATTATCGATGCGGCGCTGGCCGATCGTGTCGCTGGAAGAAGTACGCGAAGTTTCTACCAGATCCGCCTGCGCGCTGACTTCGACAACTTCTTTTCCGCCCGCCACGCTCAACGCGACGGGCAATTCCGCCATTCCGCCGACGGTAATTGCAACCTCGGTGGCCTCGAACTTGGCGAAGCCCGGGGCATCGACGGTGACCGTGTAAGTGCCGGGAGATAATTGCCGGATGCTATATCCGCCCTGGCCGTCGCTGGTGGCCGTTCGCTCCAGACCTTTTGCGACATTGCTCACGATCACAGTGGCGTTGGTTACAGCGCTGCCCTTCGGATCTTTGAGCGCGACATGAAGGTCGCCGGTGGCCGCACCCTGCCCAAATGCAAATTCACGGATGAGCAAAAATAAGACGGCGAAACACAGCAGACGCAGGGTCGCTTTCATAGGGCTCCTGAGATCTTCCGCATCGTGGCGGAGGGCATTATTAAAGCGCGCGATTGATGGCCAGTCAGCTGAACTCCAAACACGGACGGGAAAGCTGATATGTACATCAGCAACGGGTATTTAGGCAAGCAATAAGCTAGATTACCAATGGTCGAAAATGACAGGCACAAAATGTTTTTGTGTAATCTGTCGCGAGTTAATACTCGATCGGCATTTATCTTGATCGCCAACTCGCCCGCTCGTGCGTCGCAGCGCGAGCTAGCTAAATCCGTTCCGCTTTTGGGTAGGCTACTCTGATTCAGCTTGTTCTTACGTTGCGTTTATGGCGAGCATTGCATAGATTTCTAGAAGCGAAAGATTTCTTCGAGCGAGACTAATTGTCGTGCCAGAAATGTTTCTTGTGCCTTCGCTGCCGCATCCGGGAAAATTCAACGGCCATTCTATGACGGGCGAACTGCTGCGGGTCGTGGTTTGTCCGCCCGGAAACGCGGGATGGAATAGCGCAGAAAAATCGGTGGCATGGAGAGAACTTGGATTTCAGCACGCTCCAGATTTTGCAACCGCGCAGGCGCAGCACGAGACTCTCTGCCGTTTGCTAAGCGAATTGGGTGCCGAAGTCCTATGTCTGCCCGCCGCGGAATCGCTGACCATCGACGCTGTCTACACCCACGACGCCTCGCTAACGACTGATTTTGGCGCGCTGCTGATGAATCCGGCAAAGAAAAGTCGCGAAGCGGAGGCGCGAGCCCACGCCGATTTTTATCGGCAACTTGATATTCCAGTATTCGGCGAAATACGGCTGCCTGGCTGCTCCGAGGCGGGCGACATGGTGTGGCTCGATTCGCAAACGTTGCTCGTTGGCGAAGGCTATCGAACGAACAAGGCGGGCATCGATCAGTTACGCGCTTCGCTCTCGGCAAAGAATGTCGAAGTACGCCTCGCGCCGCTGCCCTACGGGCNGGGGCCGTCCGCTTGTCTGCACCTGATGTCATTGATGAGCATGCTCGATGAGCGGACCATCCTGGTCGATCTGCCGTGGCTGGCGGTGGAGACGGTTGAATTGTTGAAGGCGCACGAGTTCCGCCTGATTGAAATTGAATATTCCGAACGCGATACGCTTGCCTGCAACGTGCTTTCGCTCGGGCAGAAGCGGCTGATCGCGATCGAAGAAAATGCCAAAACTAATCGCCGCGTGCGCGACGTGGGTTTCGATGTGCGAACTTTTCCCGGCTCCGAACTCTGCATCAACGGCGCGGGTGGTCCCACCTGCCTTACTCGACCGCTGCTGCGGCGATAAATTACCCAGGTTTACACATAGATAACCTATTGCTGCGAAGGGTGAAATCCTGGTGGTAACATGACTGCGGCACGGAGGGGGCTCAACATGAAACGATTGGCCACGGCAGCTCTAGCTCTAACGTTAAATCTGTTGATCTTCGGCGCTCCATCTTTCGCTAAAACGCACAAAGACATGTATTCAGTGCCCTGCAGCGTGTTGTGGGGCGCCGTGAAAGACACGCTTCGTAACTCGGGGAAGTATGGAATTCTAGGGACGGAGAATTCCGAGATGACAGCTACCTACTCCATGGGTGTGGGCTCGCTCGGCCAGAAGCGCGTCAACTCCGTTTTACTGAACACTAAGGGAGACAATGCCTGCGAGATGCAAATCCAGTCCAGCTACAGCGGGTTTACGAACGACGACGCAGGCGACTTCAAGAGGCGGGTGGATAAGTCTCTTGCCCAGTCGCAGCCGCCAGCGACACCGGCAAAGCCGGACAGTGCCAGTAAGTAAAGGGAGGCGCTACCTCGCTCCGGTTTCCTGGCTGAATTCGCACAGCCATTTACCGCTTCGCTTGAGCCATAAGCTGGAGACATGGACTCGGGCGCTAAAATCTTTGCCGTGGTTGTTTCCGCTCTCCGCCAGCGTGTAGACAATCAGTCCGGACTCCGCAGAAAGTGGAATGAACTTTACCTCGGCCATGGTGTAGTCATTGAGCCGGAACGCCGCAGTATGCTCCATCACCTCAGCTTTTGTGGCAGGACCGTGCGCATCGACGAAGATTGCGTCCTCCGCAGTCGAAGCGCCGAACGTCGTCAAATCACCGGTCTTCAGCGCATCCAATCCGGCGCGCTCTTGAGCGATGACCTGGTCACGCAACGCATCTGCGGAAGATGCCGGTGTTGATTGTGGCGACTTCGGTTGAGCGTAACCGAGCGCTACAAGCAAAGTCAAAATTACCCAAATCTGTCTCGACATCTCATCGCCTCCATCAAAGACCCCGGACGAAGATTACTGTTGCGGCGACCTCACTGCAATCCACCCTAGCGCCAACACACTGCTAAAATAGACAGGAATGCTTTTGCCGTTTGTTCGCGAACTTTTCGCGGACGTTGAACAATTGCCTGCCTTCACGCGTGCCGCCTCCCATCTGCGGGAGAGCGCGGGGCGGATGAGTGTCACTGGACTGTCGGCGGCGGCGAAGGCCCTGATCATAGTTTTGTTGCGGCGCACTGTTGAGCGGCCGTTTGTGTGGTTGGTGGCCGACAACCGCGCGGCTGAAGAGTTGATGCCCGTCTTGTGCGCTTTCTGCGAATTGACCGGGGCCGCCGATCCAGACTCGGTCGTCAATCTCCCGGCGCGCGATGTGCTGCCTTTCCAGAATCTATCGCCGCACCCCGAGATTCAGGAAGAACGTGCCACGGCTTTGTGGAAGATCGCGACCGGTCGCGCTGCGATTGTAGTTTCACCGGTCAGCGCAACCACCATTCTTCTTCGCTCCGCTGAGTACTATGCCGACCTGGCGCGGGTTCTGCGTCGCGGCGAGGTCTTCGATCTGGAAAAACTGCTCGAGCACCTGAACACGGTTGGCTACAGCGCGACCGATGTCGTGGAGATGCCGGGGCAGTATGCGGCGCGCGGCGGCATTCTCGATGTCTATTCGCCGGAAGCGGATCGGCCGGTGCGCGTCGAGTTTTTCGGCGACGAAATCGAGTCGATGCGGAAATTCGATCCCGCAAGTCAGCGGTCGTCTAACCCAGTGGATGAAGCGTTGCTGCTGCCGCTCACGGAAACGCCGGTCACGGAAGAATTGCTCGGCTCGATCAACGCGCGCCTGTCAGGCAAACGGATTACTGGATCGCCGGAAATTGTGGAGCAGGCGATGCGCGACTCGGGCGCGGGGGTTTTTCCTGGGTGGGAGTTTTACGCTCCGGTCGCGGGCGCCGACCGCACTATTTTCGAATTACTTCCGGACGCACGCATAATTCTCGACGAACCCGAAGCGTTGAATCTAGAGCTCGACAAAGTCTGGGCGCGAATCGAAGAAGCGCACGAACGTAGCGGCGTGGGAAATCTGGTTCGTCCGGCAGATCTTTATTTGACGCCGGAAAACTGGCAGCAAAAGACTGCTGCTCTCGCTGGAGCCGATTTCGAATATCTGGCGCTGGCGCGCGAGAGCGAAGAAGGCGCCGAAAAAAGACTGGAAGCGGCATTCCTTTCGCAGCCCGCAACCCGCTTCCATGGCGCGGTTCCAGCCATGATCGAGCAGGTGCAGAACTTGGTCGTCGGCGGCACGCAGGTGATTCTCGCCGTTCCCAACACCGGAGAAGTCGAGCGCCTCGCCGACATGTTCACCGAGTACAACGCCTCTTATCGTCTCGGCAGTCGCACGCGCAGCGGGGAAAGCTATGCCGACGAAACTTCGTATTTTGCCGGCGACGTGCTCACAACCACACTGCTGAAGGCTTATCTGCCCGACGGCTTTGTTCTGCCAGAGGCGCATCTCGCGATCTTCGGCGCGCGCGACTTGTTCGACGAATCAGACCTGGTCGCGGCGCGCCCGCAGCGTCAAAAATCGAAAGTCTCGGCGTTCCTTTCTGATTTTCGCGATTTGCAAGTCGGCGATTACGTCGTTCATGTCGAGCACGGCATCGGCCAATATCACGGCCTGAAAGAGATCAACCAGGGCGACGGCACCGCGGAATTTATGTTGCTTGAATATGCCGATGCGGCGCGGCTCTACGTTCCGCTGACTCGTCTCGACCTGGTGCAGAAATATCGTTCGTCGGAGGGCGCGAAGCCCGTCCTCAATCATCTCGGCAGCGCCGTGTGGAGCAAGACCAAAGCTCGCGTGCGCAAGGCGATGAAAGACATGACCGACGAACTGCTCAAGCTCTATGCGCAGCGCCAGGCGGCGCGCGGCCACATCTTCCCAGCCGATACGGAGTGGATGAAAGAATTCGAAGATTCATTCGAATACAACGAAACTGACGACCAGGCGCAGGCCATCGCCGACGTGAAGCGCGACATGGAATCGCAGCTCCCCATGGATCGTCTTCTGTGCGGCGATGTTGGTTACGGCAAGACGGAAGTCGCGATGCGCGCGGCCTTTAAGGCCCTGAGCGACAATAAACAGGTCGCCGTACTCGCGCCGACCACCGTCCTCGCCTTCCAGCACTACGAAACTTTCAAGCAGCGATTCGCGCCCTTCCCGCTCACCGTCGAAATGATCAGCCGCTTTCGCACGCCGAAACAAGTCAAAGAAATATTGCAAAGAGTGGAGGCGGGCAAAGTGGACATCCTGATCGGCACGCATCGCCTGCTCTCGAAAGACGTAAAATTTGCCGACCTTGGCCTGCTGGTGGTCGACGAAGAACAGCGCTTCGGTGTGCGCCATAAAGAACGCATCAAGCAGATGCGCACACAAGTTGACGTGCTCACCATGTCAGCGACGCCAATTCCGCGTACTTTGCACATGTCGCTGGTCGGCCTGCGCGACATGAGCGTGATCGAGACGCCGCCCAAAGATCGCATGGCGATTCAGACCGTGGTCGCGAATTGGGATGAGAAGCTGATTCAGTCGGCGATCGAGCAGGAACTCGACCGTGGCGGCCAGGTTTATTTCGTGCACAATCGCGTCGACACCATCTGGGAAATTGCAGCCAAGCTTCAATCGATGGTTCCAAGCGCGCGCGTCGCCGTGGGCCACGGGCAGATGGGCGAAGGCGAACTCGAAAAGGTGATGCTGAAATTTATGCATCACGAAGCCGACATTTTAGTCTCGACTACGATCATCGAGAACGGCCTCGACATCCCGCTCTGTAACACGATCTTAATCAATCGCGCCGAGCGGCTCGGTCTGTCGGAGCTTTACCAGCTTCGCGGGCGGGTTGGCCGTTCGAACCGGCGCGCCTACGCTTATCTGCTTTTGCCGTCGGAGATCGAGTTGACGCCGATCGCGCGGCGCCGTCTTGCTGCGCTTAAAGAGTTCTCCGACCTCGGCGCCGGCTTCAAAATTGCCGCGCTCGATCTCGAACTGCGCGGCGCGGGCAATCTGCTCGGCGGCGAACAGAGCGGCCACATCGAAGCGGTAGGCTTTGAACTTTACACGCAGATGCTCGAGCGCGCCGTCCGCGAAATGAAGGGCGAAGCGGGCGTTGAAGTCACCGAGATTCAACTCAATCTTGGCCTCAACATTCGCATTCCATCCGACTATATAAAGGAAGAGAACCAGCGCCTCCGCATGTACAAGCGTGTCGCCGGCGTGGAAACTGACTCGCAATTGCACGATGTGCGTTCCGAGTTGATCGATCGGTACGGGGAGACGCCGCGAGCAGTCCGCAACCTCCTCGATTACGCCACGCTTAAACTGCAGGCGATGCGAGTCGGCGCAACCGCGATCGAACGCAAACGCGAATTCGTCAGCATCAAGTTTAGCCAGAATGCTTCGATTGATGCCGAGAAATTGGCGCGCTTTGTCGCGTCGCAGCACGGTACACAATTTACTCCCGACGGCACGCTGAAATTCTCGGTAAAAATCGACAGCGCCGAGGGAATTTTGCAGACGCTGCGCGATCTACTGGAAGAACTCGCTGCTCGCGAAGAGGCCGTAAGAGAGGTTTAACCGAAAGCGGTTTACAATAAATCTGCGATGAAACCGACGCAAGAACGACGAACGAATGGCGACCGCCGCAAGATCCGAAACGTCCGCAAGGCAATTTTCCCTGCCGCAGGATTAGGCACCCGCTTTCTCCCCGCCACCAAAGCGCAGCCGAAAGAGATGCTGCCGCTGGTCGACAAGCCCATCATTCAATATGGCGTGGAAGAGGCCGTGGCGGCAGGATGCGACCAGATCATCATTATTACTGGGCGGGGCAAGAGCGCCATCGAAGACCATTTCGACGTCAGCTACGAACTAGAAAAAATGCTCGAAGAAAAGGGCAAGAACGATCTGCTCAAGATCGTCCGCCAGATTTCCGACATGATCTACGTCGCCTACGTGCGCCAGAAAGAAGCGCTCGGCCTGGGTCACGCCGTGCTGACCGCGCGAGAATTGATTGGCGACGAGCCATTTGCCACTTTGCTTGCCGATGACGTGATCGACGCGGAAGTGCCCGTACTCAAACAGTTGATGAACGTATTCGACGAGAAGCATTGTTCGGTGATTGCGACGCAAGTGGTTGAAGGCCCGGCGATCTCTTCCTACGGCGTGATCAAAGCCAAAGAGGTCGAGGGCTCCGGCGGAAAGCTCTACGAAGTTCTTGACCTCGTGGAAAAGCCCAAGCGCGAGGATGCACCGTCGAATCTGGCCGTGATCGGGCGCTACATCCTGACTCCCACGATTTTCGAAACGCTCTCCGACATCAAGCCAGGCGCGGGGGGAGAGTTGCAGCTTACCGATGGGCTGCGCGGGCTGCTCCAGCGCGAAAAACTTTACGCTTACGTCTATGAAGGCCGTCGCCACGATACCGGAGACAAACTCGGCTTCCTAAAAGCGACGGTTGAGTTCGCGCTGAAGCGCGAAGATCTGGGCGGCCAGTTTCGGGACTATCTTAAAAATCTCAAGCTGTGAGCCAGGAGCGCTGATTGTAGCGCGGCCGTCCGGGCGGCCATCGGCGCTACTTAGCGCGGCGACATATGCCAAATTAAGTCAGCACTCCACCGCACCTTTTATAAAATCAACACAATTCCCAGCTACAATGGTCGCGTGAAACCTACGATTTATGTGGTCGAAGACGACCCCGATATTTCGCGCCTGGTTCGGCATCATCTCGAAGGCGCCAGCTTCAACGTGCGACTCTACTCGACCGGCAATCAGGTGGTGGTCGATGCGGAGCGGCAGCGTCCGGCGCTGTTTTTGCTGGACATCATGGTGCCAGGAAAAGATGGGTTGGAGCTCTGCCGGCAGATTCGACAGTCAGTTTCGCTGGCCTCGATTCCGGTTATTTTTCTGACGGCGAAGAGCGGCGAAGCGGATCGCGTGCTCGGCCTGGAGTTAGGCGCCGACGATTACATCCCCAAGCCTTTCAGCCCGCGCGAACTGGTGGCTCGGGTGAAAGCGGTGCTGCGGCGTTTTGAGAGGCCGCTGCCGCCGCTGCCGACGAAGATCGATGACGTGCACATTGATCCGGGCGCGATGACCTTGACCGTGCGCGGCAAGCAGGTTCCAACCACCGCCACTGAGTTCCGCTTACTCGACCACTTCATGCGCCACGCGGGGCGCGTATTCACGCGCGATCAGTTGCTTGACTCCGTGTGGCGCGACACGGCGTATGTGACGCCGCGCTCGGTCGACGTTTATGTGCGACGCATCCGCGAAAAGATTGAGCCCGATCCCGAGAACCCGCGCTATCTGAAGACGGTGCGGGGCGCGGGCTACCGCTTTGAGGTCGCGCGTTGAGAAGTCGCATCTTCTTCAAATTGATGTTTGTGTTTCTGCTGGTGATCGGCGCGAGCGCGGCCGCGTTGCAGTGGACCGTGCACACAGTGTGGGAGCGCACTCTGCGCGAACAGATCGAACGCAACCTGCGGCAGAAAACCTTGATGTTCGCCTATCGCGTCGAGGCTGACCGGCAGCACTCGCTGGTCGATATTGCCGCGCAGGAAGGGCAGGCGGCGGGCGCACGCGCGACGGTGGTTGATCCGACCGGGAAGGTGCTGGCTGACTCCGAGGCCGATCCCAGTGTGATAGAAAATCACGCGCACCGGCCGGAAATTATTTCCGCGCTCAGTGGCAAAGTTGGCGTGGATGAACGCAGCAGTCAAACGCTGGGCGTTCCTTTTTTGTATGTGGCTGCGCCGGTTTCGGGAGGAGCAGTGCGCTTGGCCTATCCGCTGACCGAAATGGAGATCACGGATCGTCCGCTGGCCGTGGCCCTTTTCTGGGGATCGCTGGCTGCTTTCGTTTTCGCGATAATGGTAGCGGCGGCCGCCTCGCAATATCTAGGCCGGCGTTTGGAACGGATCGTGAATTTTGCCGAGCGCGTGGCCGGAGGCGATCTGACCGCGAGAATCGCATCCACGTCAACTGACGAGATCGGGCAAGTGGCGGCAGCCCTCGATAAGACCACGCGCGGCGTCGAAGAAAGTTATGCCCGAGTTCAAACCAGCCAGCGCGAGCTGGAAACTCTGCTCAACAGCATGCAAGACGCGGTGATTGCGGTCGACGTCGACGGGCGCGTGCAGTGGGCCAATCGCGGCATGAATCGCCTGGTGCTGCGAACTCCGCGGCTCAATGCGCCCTTGATCGATAGTGTGCGCGATCCGGATTTTCTCGATGCAATTCACAAAGCGGCGCGCGAGCAGGTGGTCACTTCGGCGCGCTCGAACACCATTGTCACTGGTCGCACCTTCGATGTAACAGCTGCCCCCATGCCAGGTGGCGGCGCTGTGGCCGTGTTGCGCGACCTGACCGAGACCGAGCGCATGGAGAAGAGCCGCCGCGATTTCATCGCCAACGTCTCTCACGAGCTGCGCACGCCGCTCACCTCGATTCAGGGCTACACGGAGACGCTGCTCGACGGCGCGCTGGTCGATAATCACGTGCGCGATTTTCTGGAGATCATCCGCAAGAACGCGGCCCGCATGTCGCGGCTTACAGAAGACTTGCTTACACTGGCACGAGTCGAATCGGGCGAGCACCGATTTGACATGCAGCGGGTGAGCGCCGAGGAACTACTGCAAGACGCACTGGAAAGCTTTCGCGAAGTGGCGCGTTCATATGGAGTCGATCTGCAGATTGAGAACACGGTTGGCGCCAGCGACGTGAATGCAGATCGCGAAGCGATTCACCAGATTTTTTCCAACCTGATTGAAAATGCTTTGAAGTACGCGGCGTCGGGGAAAAAAGTCATTCTCGGAGCTCGTGCCTCCGAGAGAGGCGTCGAATTTTATGTTAAAGATCTTGGGCCCGGGATTTCCTCCGAACATCTGCCGCGACTTTTCGAACGCTTCTACCGCGTCGATAAAGCGCGTTCGCGAGAGTCGGGCGGCACGGGGCTCGGGCTGGCCATTGCCAAACACATTGTGCTGGCGCACGGCGGAACAATCCGCGCCGAGAGCGAACTGAACCACGGCTCGAGCTTTTTATTTACCTTGCTTGCGCCCGAGGGCGATTCATAAGCCAGCCTCAGGACGGGTGATGTGGTGAACGGCCTACTGATTACCAGGCGGTAAATAGGTATAACGCGCACACAACCGCGATTTTGTGTGATACCAGTGGTTGGATAATAGGGTTCGGCCGCGATTTTCGTGAGGGAGGCGGCAAGAAATTCACCGCGTTGTAACCTGCCCCAGGAGACTGGGAATTATGCTTTTGCTCAGATGTGTGTCACACTTCTGGCACAGAGAAATAGGCGGTTATCCGTATGAGTACAGCCAGCGTCAAAACGCCTGAGCCGTCGCATTCTGGCTTGGTGCAGCGCACGGTAGAAGCCTGCGAATTGGCCCGCCAGGCTGCGGCCATCGCGGCCGAGGGAATTGCCACCGGATCGATGTCCCGCCTCAATGCCATACGCCAGTGTGAAAAAGACCTAGATGCCATCGACGTGGAAGTCGATTCCGGCGTGACCACGACCATCAGCCACGTGCCCGAGGATGAGACGCGCCAGTTGCTGGCGTGCATGAAAGTGATGATCGGACTGGAGCGCATCGGAGACTTGCTCCTGAGTTTCGCAACCAGTGCGCAGGCGGCGGGCGGGCGGCTCGACTCGCAGGATGCTCGCGATTTGACCCACATGGCGACGGTTCTGGAAAAAATGCTGGCGGACGTCGGCCAGTCGTTCTCCCAGAAGGACGTCAAGAAGGCGATCGACGTGTTGCGCGCCGATGCGGAGATGGACCGCCTGCGAAATATCATCTTCCTGCGCCACATTGAAAATCCGGAAAATGTCGCGCGCCACGCCAGTCTTCAGGTTATCTTCATGACCCAGTCTCTCGAGCGCGCCGGCGACCACGCTAAGAACCTGGCCGAAGAAGTCTGCCACTTCGTCAGCGGACGCAGCATCCGCCACCTGCTCATGGCCTACGACAAGCCGAAGGAGCAGATGTTCATCGAATGGCTGCGACACAAAGAAGAAAAAACACCGTAAATCGCTTCGGCTCCTACTCTTTCGCGCAGTCCGTCAATCATAGTTATGGACCCGTTAATCCGTGAAGAGCGGCATTTTTCCTCGCCGCCCGAATTAGAACAGCGGTACAATTCCTCCGTTTTACGATCCTTTCCCGAAGAGTAACTCCCCCGCGGGATGCAGGGAAACAATTTATGAGAAATGTCGGACTCCTGACGTCGATTCTTTTCTGGGGCACGGCTTTGCTCGCATGGGGGCAAACTCCCACACCTCCGGCGAGCACGAACGCCGACCATCGCGTCACGCTCGACATAGTTGTAACCGACAAGACAGGCAAACCTGTCGCCGGCTTGCAGCAGCAGGACTTCACGATTCTTGACGACAAACAGCCGCAGCCGATTCTCTCCTTTCGTGCGACCGACGAAACCAGCAAACCGGATGACACTCCGCAGCAGGTGATTTTCGTCATCGATGAAGTCAACGCTGCATCCCGGCCGGTAAGCAATGCGCGACAACAGCTTGAGAAATTTCTGCGGCACGGCGACGGCCAGCTTCCGATACCGATGTCGCTCGTTTTCTTCACCGACACGGGCACCCAGGTTCTCGGCGCGGCGACTCGCAACGGAAGCAGCCTGGCGGACTCTCTAAAGTCGCACGAGTCTAGCCTGCGCGATGTTGGTAGATCGGCGGGATTCTACGGCGCCGTCGAGCGCGTTCAGACCTCTCTCAGCACTCTGGAGAAACTCACTTCTTATGAAGCAAAACAACCAGGCAGAAAGCTGCTGATTTGGCTCAGCCCGGGATGGCCTCTAATCTCCGGACCGCACTCAGCTCTGAGCGAGAAAAACCAAGACACGATCTTCCACACCATTGTGAGATTGTCCACCGATTTGCGAGAGTCTCGCGTCACCCTTTACAGCGTCGATCCGCTGGGAATGGATGACGCGGCTGGCTTCCAAACGTTTTATTACGAGAACTTCCTCAAGGGCGTGCCTTCCGTGAATAAGGTAGAGAGCGGGGACGTTGGGCTGCAGGTGATTGCCACGCAAAGCGGGGGTCAGGTTCTCAACAGGAGTAACGACATTGCCGGCTCCATTGCCGGTTGCGTTGCGGATGCCAAGGTCTACTACACGCTCTCCTTTGCCGCCGCCGCGGCCGACCACCCGAATGAGTATCACAACCTTCAGATTAAGATTGACAAACCCGGCCTCACCGCGCGCACGCGCACGGGATATTACGCTCAACGGCAAGAAGTCGCAAAAGCGCACTGAGTTTTTCTGGGGATGACTTTCTTCCCCCATAGCGTTCCACAACTTGGCCGGATGCCAGAGATAGTTCCTTGATGTTCAGTAACCCGGGAGAATCGGGGAAGTCGATCATGGGTGGATCAGGGAAAAAGGCGAATTTGGAGACATGACGTAAAATCGATCGGAACTAAAGCGGTGTCTATGCAGGTTGCTCGTCCATTTTTCTCGTTAAGGTCGATTCAGCGTTCGGCCGCTGTAATAGCTCTGTTGGGGGGTATCGGAATATCGATGCTTGCCCAGGTGCCCTACCTCGGTCGAGGGCCGGACGCGGCGTTTCAACAGGTCGACTTCTCTCAGATGTATCTTGACGAGATCAACCGCGACAAAAAGAAGACCGAGGAGCAGAAGGCTCAGGACAAGAAGCTCGTTGACGCCGGAATCGTGTCGGTGCTCGACTTGGCTGCTCCCAATAAAGCAGTGGATGACTATAACCACGCCACCACTTTAATGAAAGCCCAACACTCGAAAGAGGCGGTCAAATACCTGCGAAAGGCGATCGACCAGTACCCTAAGTTCGTTTCCGCCCACATTAATCTTGGGCTCGCCTATCTCGATCAGGAAGATACCGCGCGCGCGAAGAGCGAGTTTGAAGCCGCCGCGAAGCTGGATGACAAGTTTCCAGGATCATTCGCCCATCTCGGCCAGTTGGCGTTGTCGCAGAACGATTTTGTGGCGGCGCGATCCGCGCTCGAGAAAGCCGCTTCCGTGCAGCCCAAGGACGCCAAAATTCTTTCTGGCTTGGCATACGCACAAAATGGAACTCATGAATACCGGCAGGCTCTCGACACTGCGCATCGAGTGCATGCGATCGAGCATAAGGGTTTCGCGAATGTCCACTACCTGGCCGCGTCCGCTGCTATGGCTCTGAACGATTATGAAGCCATGGAGCACGAGCTGAGGTTATTCATAAGCGAGGACCCGACGAACGCGTTCGCTCCGCTAGCAGGCCAGAATCTGTCGGCTCTAACGTCTAACCGCACGGCCAGGGCCGAATCTAGCGGCGGAGCGCAGCTAACAACAACCCTGATCGCTTCTCCGCAGACGCAGACCTTCCCCAATACTGATCGGCTGAAGGAGCAATTGAGCGGATTAGGTGATGAGTCGGAGAACGGAACCTGCGACGACTGTGACACGCTAGCTGAGGCGAGCCCGGCCCCGGAACCCGCGGGCAACGGCGAGGTTTCAGATGTACCACAGGGCCTCCCAACCCGCACCGGCGCGTGGACGATTCGTAAGAGCGTGGACGAAGTGACCTTGTTCTTCGCCGTCAGCAACCATGGACACATGGTGAACGGCCTGGAACCGTCCGACATTCAGATTCGGGACGACAACAAGCCTCCGGAAAAAGTGATGCAATTTGCTCCACAGTCGAAGCTTCCTCTGCGGCTGGCTCTGCTCGTCGACACGAGCGGTTCGGTGCACGACCGGTTCTCATTTGAGAAACGAGCTGCGGCTAAGTTCGTCGAGAAAATGCTGAGCAACGCTTCCGATCTCGCGTATATAGCAGGTTTTTCCAGTGAGTCTGCCGTAACGCAGGATTTCAGTTCGGAGCCATCGGAACTGGGAAAAGGAATTGATAAGCTGACAAACGGAGGAGGCACGGCGCTGTTTGACGCGGTATCGTTCGCTTGTTGGAAGCTGGCAGCGTATCCCGATCGCGAGCGGGTGGCGAGGGTCCTGGTGATACTGAGCGACGGCGAAGACAATTCCAGCCACAGCACCCTGAAGCAAAGCGTCGAGGCTGCGGAGAAGACGGGGGTCACGATCTACACCGTCAGCACAAGAGAAGACCGGGGCGATAAGACGGATGCCGACAAAGTATTAGAGCTTTTGGCGGGGCGCACCGGAGGCGAGGCAATGTTCCCAGGCGAAATGCACACCTTGGGCGCGTCTTTCGACAAACTGGATGATTTGATTCGTAGCCGCTACTTCGTCGCCTACAAGCCCGCCGATTTCCGGCCCAACGGTAGCTATCGCACGATCAATATCATCGCCGAGAAAGATGGCAAGAGATTGCAGGTACGGGCTCGCAAGGGCTACCACACTCGCCTGGAGTCGGCTCCCAAATAAGCGGAAATAAGAAACAGCCGTCCCCCTGAACGGTTGAACGGTCCAGGCCCCCTTCCTATTGTTGCCGGCCCTTGACAGTCCGAGCCTCCGAGGCGAGACTCGATTCAGCCGCTTCGGAATAATCTCTCCGCTTTTCTCGTCCGGCGAAGAGCGATGTTTGGCAGCAACTTTGTTCATGCACGGATCCGCCCAACCCGAAGATCGACTGGAGCCATCGAGCGGCGAGGAGGCATCGGCTGGCGCATTGGGCTCAGCCGCCGATTCCTCCCATGGCAGCGGCGTGCTCGCGGACACTGAACTGGAGTCGGCTCTTCAGTTGCTTGTCGAGCGCGCGCAATACATCACGGGCGCGACTGGAACGGCTCTAGCTTTGCCGCAAGGCGATGAAATGGTGTGCCGCGCCAGCGCCGGTTCCTCGGCGCCGGCCGTCGGAGCTCGGCTCCAGGTGCGTTCCGGGCTCACCGGCGAAAGCATTGCGCGGCGCCAGTTGCTGCGCTGTGACAATGCGGAGGCTGACCCGCGCGTGAACCTGGAAGCTTGCCGTGCGCTGGGCATTGCATCCATTGTGGTGTTGCCCTTGGTGCGGAAAAATGGCGAGGTGCGAGGACTTTTCGAGCTGTTTTCTGACCATCCTTATGCCTTCGAAGAGCGCGATCTGATTGCTCTTGAGCGCATGGCTGCGCTCACTGTGACCGCCCTTGATCTGGCTGAGCAACGGGAAAAGTTCGCACCAGCGGTGGTTCCGCGGCGCGATCCCGAGCCGACGGTCCACCTCCCTGCAACTCCGGTTCTGGCGGGCGTGGCGCCCACTCTCGCAGAGTCGCCTGCTGAAACCGGTGTCACACCGGCCGTTCCGGCGATTTCGATCGACGCCCACGCGACACCTGTCAACAGCGCAACTGGCAGTCTGGCGACTCCTGATTTTGCCGAGCCGCCAGTCCCCGCCGAATTGCCCGTCATCTCCTCGTCCGCCGAGCCTTCATCGTCGGCATTTCCATCCGCCGCCGTCCTAGCTCCACCGGTCGTCACTACGCCGATCGTGACGCCGGAGATCACGACTTTGCCAGATCCGGAGCCTGCCACCATTGCGCCCGCAGTGGTTCCCGAGGCCATGTTGCGTGTGCAGAAATGCGCCACCTGCGGATTTCCCGTTTCTGAGGGTCGAACGCTCTGCCTCGATTGCGAGAAGAAGAATAGTGAGAATAAAGGGTTGGAGAAGAAGCAGCACGACCCCGAAAAGGACAAGAGCCAGACCGGCAAGATAGCTGCCGAGCCGGCCGGAGGAGAGCAAGCACCTGCCGCTGCACCCGCCGCTGAGAACCAGCAGGAATTCATCCCTGCCTTCCTCGCTAACGCTGAGCCCGCGAAAGAATCCTGGCTGGCAGACCACGTCAACTTGCTGGCGATTATTGTGCTGATTCTAGGGGTCCTGGTCGCCGTAGTCGTCTTTCGATAGCGCCTATTCGATTACCACCCATGCACTTAAAAGTGCCGTTTTCCTTGACAAATTGCCAGTAGAACACATACTCTGCGCTTAATCGTTTGTTACGACACACAGGTGCCCAAGCATGAAGAATGTGTATGAAGTTTTACGCCAGAAGGAACTGGAATTAACCCGGCTGGAGAAAGAAGTCGAAGCCTTGCGCGTCGCTGCTCCCCTGCTTTCCGACGAAAAAGAGCAGCAGATGGAAGCGCCCAAGCCGAGTTTGGCCGCTGCTCCGCCGCCGCAACCGGTCAGAATTCCGCCGGTCGTTGCCGCGCAGAGCGCATCCGCTCCGGCGCGAGTCGCAGGCTGGGAAGACGCCGCCAAGCGCTGGCCATAAAGTCAAACCACTTGTCGCGAGTGAGACGGGCTTGCCCCGTCTTGCCCGTCATTGCAATTGAACCGGCGGAATCGAAACGGCCGGAGGGCCTATCTTGGGCTTTTTTGTTGACGCGGGGGAACCTTTTGCCACCAAGGGCATGAAGGCCCCGAAGAAAACTTAACATTTCGTGTTCCTTCGCGACCTTAGTGGTTCAGCCTTTTTCTGCGCTTGCTTCCTCCCAAGATAACCGCTTCAGTCCGCCATCGTAAACGCCAGCGTCAACAGCGTTTTCTGCTCGACCTCGTGCGCCTTGGCCGAACCAGTCGCCGGGCTAGCGCTTGCGGACCGCTTCACGGAATGCACGGGACGTTCATTCGCGATGTGCCTCAAGCGCGGCAGCATGTAAGAGAGCGCTCCCATGTTGGCCGGCTCTTCCTGCACCCACACAATATCTCGCGCCGAGCGGTGACGCTCGAGTTCGGCCGCCAGTTCCGCCTCCGGGAACGGATACATCTGTTCGAGAAAGACGATGGCCGTGCTGCCGTCGTCGTTGTCTTTTTCCCTGCGCTTCTGCCGTTCCGTGCGCAGTTCGTGGCCGATCTTGCCGGTACACAGCAAAATGCGCTTCGCGTCCTGCACTTCAGCATCCGGAATCACCGGTAGAAACCGTTGATGCGTTAGATCCTCCAAGGGAGACAGTGCATCGGGGTGCCGCAGCATGCTCTTCGGCGTGAACACAACCAGCGGCTTTCTCCATTTGCGCAGCGCTTGCCGGCGCAGCAGGTGAAAATATTGGCCCGCATTCGAAGGTTGGCAGACCTGGATATTGTCGCGCGCCGCCAGCTGCAAAAATCGCTCAATGCGCGCGCTCGAATGCTCCGGCCCCTGGCCTTCGTAGCCGTGTGGCAACAACAGCACGAGGCCTGATAACAGATTCCACTTATCTTCGCCCGCACATACAAACTGATCGATGACCGCCTGTGCGACGTTGGCAAAATCGCCAAACTGCGCTTCCCACAGCACCAGCGCCTCGGGATAATCGCGGCTGTAGCCATATTCAAATCCCATCACGCCCGCTTCCGAAAGCGGCGAGTTATAAATGTCGCACGCCGCTTGCCCGGGCGCGATGTGGCGCAGCGGAACATATTCCGATTCATCCTCTATATCGAGGAGCATCGAGTGCCGCTGATTAAACGTCGCCCGCCGCGAATCCTGTCCGCTCAGGCGCACGGGAATACCCTGCTTCACCAGGCTGGCAAAGGCAAGCGCCTCGGCCATTCCGTAGTCGACCGGCTTTTTGCCCGTCCCCATCTCCTGTCGCTGCTCCAGCAACTTCTTTACCTTGGGATGGATGTGGAAACCGTCGGGGTATGTCGTCAGCCGCTCGGTCAGTTCGATCAGTTCTTCGCGCGGGATGCCGGTTGGTTGCTCGAAATCTGGCTTGTAGCGGCCCCCGAAATAGTTGTCCCAATATTTCGGCAGATCGCGCAACAGTGGCTTCTTGGTGAATTTCGTCGCGGCCTTCTGCGCGGCTTCGTACTCTTTCTTGACCAACTGGGCGCGCTCGGCAATGTTTTCGTCGTCCAGGCCGAGGTGTTTCGCGTAAACCTTATAAAGCGGCGGATGCTCTTTGATCGCCTTGTACATCAGCGGTTGAGTCACGGTAGGGTCGTCCACTTCGCTGTGCCCGTGGCGCCGATAGCCGATGAGGTCGACCACTACGTCGGTGCCGAACTTGTAACGGTATTCCGTGGCGAGGCGTGAGATCCGCATCACCGCGTCCACGTCTTCGCCGTTAACGTGAAAAATGGGAATCGCCTGCCGCCGCGCCAGTTGCGCGGAGAAGCGCGAAGAATGTTCTTCGCGAGCATTCGTCGTAAAGCCGATCAGATTATTCACGATCAAGTGAATCGTTCCGCCCACCGTGTAGCCGCTCAAATCGGCGAAATTCATGGTCTCGGCGGTGATGCCCTGGCCAGCAAACGCGGCGTCGCCGTGCACCAGCAGCGGCAGATATTTTGCTTCTCCGCCTTCACCGGCGCGATCTTGCTTGGCGCGTGTGCGCCCGACGGTTACTGGGTCGACAGCTTCGAGGTGACTAGGGTTCGACGCCAGGTGAATGTGAATTTTCTTTCCGTTCTTCGTCACATACTCGCCGGTGGCGCCCATGTGGTATTTCACGTCGCCTGACCCGAGCACGCTGCGCGGATCGACATCCTCAAACTCGGCGAACACCTCTTCAGCCGGGCGATTCGCGACATGAATCACCATGTTAAGGCGGCCACGGTGGCTCATGCCCATGACCAACTCAACCGCGCCGCGCTCACCGGCCACATCCAGAACCTGATCGATCGCAGGCAGCAAAGAAGTGCCGCCTTCGAGCGAAAAGCGCTTGTTCCCGAGATAGCGCTGTTGCAGCGTCTGCTCAAAGAGGTCGGCGCGCACCAATAGATCGAGCGCGCGCTGCTGGTCGACGGCAGCAGCGTCGGCCTCTATGCGTTCCTGAATCCAGCGTCGCCGTTCCGGGTCGGCAATGTGCATGAACTCCACGCCCACGCTGCCGCAATAAACACGCCGCGCCTCTCGGGCAAACTCGTTATCGATCGCGAGGTCGGGATGCGGTTGTGGGGGCAACAGACCCAGCGGATTCAGTTCCGCTTCAAGATATCCGTATTGGCGAAACAGACTGAATATCCGTTCGCGTTCGTAATTTTCCGTTGCAGTTGCAGAGGTTGCGATCGTGGGAGTCGATCTCCCGGTGGCATTGCGTGTCGAAGTTGCCATAAGTATCTTCTATAGGATAACGGATGAGCCGCCGCGTGTGGTCGATTCAACCGAAAGAACTGAGAAAACGAAAGTACGCTGGTACTGCTGCTCGAACGTGCGCTTGTAACAAATTTGGAGGCTGCCTATGGACAACGGAATCATTGACGTACCCAGTCGCTACTCGGTGCCCGACACACTGGCGCGGTTGCAGGCGATTCTCAAAGAAAAAGGCATGATGGTGTTTGCGCTCGTCGACCATAGTGGAGAAGCGGCGAAGGCGGGTCTCGAAATGCGTCCCACGCAGTTGCTGATCTTCGGCAGTCCAAAAGGCGGCACGCCTCTGATGGTCGCCGCGCCCCGGCTAGCCATCGACCTTCCGCTGAAGGCGCTCGCCTGGCGCGACGAGAAGGGCCAAGTCTGGCTCTCCTATAATTCGCCAGAATATCTTCAGCAGCGGCACGGTTTTCCCACCGACCTGCTGAAAAATATCGCAGGCGTAAGCGCGCTCATTCAGAAGGCTGTGGAATAATGACGGGCTGCTAAACTCGGTTGTTCAAGCATGCCCGACAATTCCAATCCGAACCGCGCCCGCGATCATCTTGCCAATGAACGTACGTTTCTGGCATGGGTGCGAACCGGCGTAGCCACCATCATCTTTGGATTTGCCATCGGACGCTTTTCGATTGCGCTGCGCGAGTTTCTGAAGTTTGAGGGACGCTCTACCGCCACGCCCGGCCTCACCACGTGGCTCGGCATCGTATCGACCGTCGGAGGAGTGCTGCTGATTCTGGCCGGCCTGAGGCGCTATCACATAACTAAGCTGCAACTCGAGTCCAATAGCTTTGAGCCCGCCGGCTTCGTCATCGATTTTGTGTCGTACCTGCTCGGCCTCTTCGGATTGGTTTTGGCCGGCTATCTCGCGTACATCGAAATTTACAGCAAGTGAGGTTGGACTTTAACCAGGTGAAGCATGGCGCATGAAGAAGAAAAAGAAGCCGCAGGCAGAGCCGCGGCGAAACTGGTTCGAGATGGCGAAATCGTCGGATTAGGCACCGGCTCAACCGCCTACTTCGCCGTGGTGGCTCTCGGCGAGCGCGTCAAGGCGGGACTGAAAATCACCGGAATCCCAACCTCCGTGCACACCGCCGATCTGGCGCGCGCCCTCGGCATCCCGCTGACGACGCTCGACGAACATCCCGAAATCGATATCACCATCGACGGCGCCGATGAGGTGGATCCCAAGCTGAACCTGATCAAAGGCGGAGGCGGCGCGCTGACCCGCGAGAAAGTCATCGCGACCGCATCGAAAAAAATGGTGGTCGTGGCCGACTCGGGAAAAGTTGTCCCAGCGTTAGGCAAATTTCCTCTGCCGCTCGAGATCATCGCCTTTGCGCGAACCGTGATCGAGAAAAAGATTATCTCGTTAGGCGCGACTCCCAAGCTGCGCATCAAGCCTGACGGCAGCACCTTCATCACCGACAACGGCAATCAGATTCTCGATTGCAGCTTTGGACAGATCAAGGATCCTGCGGCGCTGGCGCGGGTGTTGAGCGATACTCCCGGCATCGTCGAGCATGGTTTGTTCATCGGGATAGCGAAGCAGGCTTTCGTAGGGAAAGGAACATCGGTAGAGGAGCTGAACGCCGCGGCAAATCTCACGTAGGAAGAGGGCGAGGGGCACCACGCTCGCCACTTTCAGCCGAAAATGCAGCCAGTCTCTGCGAGGGGCGCCCGCTTCTAATTGTTCATGACGGACACAAGTAGAAAGGAAGGCGGAGCGCTGTTGCCGTTTCCGAGCAGGCTAGGCACAGATGCACCGACTTGTAACTGAGTATCATCGCCAACCTCTTCGCCGCCGGTGAGACTTCCAACGACCGCCCGCGGCCGCGCCACGTGAGTGTCATCATCGGTTTTTGTGAAGTACACCGCTAGGTAGTAATCATTCAAAGTCGATAGCGAAAGCTGGATCGGATCGAGCCGTATAATGCACGGGCTTCCAGCCGAGAGCGGCTGGTTCGGGCAGGTTCTTGGGTGGGTAAGGTGAATCTCCGGGTTAGACACTCCCTTCAACGTCACTGGAGTAACTGCGGTAATCGTAGAGGTCTCCCGCGCAGTCGTGTAGAGCACCATATTGCCAATATCCACTCTCGTGCCAGCGATGAACCCGATGTACAGCACGGTCGTCGGGCTTGTAATCGGATAGAGGGACGTGCCAGGAATGTTCTCAAGGATCGAAAGGCCGGTCCAATTGGAAGCGCCAGTGGACTGTAAGAGCGGGCCTATTCCCGGCAATAGATTTTGAGGTGCAGCGGCAGCAGGTTGTTGGGCATGAGCGAAGAGTGAGATTGTTAACGCAAGTACGATGGAGGAAAGTGAAACGCTGATCGGGAGGGTCTTCATGGGTATCACCAGAGAGCCGACCACCTTTCAATTTGCGGAGTAGGTGCCGCAGGGCGGTGGGTCGTGGCCGGAATTATTACCGATGCACGGTTCGCCGTCAATTCCGCAACAAGATAAGCTGCGGCTCTTATCTGTTCACAATTTCCCTCAGCGCCCTCAGCAGCCCTTCCACTTCTTCCATCGTGTTGTAGTGCACCAGTCCGATGCGCAGAAATCCTCCCAGCCTCTCGACATCCAGCTGTTCAGTGAGATTCAGCGCATAATAATTTCCATCCCAGGTGAAGAAACCGCGCTCGCCAAGCCTCGTTGCCAGTTCGAGCGGCGTGTGGCCTTCGATGCGGACCACAAACGTCGCGCAGCGATTGTCGAAGCGGGATGCGTCGCTGATGCCGTAGAGCTTCAATCCCGGAATCGCCAACAGGCCAGCAATCATCTTCTCGGTCATTTTGCGTTCATGTTGATGGGTCGCTTCGTGCGCCGCCAGAATTGCGGCGCGGCGGCTCGTGACCTCGGGATTGGCGCGCCGGCCCAGGTCTTCCCAGTAATCGACGCAGGCTTTGATTCCCGCGATGCACTCATGGTTCAGCGTGCCCCACTCCCAGCAGTTCGGAATATTGTCGGTGTTCGGCCTGACTTTATAAGGTCGCAATCTTTTCAAATGCTCGCGCTTGCCATAGAGCACACCCATGTGCGGTCCAAAAAACTTATACGTCGAGCAGACGAGAAAGTCGCAATCGAGCGCGCGCACATCAATCGGACCATGCGGCGCGTAGTGCACGGCGTCGATGTAACTCAGTGCTCCCGCTTGCCGCGCCAGGCGCACCACTTCGGCCACGTTGTTGATCGTTCCTACTGCGTTCGACGCATAGCCAACGGCTACGATTTTTGTGCGCTCGCCGATCTTGGCCGCCAAGTCGCGCATGTCGAGCGTACAATCTCCTTCGTTGAATCTCACCGCGCGTATGTTTACGCCTTTTTCTTCCAGCGCCTTCCATGGCGAAAAATTGGCATCGTGGTCGAGCAGCGTGAGCACAATTTCGTCGCCGGGCCCGAGGTCGCGTCCAAGCGCGCGGCTCATGGCATAGGTTAGGGTGGTCATAGTGGGACCGAAGACGATTTCATCGGCATCGCAATTGAGAAAGTCGCCCATCGCCAAACGCGTCTCCGCAATCATGCGATCGGTGTTGCGGCTGGTGAGATAAGCGCCGCCAGTGTTGGCGTTGTTGTGTGCCAGATAATCCGCGATGGCGTCAATCACACGTTGCGGCACCTGCGTACCACCGGGGCCGTCGAGGAAAACAGCGGGCTGCCCATTCACTTTTTGTGCAAGCGCTGGAAATTGGGCACGCACCCAGGCGAGATCAAGCGCGGCAGATAAAGACAACGGAGACGATGAAAACGGTGTCTGTTCAGCAGTGGGCATAGCAGACATTCTAATGCGTGGTCGCCGCTTTGCTCGGAACTAAGCGTTTGGCGGGGTGGAACCGGCCCGTGGGGCGCGGTTTACGCTACTCGTCCGCTGGGATTGGAATTCGGAGGTTGCTTGTTCTTTCCCGCGGCGCCCTTGTTGGCCGCGTCCAACTTTATACGCGTGACGCGCGTCGTTTCCTGGACGAGATCGCCGGTGGCTTGGTTTGCGTCTCCCGCCATTACGGAACCGGCAGCTAGAGCGAAGCGCAGGGCATCCGCCTGATCTTCAAAATACAAAATGACTTGTCCCGACATAAATACTTCTCCCTGAGCCTGACTTCGCAGCGGCCACGCAGAACGCAGCCGCGACTGGCAAGATCGAATTAAGACGCAGGTGGCGCGGCTATGACGAAGTGCTGGCGCTGACACAACAATTGTGTTGATTGTCGAGGAAGGCCCGCGCCCGTAACAGTGCTTTTGTTGGTTCTCGCCCTTTCGCAGGCTTCCGGCCACGCATCAAACCCTCCAAGTGTTACGGAAGGCTCATTTTTTGCTGCGCGAGTTCCCGCAAACGGCCATCTTAAGGATAGAATTACCGCATAAGCATGTTGAGCGTTTCTTCCAATCGGGGCGTATTCGTCAGAGCTGCATGTGTGCTTGCGATCGCCCTGATGTGTGTGATGGGCCTGGCACAGGCCACCCACTCACACAATGATAGTGATGAGAACTCCGCTACCGCGCGCCATACCTGTTCGATCTGCGCCACCGCCCACGCTGGAATCAGCACCGAAACGATCGCCGCGGCGCCCGTTTTGTTTACCGCACCGCTGGCGGTTTTCGTTGCCGAAGTACCGCTGACCTTCCGACCCGCTACTACCCAGTTCATTCGTCCTCCACCTGCGTTCTGATCCCGCGCCTGACCCGTAGCTATTTCCCAAAGGGCCGCGACTTTTCAACCTCGATCAGCTCTCGATCTTGATTGAACTCGCCACAGAACCTTTTATCGGAGAAATCATGCATTCGCTTTATAAGAGTTATCTGGCTGCAGCAACCCTATCGGTGGCCGTGATGCTAAGCGGCGGGACTGTGAGCGCCGAGCCGGTGCCCGCTGGCCAGTCGGCCGGAAGCGCTGGAACGATTAACGGCGCCGTGCTCGACCCCTCAGGCGCGGTGGTTCCGACTGCTACAGTCGAAATTCATAATCCGGTCTCCGGTTTTGACCGCAAAACCACCACCGACGCCAAGGGCGCTTTCACCTTCGTGAACGTTCCGTTTAACAACTACCACATGACGGTGACGGCCGGGGGTTTCGCTAGAACTGCGCAGGATGTGGAGGTGCGCTCGGTTGTGCCCGCCTTGGTTCAGGTCAATCTTCAGGTAGTCGCCTCATCCACTACGGTTTCGGTCGAGGCTGCCGGCGACCTGGTGGAAAACGATCCGACCTTCCACGCCGATGTCGACAAAGAGTTGATCGACAAACTGCCAATTGGGAGCGGATCGTCTTCGATGAGTACGCTGGTCGGATTGGCGACGCCCGGCGTCGCTTCTGACTCCGACGGTCAAATCCACGGCTACGGCGATCATGCGGAGAATTCGTTCTCCATCGACGGCCAGCCGATGACTGACCAATCGAGCAAGACCTTCTCCAACCAGGTTTCTGTCGACGCGATTCAATCCATGGAAGTGATCGCCGGCGCGCCGCCCGCCGAATATGGAGGCAAGACCAGCGTCGTGATCGTAGCCGCAACACGCTCCGGCCAGGGCTCGACTGCGCCCCACGGCAGCATCTCCGCCTCCTACGGTTCGTTCGGATCGGCCAATCTTTCGGCCGATGTCGCCTATGGCGGCAAGAACTGGGGAAACTTTATTTCCGTTGCCGGGCTGAACAGCGGCCGCTTTCTCGATGCGCCGGAATTCGCGGTGATTCACGACAAGGGCAACGAACAGAATTCATTCGACCGCATCGACTATCAGGTCTCGCAGGGCGACTCGATTCATCTCAATCTTGGCTACAGCCGAAGCTGGTTCCAGACGCCGAATTCGCTGGATGCGGAAAACGCGACTGCTTGGAGCGGGCTGAGCGGAGTTCTTCCAGCGGTGGAGGATTATAACGGCGTTGTTCCCATCGGCACGCCGACCGGATTCACGCCTGGCGTCACCGTCGGCTCCGCAGACCAACGGTCGAAGATTGGCACGTTTAATATCGCGCCTTCGTGGACGCGCCTCATCAGCACCAACGCTGTATTTACGCTGGGAGCCTTTGTGCGTCGCGACGATTACAACTACTACCCAAGCAGCGATCCGTTTGCCGATCTCGGGCCGCCGAGTTTGCAGAGGCAATCGGTCGGTCAGAATCGAACGCTTACTAATACGGGGATTCGATCCGATATCTCGTACGCCAAAGGAATAAATAACATTAAGGCGGGAGTCACTTACGAACAGACATTTCTCAATGAGAATGACAGTATCGGGATCGTCGACCCGGCCTACAATGCCCCTTGCATAACTGCGTCGGCGACCAACCCTGATCCGGTTCCTGGGTTCACCAATCCGTCACAGTGCGGCGCTTTTGGCTATCAGGAAAACATTGCGGTCAAATCGACGGGCACGGCTTTCTACCCCAATTACAATCCCATCCTTGCTCCTTACGATTTGACCCGTGGAGGCGTCCCGTACGTCTTCACGGGGCACACCGACGTTAAGGAACTCGCTCTTTACATTCAGGACGCGATCTCGGTGGGGCACTGGTCGATGAACATTGGCATGCGTGGAGACGTCTACAATGGCCTTACCGAGGCAAGCCAGGCCGAGCCGCGGATTGGAATCTCTTACAACATCAAAAAGACGGGCACAGTCCTGCGCGCATCTTATGCGCGCACGCTGGAATCTCCCTTTAATGAAAATTTGATTCTCTCGAGCATCGGTTGCAGCAACCCGGTTCTGAGTCCGCTGCTGGCTTGTTCGTCTGTGGTGCCAGGCACCTTTCAGGCGAATCCTTTAAATCCCGGCTTCCGCAACGAGTTTCATCTCGGTCTCGAGCAGGCGTTTTCGCGTTATCTGGTCTTTTCCGGCGAGTGGATCACAAAATACACGCACAATGGCTACGATTTCAGCGTGCTCGGCAACACTCCCATCACTTTTCCGATTGAATGGCACAATGCAAAAATTCCAGGATACGCGGGTAGCTTGAGAGTTCCGAATCTGCACGGTTTCTCGGCGCAGTTGGTCTTCTCGAGTGTGGCCGCGCGTTTCTTCCATCCGCAAATCGGTGGGGCGGGCGCCACCGTGTCGACCACTGACCTTCCCTTCCGAATCGATCATGACGAAAAATTTAACGAGACGACCCACTTGCAGTATCAGCCATGGAAGCGGGGTCCGTGGTTCGGATTCAATTGGCGCTATGACAGCGGCCTGGTCGCCGGTAACGCTCCGTGCTATGGAGAGAATCCGGGCAACGATTGTCCGCAGTCAACCACAATCGGCGGGCAGCCAGCGGTCTCCTTGCAAGACGCTTTCGGAAATCCATTGAGTGCCGACCAGGAGTACGAGGCCGGATTTACCTGCGCCGGCTCTACTGCAACTCCCACCACTCCGCTGCCCTCCACTTGCTTGGCATCGCAGTTCGGATCCAACCGGATCAAAGTGCCGGCAATCAACTCGGAGAACGACGATCACAATCCGCCGCGCATCGCTCAACGCAGTTTATTCGATGTTTCGACGGGCGACGACAACCTGTTCAAAGGCGACCATTACAAATGGAGTCTGACGTTCACCGCGATCAACATCGCCAACAAGGTGGCTCTGTATAACTTTCTTTCGACCTTCAGTGGGACTCACTTTGTGACGCCGCGCGCGCTGACGGCGCAGCTGGGGTTCCACTTCTAAGGGGTGTCCTTCCCCTAGTGAGGGCGGCACGGCTTAGGCTGTACTGCCCTTATTTTCCAACCTTCCTTGCCACAAACTCAGCGACCCCGCGATTGCGCACCGGTCGTTCCATGTGATGTAAAACGCGCAGTCCGGGAACGAGGGAGGGTAATTCGTTTCTGACCGATGGATTTTTGCCTTCGCTGGATGAGTTCACATCCGCGCTCCATAGCAGAGCCATCTTACCGAGGAGCAGACCGTCAGGTTTCAACGCAGAAACGATTTTAGGGAAAAGGTTGCAGTCGAGATAATAGAACAGCACGATCAGATCGAATCGTTGAGGTTCAAACTTGTAGTCGGAAGCATCCGCCACGAGAAGGTCGAGTTGGATATTTTCTTGAAGAGCCGCCTCGCTGAGTTTTGGATTGCTGCTTCGGAAACGTCGACGACGCTTACCTGCCATTGCCGTTTCACCAGCCAGAGCCCATGTCTGCCAATCCCACCGGCTAAATCGAGCGCTACTCCTCCCTTCGGGAAGAAGGGAGATACAAACTCGTCGTAGGCCGAAATAAAGAACGGATCTGGCTCGGTCAGCGAAGGCAGGCCCTGCTCGTACTTGAGATCCCAGCGTGCCCTTTGTTCTTCACTGCTCATGACGCTAGTCCACTCCACTACTGCTGGGGCACGCATGCCTACTGAAGTGTGGCGTATTGGGCCTTGACCTCTTTGAGCAGCGGCAGGTCCGGATCAGCGTCTTTCCAATCGGCGAGAAAATTCTGGTAGGCGATGCGAGCTTTCGGCGCATCGCCTTCTTTCTGAGACAGCCGGCCCAGTTCTAATTGTGCGACCACATACACTGGGTCAGGGCCGCTGCGGGCTTTGAGGTCGATGACCTTCTGGAAGTCCTGCCGTGCTTCGGCATATCGGCCGGCCAACTCGTAGGCCAACCCTCGCGTGATAAAAACGCCGGTACTGCCGCGAGCATAGAGTGCCACACCGTTGATTAAGTCAATTGCTTTGGCCGGATCGGCTTTGGCGGGATTAGCCGGCCGCAGCGCTACAATAGCCCGAATCATGGGAGCGGCCACGTTCACCGCCATCGTATCGTTCGGATGGGTGCGCTGAATCTCATCGGCCACCGCGATCGCCTTCTGGTCCTCGCGCGTGATAGCGAGGGCTATTCCCGAATTCCACAATATGTTTAAGGTGTGGGGGGATTGCAGCGCTTCGTTGACCTCGGCGATGGCTTCACTGCGATTGCCCACGAGCGCCTCGGAGCCGGCAAGACTGGACTCGACGCTGGCGCGACCCTGCAAATGCAGTCGCTCAAATACGTCCGCAGTCTGGCGCGTCAGGTCGCGCGCCTTCTGGAACTGACCGCGAGCGGTAGCCAGCCCGGCCCGGAATGCAAGAACGGTCATATCTCCCTCCGGAGTCCCTGACGTAAGTTGCAGTTCCTTCTCCATGTCGGCATCTTTGCCTTCGGCCCAGTCGCAGCCAGCCAAGCCCAGGTGAAAGCTCATGGGAGAGATCTTGCGCTGGAGTCCGGTATTGAAAGTGGCGCGCGCCTCCTCGACTCGGTTCAATCCCTCATAAGCCCAGGCAAGGTTCGAGTAACCGGTTACCGAATCAGGATCGACTTCCACGGCACGCTTTGCATTCTCCAGCGCATTGTCAAATTGCCCGAGTTGGTTATAAATGCTCGCCAAATTGCTCAATGGCGTCGAATCGCGCGGATAAGTCTGGCGATAGAGTTCGTAAGCAGTAATGCCTTTGTCGATCTGGCCATTGTCGCTGTAATAGTGAGCCATGATGTAGAGCTTCTCGCGCTCGCTGGCCCGGTCGCGTAGCTCGAATGCCTTCTGCCGGTTTTGCTCGGAAAGCTCCGTCTGCCCCAGATTGCTATAGACCGTGCCCAGGCGGGCATAAGCCATGGCGAAGTTAGGATCGATCTCGGCCGCGCGCTGATAGTCGGGCAGTGCGCCCAGTTCATCGCCGACGTTGTGCTTGGCATCGCCGAGGCTCAGAGCCTTCAGGGCGTCGAGGGACGACGTGGTCGCTTGCGAAAGTGACATGTCGTACTTCTGTACCATGGAGAGCGATTCGCCGAGTTGTCCGCGCAGCTTGCTGGCGGCGCCATGCAACGCATTCAGCACATCCTCTTTCTTATCCGCCTGAACCTGCTGCCGTCCCAACGAATCGCCCGACGCAGCATTGGTTGCTTCGAGAGTGACAACGTACTGGCCTCCAACGCTATCGATGCTGCCGTTGAGCATCGCCTTGATGCCTTCGCGCTGGCAGATTTCGCGCCCGACATCGGCGGTAATACGGTCGTCAGGTCCGCGGCCCATAAACTGCAGGGTTTGGCGAATCTTCTGTTCGGGGAAGACATTCAAATATGGCGATTGCCCGAGATCGACGGCCAGCGCCTTTTTGAGCGTGCCATCGAAAACGGGATCGGTGGTGGTATTTACAAAATCCGCAATCAGGATCGAATCTTTTTCGGTCAGCGCGTGCCCACGCTTGAGAAATACAAAGCCAATTCCGGCAGCGACGATCGCGACAAGCAAAGCGGGGATGAGCCACCCCGGAAGCTTGCGAGGGGGCGCGGGTATCTTGTGGACGCCGGAGCTCCGGGCCGCCGAACCGGATGAATCCGCCGCCAGCAGCGTCCCCGAGCTGGAATCGCGCCGCAGACGCTTTAAGTCGGAGCGCACATCGGCGGCGCTTTGGTAGCGCAAGTCGCGATCTTTTTCCAGCAGCTTATTCAGAATTTCTTCGAAGTGCGGAGGTAGGTCTGGATTCAGCCGCAGGGCCGGCATCGGCGGACGATTCAGAATCGCGTCGAAAATAACGGCGGACGTGTCTCCGCGAAAAGGCACCGCACCGGTCGCCATCTCATAAAGGACTGCGCCGAAAGAGAAGAGATCGCTGCGGGCGTCGAGATCCTTGCCCCGCGCCTGCTCCGGCGACATATAGGCCACAGTGCCGACGGTCGAGCCAGGACTGGTCAAGAATGGGTCGTCGACGGTCACCGCCGTTCCCATGGTAACGGCGGAGTGGAGTGAAGTTTTGCCGGTGCGCTTGGCCAAGCCGAAATCGAGAATCTTCGCCTGATTGCGGCTGGTCACAAAAATATTCGCTGGCTTGATGTCGCGGTGGATGATGCCTTTGGCGTGCGCGGCGTCCAGAGCGTCGGCAATCTGCGCGCCGAGATCGAGCAAGGCCTCGAGTTCGAGCGGCTGGCTCTGAATGCACTTCTTCAGTGTTTCGCCTTCCAGCAACTCCATGGCGATGAAGTGGCGGCCGCCGTCCTCACCGACCTCGTAGATGGTGCAGATATTTGGATGATTGAGAGCTGAGGCGGCGCGCGCCTCCCGCTGAAACCGGTCGAGCGCGACGGGATCTTTTTCCGTCTCCGGTGGAAGGAACTTGAGCGCGACGTGGCGGCCCAGGTTGATGTCCTCGGCCTCATAGACCACGCCCATCCCGCCACCGCCCAATTGCGAGAGCACGCGATAGTGGGAGACGGTCTGGCCGATCATCGTCTGGGCGGTCATTCCTGAGAACACTCCTGGGAGAGAGTTATTCATCGTAGGCTCGCCGGTTCTGGCAAGTCAAACCTCAGCACCTTGGTCGACACTGGGGATTAGAAAATCATTCGCGCAAAAATACTAGGAAGGTCACGCCTCAAGCTTTCCTTCGTGAACCTTCGTGCCCTGTGGTGGTAAACAGTTCGCCTGCGTCCCCTGACCCCTTATACGCACCGGCGAGTCGAGCGGTTCCCGGCGTGCAGGAGCCGGGTTTAGTGATTTGTTTTCTGCGGTTTGACTCCGAGGGCGCGACTGCCACCTGAGCCGGCGAATGGCCAAACGGTCATTCTTTTCCATTACCGAAGTTTCCCCCTCTACTCTGAATGCTTTCGTGCCACAACACCCGCTGTTATCTAATGAGGTGTTGCCGTGTATCTCGCGCATGGGAATTACGGCCCGGCTTCCGGGCAGGAGTTCGTCCCGATGAAAACCCGTCCTCAATCCTTCCGGGACATGAGTGCGGCGCCACGCCTTTTTATAGGCGTGGTGGTAGTTTGCGGGACGATCGTTCTGAGCTACTCCGTCTGGCACGGCAAGAGCGAAAATCCAGTTAAATTCTTGTGCTATCTGGCGATTGCTCTGGCGGCCTCGCGGCTCAAGGTCAATCTGCCCGGTATCACCGGCACGATGTCGGTAAATTTCCTTTTCTTGCTGCTGGGTGTGCTCGAGCTGAGCTTGTCGGAGACCATGGCGCTCGGCTGTGCAGCGGTCGTCGTGCAATGCCTGGGCAACGATCGTCCGAATCCGGTGCAAGTCGCCTTTAACGTTTGCTCGACCGCGCTGGCGATTGCGGTCACCTTTGCCGCCTATCGCTACTCGCTGGGGCATCACACAGTGAGTAATCCATCGACCCTCTTGTTCTTGGTGGCCTGCGTGTATTTCGTCGCCAACACCCTGCCCGTGGCGGCCGCCATCTCGTTGACCGAGCGCAAATCGCTGCGCAAAATTTGGGCCGATTGCTATTTCTGGAGCTTCCCCTACTACCTCGTAGGTGCGGGCGTAGCTGGCATGATGAGCTGGCTGCACGGCTTCACCGACTGGCAGACCTCACTGCTGACGCTTCCCGTGGCTTATCTGATCTACCGTTCCTACCGGCTTTATCTCGGCAAACTGGAAGACGAGAAGCGCCACGTCGAAGAAATGGCCGACCTGCATATGCGCACCATTGAGGCCCTGGCGCTCGCCATTGAAGCCAAGGATCAGACGACGCACGATCACTTGCAGCGAGTGCGGGTGTATGCGGTCGAGGTCGCCAAAGATCTGAAAGTGGATCGCGAAGGGATGGAAGCCTTGCAGGCCGCCGCCTTGCTCCACGACATCGGTAAACTGGCGATCCCCGAGCACATCATCTCGAAGCCGGGACGCCTGACGCCGGAAGAATTCGAGAAAATGAAAATTCATCCGCTGGTGGGGGCGGAGATTTTGGAGCGCGTGCAATTTCCCTACCCGGTCGTGCCCATCGTGCGCGCCCACCACGAAAAATACGATGGCACGGGATATCCGCTGGGGTTGAAAGGAACGGAGATTCCGATCGGCGCTCGCATTCTGGCGGCGGTTGATTTTCTCGACGCGCTTGCCTCCGACCGCCAATATCGTCGTGCCCTGCCGCTCAATGAAGCGATGTCGCGGCTGGTGGATGAATCAGGAAAGTCGTTTGATCCGCAAGTCGTCAAGGTGCTGGAACGCCGCTACGTCGACTTGGAGCAACTGGTCCACCAGCGCACCGACAGCATGAGTAAGCAGAAACTTTCCACCGAAGTAGAAGTAAAGGATGTCGACCCAGGCTCGAAGGCTGAGCCTGCCAGCAGGCCGGCAGCCGGATTCGAGGCGCAAGGGAAACGGCAAGTGCCGGAGCGCAGTTTCCTCGGCTCGATCGCGGCCGCGCGTCAAGAAGCGCAGACTCTTTTCGAACTCAGCCAGGATCTGGGAGCGTCGCTCAGCCTGGGCGAAACCCTCTCGGTGTTTGCGGTGAAACTGCGGCGCGCGATGCCCTACGATGCGATCGCCATCTATGTGCGCCATGGCGACGAGCTTGTTCCCGAATATGTGAATGGCGACAACTTTCGCCTCTTCGCCTCGTTGCGCATTCCGATGGGTCAAGGGCTCTCCGGATGGGTAGCCCAAAATCTTAAGCCGATTCTCAACGGCAATCCTTCGGTCGAGCCCGGCTATCTGAACGACGCTTCAAAATACAGCACCCTGAATTCAGCGCTCGCCGTGCCGCTGGAGGGCTTGCAGGGCGTGGTCGGCGTGGTTGCTCTCTATCACGCGGAGAAAGACTTCTTTACCTCCGATCACCTGCGCATTCTGCTGGCGGTTAGCTCAAAGATGGCAATGGCGATCGAGAACGCGGTCAAGTACGAACAGGCGGAAAATTCGGCGGTCACCGATTACTTGACGGGACTGCCCAATGCGCGCTCGCTGTTCTTGCAACTCGACCGCGAAATGGCCCGCTGCAAACGCGACAGCACAAGCCTGACCGTCATGGTCGCCGACCTTGACGGCTTCAAGCAGATCAATGACCGTTTCGGGCATTTGGAAGGCAACCGCGTCCTGCGCCTGTTTGCCCATACGCTGAAAGAAACCAGCCGCGAGTACGACTACGTGGCCCGCATGGGCGGCGATGAATTCGTGGTCATCGCTCCTGGACTCACCGTCGAGGCAGCCGCGCGCAAGGCGGAACAGATGCGAGACTTAGCGCAGCAGGCTGGAAAAGATATTTGCAATGAAGACATTCTGTCGCTCAGCGTGGGCCGCGCCGTGTATCCCGAAGACGGCATCGATGCCGAGAAAATTTTATCGGAGGCGGACAAGCGCATGTATCTGCAAAAGCGCAACCAGTCCACTCCCAAGAACCGCCGCCTGTACCCGCGGGTGCGCGGCCGCCTTACCACCGAGATTTCCGGCAATGACCAACCTCAATCTCTCGGCATTATTACCAACCTTAGCCTAGGCGGTTGCTATGTTGAAACCAGCGGCATCCTGCTGCCCGGGTCGCAATTCAAACTCGCCTTCTCGCACGAACAAATCAACGTGACCATCGAAACCGAAGTTGTGCGCATGGACATGGGTATCGGTGCCGCCCTGAAGTTCAACGAAGCGACGCACGAAGTGCGCAGCGCCTTGCAGCGTGTCCTGGACAAGCTGGCGAGCGCCGAAGGTATTGTGGATCTCAAACGTGGCCAGGCTGCCGCCGGACGCATCAAATAACGTTTTAAGCAGACCTTCCTAAACTAAAAAACTAAATAGAAGGCCGCGATTACGCAGGGACAGCGACCGGCCGTATCTGAACGAGGTGCGCGGTGTCCCCGGTTGTGCTATGCGGTTTCGACAGCCCCAGTCGGAGCATATTCGCCGTGGGCACTCCCGTTCTGTAGAACGATTTCTCACAGTCCGCAGTCGACGGACCGCGCATGCTTCCTTCCATATAGGCGAGCCCGGGGCAACGCGAGCAACTGCCGACATGAGAGCAGGACGAGCAGACGGTCAGATGCTTGGCCTGAATAGAGCGGACCTCTTGCATCTGCGGAGAGAAATTCCATATATCCAAAAACTTCTGCTGACGAAGGTTTCCCGTCGGCAGGGGAAACTGCACGCACGGAAACACGTCGCCATAAGGTGAAACGTAGCAGAACGAATGCCCGGCGCTGCACGGGTAACCCTCGAGGTCCGCTTCTGAAGGCGCTTTCGGCGGAGCGCAGAACTCTTCCTGATTTTCAACCAGCGCTGGATTGCTGAAAACCTGCCGCAGTTCCTCTCCCGGAATGCGCAGTGCCAGTATCGCGGTGTCGCCGTCCATCATTGGCGTGATGGTCGGGTCGAGCGTGTACTGGGCGTCGAGTTCGGCGGCTAGTTGTTGCACGCCCGCGTGATCGGAATAATTCGCCGTCATCAGCACATTCGCAATGGTCACGCGCAGTCCCTGCTCGCGCAGAAAACGAATCGATTGCACCGTGCGCTCGAAAGAGTGCGGCAACTTGGTGATGGCATCGTGCACTTCGGGGCGGTGCGAGTAGACACTGATTTGAATCGTGTCGATGCCCAGTTCGCGAATCCTGCGCGCTTCTGCTTCGTGGATCATGACCGCGTTGGTCTTGATCTTCACGTTGAACATCAGGCGGCGCGCGTGTTCCACCAGTTCGAAGAAGTCGCGGCGCATAAAAACCTCGCCGCCGCTGAAAGTCAGAAAGAAAACGCCCGCCTCGGCCAGTTGATCGAGCACGCCCTTGATCTCGTCAGTGGTCATCTCGCCATGATCGTCGTGATCGAGATAACAATGGACGCAGCGCTCGTTGCAACGGTAGGTAACGTCCATGTGTACCGCGATGGGCACGCCCAGGTTAAAAGCTTTCTGGCCAACTTCTGTCATCAAGCTCATCGGGCCGGCTCCGAATTCAGGGGTTGATTGGAAACCAAAAGGATTCTGTGGCCGGAGAGCTCGGCGACGAACCGCTCGGCGTCGGCCTGAGCCTCGTCGGGATCGACGTCGAACTGCTCGCAAATGCGTTCGCGGACGATTTCCTCTAGCGGAGTCCGTCCGTCGGCGGCTTGAAAGATGGCGGTGGCGACCTCATTCAGCGTGAAGAACGTGGAGTCGGCCGAGTTCATCACCATCATTTCCCCCGCCAGCGCGCGTGCGGCAATCGCCGAACTGCGCGCAATGTAAGTGCTATTTTCAGGCATGCTCGGGCACCTCCAGCGAGTTAGATGCGAAGTTGCGAACATCATCCCACACCCTGCCATCAGGATAGAAGGTCAAGCGGCGAATGGGAACACTGGCAACAAAATCGCACGCGGTAGCGAAAAGCTTTTCCACCAGAATCCGGTCTTCGGCAAAAAAAAGAATATTACGCATGAGACGGCGCACCGCTTCCCCGGAATGCAGTTCATCGATCCGATTCTCCGGACCCTGGTCCAGAAAAAAAAGAGCCGAAACGGGAGCGCTACAATTCTCGCCGGACCTCGCCAGCTCTCCGGCGAACGGCGTTCCGAAAGCCGCATAGCCGCCAGCGCTCGGCCGCAAGTAGGAAATTTCATCGGTCAGCAATGTAACGTCAGGCGGTGCGAGTCGCGTCATCGTGGTTTTGCCCGCTCCCGATACTCCCGAAAACAAAAATGCCTGGCCGTCGCAAATAGCACTGGCGGCGTGCAACAGAAATCCACCGCGCTCGGCGAGAATCAGGCTGTGCAAAATACGCAGCACCGTGTCGAGCGAATACGGATTCGCATCCTGCCGCACCGTGCCGCGCCCAGCACGCGGATCCCAGCGGGCGCGAAAATCGCCACGTTGCAGCATCCACTCATCACCGTCGCGGCAGACCCGCACATCTTCATCGGAAACGGAATACGTCGCCGAAAGATCAAACTCCAATGCAAACTCGGGGCGCGAAGAACTCAGAAACCCGGCATAACGCCGGCGAAGCAAATCAAGAAACCCACCGTCGGAAGTCGAGAGAGCAATCGGAATTGCCCCTATCTCAACACACTCAGATTTGCGCAGGGCGGTCATCAACAGGCCCCTGCTTCTGTTGAACCAATCTCGCCCGATTTCAATTCAATCGTAGCCACGCCATTATGTTTCTGAGTCGAAAGATCGCGAGCCTTCTCCATTCGACGGCGGTGCAGTTTTAGCGCGAGGCGCCGAACCAGACCGCAATACCAAAAAAGCATTCCGACGGCCCGCGAACACTTCGCACCCAACCACCCCGCGGTCAATCGCACCTGACGGCCACCCTCGGTGACATCCCGGCGTTCACGAGTGCCCGCCATCAGTCGGCCGAGTAGAGCGTCAGCAGGATATCCGGGATCGGCTGAACGCATGCAATCGCCGCGCAGCACAAAGCCGTCGGGCCTGCGATCAGCAATCAGACGATGTAGAAACAGTCGTCCTTCGCGTTCCGCAAGAACGATTTCTCCGGCTCGAAGCTCGCCAAACGAGCATGCTTCAATCTCGACAACGTCTCCCGGCCAAAGCGCCGGCAGCATGCTCTCCCCGTAGACTTGTAATCGAACTCGCGGCCGATTGTCGTTGCGACGCAACACTTCGGCCACCAAAGCCGATTGCACCGTACTCCAATCGGGCGGCATCGCGCGGGCAGTATCCGGGAACATCAATATCGGAGAGGTGCACGGGGACTGGTCAAGAGGGGCTCGATTGTCCTTCATAGTTGATTAAGCCAGTTGGATCGGGCAGCCGGCCTATCCCCACATTTTTGGTTAAAGATTAAACGCAGTGTACTACACGGTTTTCGCGGTGCCAATAATCACTTGGTGACAAGGCAGGGAAGTCGAATCAATATCCTCAATAAAATGACAGAGTTCCGTTTTGCCGCGCGCGGCGCAGGCTGAGAGATAGGGCGGCGAGCGCGAGCGGCAGCATGACCACGGCAAACCCGGCGAGTGCAGCGAATGTAGAAGCCATCGCCATCACCGACCGGCCCTCCAGCAATGCCGAACGCATCCCCTCGATAGCGTAAGTAAGCGGCACAGCGCGCGCGAGTAGTTCGAGCGGGCGGGGCAGACTCTCGACCGGAAACATGGCGCCACTCAGAAACCAGATTCCCGAACTGAGCAGCCCGAGCAAAGCTGNGCCCTTCTGAAACGCGACCTGAAGCGTGGCCGCGATGATTCCCAGGGCGAGCGCGATGGCCAGCGAGAGAATCAACACCACCGCACACGAAAGAAAATTTGCGTGGATCGACGCCCGGAAAACGGCCACGCCAGCGGCCAGATAAATGACCAGATTGACCAGGTTTCCCGCGAAAGCGGAGATGGAACTGAGAATGACGAGCTCCGCTGGTTCGGTCGAAGTCGTCATCAGCACCTCCAGCGTGCCCGTCTGCTGCGCTTCTTGAACCGCGCTCAGGAAGGCCTGCGCGCTCATCACAAAAAAAGTGAAAACTCCGGTCCCGACCAGCAGAAAAGGGAAGTATTCCACCCCTCCTGGACGAAAGCTAGGGCCAATGGCGCGGGAGAGAAAATAGAAAGCCGCCAGTTCCGTGAACACGCCGACGAAGGTCATGACAAAGCCGCTGCGGTGCCGAACTGCCGTGAGCAGATCGCGCCGCAAGATGGCACGGAGCTTGTCGGTGGTCACAAAACCCTCTCATCAATCTCGCCAGTGGTGCGGAAGTAAAACGAGCGCAGCGCCTCGGCGCTCTCACCCTCGCCCAGCGAGCGATTGGCCAGCATCTCGCCCCGATGCAGCAGCAGCAGGCGATCGCCCACGGCTGCCGCTTCCGCAAAATTGTGGGTAGCGAGCAGAATGGTCGTCTGCCGAGCGGCCAGTGCGCGGATCGTAGCCCAGAAGTGCGCCGTGGTTGCGGCATCCAGACTGCGCGTCGGCTCGTCGAGCAAAAGCACGCTCGGCCGCTTGACCAGGGCGCGCGCGATTCCGAGCCGCTGATACATGCCGCTGGAAAACTTCATGACCAGTGTGTCGGCTTGTTCGTCGAGGCCGCAATCTCGAAGTACATCATTGATTCTCTGCGCTCGCTCCCGCCGCGGCACTTCGTCGAGAGCAGCGAAGAATTCAAGGTTCTCGCGAGCGGAGAGACGCGGAAAGAAGGAGCGTTCGGCAGCTACCGCAATGCCGACCTGCCGTCGCACCTTGCCCGCGTCGTGCTGCGTATCGAACCCGCCCACGCGAACCGATCCGCCATCGGGCAGGAGCATGGTCGAGATCAGCTTGAGAGTCGTGGTTTTTCCGCTGCCATTCGGTCCGAGCAGAACCAATACCTCTGCAGGGCCCACCGAAAAAGCCACGTTCTTCAAGGCAATCGTTTCGCCACCCCGCTCCTTGCCGAGCCAATTGAAGAGGGCCGGACGATGGCGAAATTTCTTGTCGACGGATTCGAAGACGACGCGATCCATAAAAAGTACCCAGCACTCAATAGCCAGCACCCCAGAAAAAGTCGAAAAGACTGGGCACTGGTTACTGAGTAGTGGGTACTTTACATTCCCAGCTTCTTCACTTCATCGTTGTAATACTTGCGGTAGAGGATTGACCACTCCTCCGAGCCTTCGATGATGGTGCGGCGCTGGCTCTCGATTTTCTGCCGGGCGGCCTGATCGATGCGGGCTTCCTGCAGGAAGAGTTCTTCAAGAATCTTGCGGACTTCGAGACGGATCGTGTTGCGGTCCTCGATGAACTCGACCTCATCCAACTCGGCGACCGCGTCGGTAACCACGTGGGCGAGTTTATTGACTTTGTCGCGGCTTAATCGCACGGCAGAGGCGTCCTCATAAGTCCAGTATTCGCACTCATAATTAAAGAACAGCCTTATATTTCTTCACCAATTCCGTCTTCACCTTGCGGAACATCTCCTGGTAATTGGCGCCGCTCCTCTGCATTTCTTCCGAATACGCTTCAAGAATGACGCGCACTTCATCGTTGATGCGATCTTCGAGCGCCAGTTCTTCGAGCAGGGCGGCGTGCACCTTCTCGTTGAGCGCAGGCATTGCCTTGGTCTCGATGAGACCGCTCGCCACCAGTTTTTTGGAAACTTCGCGGGACAGATAGCCCACGTATTCTTTCGAAAAGAGCATGATGAAAACGCTTTTTTGTGAACAGAAAGTTTAACATAAGCGAGCTTATCGTCGGTCGATAGTCGAGGATCGTTGGCAAATTCTTCCCGCGGAACGCTTTGTGTGTATGCCGATTTTCGAATTGAGCGGACGACCAACGACCAACGACCATCGACCAACGACCGCTCTCCATCGAGTGGCGGTTGACCGTAGCCAAGCTTTACAATGTAGGAACTCCATGTCTCCTACCGCAGATGACCTGACGGGCATGAAAGACGATATGACGGCCTTCATCGAAGGCCTGGGCATGCGCCGTTTCTTTGGCTACGTCGAATGCGACGAGATTCCTAGCGTCCTCTGGGACTCGGGAAAGAATCCCGATAGCTGGAAGGATTTCGTGGAGCTGGCTAAATCCACCGGCGCGCCCTTCCTGACCATGCATTCCTGGGCGCTCGATCGCGAAGAGTTGGACGGGCTATCGCAGCGCCTGGCCGACGGCGAGTTTAGCAACGAAGAAGATCTGGAAGAGAGCCGTTGGCTCAAGTCTTACATCGGCAAGACTGGCTTCGTGCAACTGGGCTGGGCCTATCAGGGCTGCGTCTTCGTTTATGAAGCGGGCACCGAATGGTATGCGCACTATCAACATCTACGCGAGTTGGCCGATGACGCCGGTGGATTCATGATCGATGAGCCCGACGGAGACGAAGAACGATAGAGTTAAGCTGCACCAAAGAGTTCCGCGGCAACAATAAGTTCTTCTAGACCGACTCAATCACCTTAATTTCGTTCGTGAAGTCCGGGGCAAGCGTTTCGGCTTCGGCGGAAAAGCGGTTTCGCGCCCGCTCGGGGAAATCGGCGAGAATCTCCGCATAACTGCGAGGCGATCGGCAGTGGATGACCGAGAACCCGAGTGAATCCGCCAACTCACAACTCGGCGGAATAGGTGAAGCGGTGCCCGGTGGACGCACCTCGCGCTCATGATGGCGAGCGGTGATCTCGAGATAGCCTCCAGGAAGATTCCAGCCACCCACTAGCGAACGCCCGGCTTCGCAGTGATCCCGCATAGTTCGCGTTCCACCAGGAGAAGGTCTTCAGGTCGGTCCGCTCCTTGCTTCAGCACGCGAGCATAGGCGTCGGGCCATCAACGTGGCCAGGGCGACCCGCCCGATATCGTGCAAAATGCCCGCCGTGTGGGCGAAGCCGCAATCGAGCGAACTCCACTTGGCGCTGCGCTCGGCAACGATCGCGCAGGCGACACTATGACGCCAGCCCGACCTTATAAGCAGGCTGAACGAGTTTTCGAAATAGGCTTTCAGGCCGACCGTGATCACCGCCCGCCTCAGCTGCAGAAAGCCGAGCAGCATGGACGCCTGAAAGGCTGTTAACATTCTTCGAAAATGCTACAAGCGGCGCATTGGCCATCTTGGGAATGGCAACCGGGAATGCGGGATCGGAGCGGATCACATTGCAGAGCTCAAGTAGCGATGTATCTGTGCCCGACACGAGGTTGAGCGCCTTGAGCGCCACCGCCGGGAAGGGCGGAATCGCTTCCGGATCCCAATGGAGTTCGACTGGTGGATTCGCTTTCGCTGGGCTCGGGGCAGGGTCATCGCATTTCTCCCGTGGTGGTGTCATCGCCTAGGTAGGCGTAATTCGTGAATCGCCTAGTTCGCAGACCCAGGTTCGTGGATTTCGGCCCGCTGCGGCCGTGATTTCGGTCCGCTTTCACCCCGCGATGTTAGTGGCGACTCGGCCGGCCTGCTAATCTGTTTCTTCCCGCTAGCTCGCCATGCGATGGACCTCCAATCCGGTGAATTCTGCGAAGGCCAGAGTGCTTGCTGCCGCTCTCCAGGATTCCAAATTGAAAATTCCCGCTTCGGCTTTGCCTGTTCTCGCCGATCTCCTGGTCTCGCGCGGCATCGGCGAACCTGAAGCCGCCGCGCGTTTCCTTGCGCCCGCGCTGGGGGATCTCCACGACCCTCTTCAGCTGAGCGGAATGAAAGCGGCGCTCGATCGCCTGGAAGCGGCCTTGGAGCGCAAAGACAAAATCCTGATCTACGGCGACTACGACGTCGACGGCACCACGGCAACCGTCATTCTCAAGACCGCCATCGAGCTGTGCGGTGGAACGGCTGACTTTCACGTTCCCCATCGCATCCGCGAAGGCTACGGCATGCGCGACGAGGTGATCGAGCGCGCCGCCGCCGATGGAGTGCGCTTGATCATCAGCGTCGACACCGGCATTCGCGCCTTCCCCGCCGCCGAAACCGCGCGCCGCCTCGGCCTCGACCTCATCGTCACCGACCATCACCTGCCCGGGCCGGACGGCGTTCCGCAGGCGCTGGTCGTCATCAATCCGAATCAAAGCGGATGCGATTATCCCTGCAAATACTTATGCGGAGCGGGCGTGGCGTTTAAGCTTGCGCAAGGATTGATGCAGCGCCGCCTCGATACAAAAGATCAATCGCGCCTGCTGATGTCGTTCATGAAAGTGGTCGCCATCGCGACCATCGCCGATGCAGTCCCGCTGCTCGGTGAGAATCGCGTCTTCGCGAAGCTGGGCTTGCAAGGCCTGCGTCGTCCTGTGAATGTTGGACTAAGAGCGTTGCTCGAGGTCGCGAAGCTCGGCGATGGCCGCACTCTTACAGCGACCGAAGTGGCCTTCCGCATCGCTCCGCGCCTCAACGCCGCCGGACGCATGGACGTCGCCCGCGACGTGGTCGATCTCTTCAACGAGAAAGATATAGACCGCGCCCGCCAGATGGCGGGCCGTCTCGATCAGTTGAATGCCGAGCGTCAGGAAGAAGAGCGCCGCATCATGGACAGTATTGAGCGCCGTCTCGAAGCAGAGCCGGCCTTACGCGACGCCTACTGCGTCGTCCTCGATGGCGAAGGCTGGCATCGCGGCGTGATCGGCATCGCCGCTTCGCGTGTAGTCGAGCGCCACGGCCGGCCAACGCTCGTGATTTCGCGCGAAGGCGACGAAGCTCACGGCTCCGGACGCTCAATCGCAGCCTTTCATCTGCTGCATGCCATTGAATCGTGCCACGATCTATTTTCGCGCTACGGCGGACACGCCCACGCTGTCGGCTTCGCCCTACCCAGCGCGAATGTCGAAAAATTGCGCCAGCATCTCGATGGTTATGCGCGTGAGAGGCTGACTTCCGCCGATTTTGAGCCCCAACTTGAATTCGACCGAGAGCTACCGCTAAGCGAAGTCACGCCCGAACTTCACCAGGCGCTGCTCTTACTGGAGCCATTCGGCATGGACAACCGGGAGCCGATTTTCACCGCCAAGTCCGTGCGCCTGATGGCGCCTCCGCAAGCGGTAAAAGATAAGCATGTGCGGCTGCGCCTGGCAGCGGCCCTAAACGGCGGGGTCGCGATCGCGGCCGCCGCCCCAGATTTCACTCCGCGCTGCCACCCCGATGCGTCAGCGCTTCCAAAGCGAGATGGCGTCGCAGCAGATCAATCCCGTGTCGCCACACAATCTCCGCCACAATCCTCCTGGCGTGACAACATCGCCTTCAAAGCCATGGGCTGGGGCCTGAAAGAATCCTGCGATCGCTTGCAGTTGTTAGCCGGCGACCGCCTGGATATCGCCTACTCTCTCGGCATGAACGACCATCCAGAGTTCGGCGGATTGGAGCTGAGTTTGCGGGACGTGCTGCGCAGTAAATAGCGAGCTTGGTCACTGAATCGCGAGTAAATCCGGTGCTATACTCCCTTTCCTGTCATTGGAGAAAGGTGTGTCTATGTTTCGACTCACACGTTTCCGCCTCACCCAAACTTTCCCCTTGCTGGCATTGTTCTTCCTTCCCTGCGCCGCTCAAAACAAGCCCGCGAGTGTCAAAGCTGTTCCAGTTGTCGCGAAAAACGACGAGAAAACTCCTGACTCCACCGTCCGCCTGCCGGTAAGGCGCGTCGTCCTATATAAGAACGGCATCGGTTATTTCGAGCACACCGCCCGGGCCCGAGGCACGCAGGATCTTAGAATTGATTTCACCACCGGCCAGCTGAATGACGTCCTGAAATCTCTGACTGCGGTAGATACCGGAGATGGGCGCATCACTTCGGTGCGTTATAACTCGACCGCTCCGCTTAGCGAGCGGCTCAAGTCACTGCGTCTGCCCTTCGGCCTTCAAATCACCAATGCCGACTTCTTGAACGCACTGCGAGGCGCGCGGATCGAGGTTCGCAGCGGAACCACGTCGGCAACCGGTCGTCTATTGAGCGTCGAAAAAAGCAGGAAGCAGGACGCCCGCGGCAATTTCATCGACGCGACAGAGTTTTCGCTGGTCGGCGACTCAGGCGAACTTCGCACGTTCGAGTTGACTCAAGCGACCTGCGTTCGCCTTGCTGATCGCGATCTCGCTGAAGAAGTCGGACGCTATATGAACCTGATCGGCTCGTCCCGGGCCGCTGACGTCCGCCGCATGACTCTGACTGCAACTGGTTCTGGTGAGCGCGCAATTTTCGTCAGCTACATCAGCGAAGTCCCTGTCTAGAAGAGCACTTACCGCATCCTGATGCCCGAGAAGCCAGCCGATAAGCCGCTGCTGCAAGGCTGGGCGGTCGTCGACAACACCATCGGAGAAGATTGGACTGATGTTCAGCTATCACTCGTCGCCGGCGCCCCGCAATCGTTTGTACAGAATATTTCGCAGCCCTATTACGTTCGGCGGCCGGAGATTCCGTTGCCGGAGTCGGCCCAACTGACTCCGCAAACCCGCGAGGCGGCGATCAATGGCCGCGATGTGACCAACCTTCTGACGCTCAATGCGGGAGCCGCTGACGATAAGAAGCAAATCGGACCCTTAACCGGCGTGCAAGGATTCGTCCGCGATCCTACCGGAGCAGCTATTCCCAACGCGCGCATCACTCTCCGCAATGAAGAAACAGGAGCGTCGCAAAGCACGACCACCAACGCTCAGGGTATGTACCGTTTTGACAACATCCAAGCCGGGAATTCCGCGCTCTACGTGGACGCTACCGGTTTCAGGCGTTTTCAGCTCACCAGCTTCTATCTTGGCGTCGATCGTATGAACGAGATTGATGCGCGGCTGGAGATAGGCACGTCGAACGAGTCTGTGATGGTGACGGCGGGCGCTGCCAGTCCAGTGGAAACGTCCGAGTCCTCGATAAGGAACTACGCCGAAGGCGAAGCGCCCGAAGCCGAGGCCAAGGGGCTGGGCGATAATTTCGAATACAAACTCAAGCAGAAGATCACTATCGGCAAGAATCAATCCGCGCTGGTTCCGATTCTGCAATCAAAGATCGACGCCGAAAAGGTCACGCTCTGGACTGCTGGCTCCAACGATGTGCTGCGCGCTCTCTGGATCAAGAATACGAGCGGGCTGACCCTCGATGGCGGCTCCTTCAACCTGATCGATGCCAATGCCTTCGCCGGCGAAGGCATACTCGAAACCATTCATCCCGACGAGCGCCGCCTGATCTCCGATGCGGCCGATCCCGCCGTGCACATTGCCGACCGCGCGCTCGAGGAGCAAAAGCCAGTCAGCCGCGTCCGCATGACAAAGGGCATCCTCATCGCGACCCACGAATTGCGATCCAGTCACAAATATGTGATCCGCAATGCTGACACCACACCCCGCGATGTCGTCGTGGAATACCAGGTCCGCAGCGACTGGAAACTCATTGACACTTTGAAGCCAGACGAGACCACAACCAATTCCTATCGCTTCCGCGTGCCGGTGGAAGCCGGTAAGTCGAGCGAACTTCTGGTAGAGGAGTACAGCCCGCAAGATACGCAATATCAACTCGCCAGCTTTGAAGATGAGCAGGTCAAGCAACTGAGTCTTCTCGTTGCCGACAATCGGATCACGCCTGCGCTCAAAGACGCGATGCAAAGGGTGCTGCAAAAGAAAAATGACCTCGCTCAGCTCCAGGCTCAATCTTCGGAACGCGAGCGCCAAATGGGGGCCATTGAAAAAGACCAAGCACGGCTGCGCGAGAATATGAAGGCGCTAAAGGGCAGCGCCGAAGAGCGCGCCCTCATCCAGCGTTACACTCGTGAACTCGATTCGCAGGAAGACAAACTCGCCGATTTGCGAAAACAGAAAGAGGACCTCGATAGCCGTCAGGAACAGGCGCAGACGGAATTAGAGACGATGGTCGAGCAAATCGTCCTAGACGAACGGTTTTAATCTGTCTTGAACAGAAACTGCGCTTTACACTTTCCTGCGAAAACTTTATAGTGCCGGGCATGAACGGAACTTTCTTCTGCAACAAGTGCGGCGGGCAAAATGCTGCGGGCGCTCAGTTCTGCAGCCGCTGTGGAGCGCCGATGGCCCCGGTGTCGGGCGGTTTTCCGGCCCCGCCCCCATCGCCGAACTTCGTTCCCGCCTATCCCACCCCGTTGGCTCCGTATCCGGTTATTGTTCCCGTCGCTGGAGTCGGCTACGGAGGCTTCTGGATCCGTGTGGTCGCAGCCATCATCGACGCCGTCATCTTGAGGATTGTTGTGGCGCCGATCAGCATGGTTTTCGGTGGCGTGGGATTGGCCGGATCGATGATGGGTCGCGTTCCGCACGTTCCGCTCGCTCTTTTGGGCGGTGGTCTTACGCTTGTCTTTCTCTTCTTCGGGTCATGGCTCTACGAGGCCTTCATGGAAAGCTCGTCTTACCAGGCGACGCTTGGCAAGATGATCTTCGGGATGAAAGTTACCGACCTCAACGGCAACCGCATCTCTTTCGAACGCGCCACGGGCAGACATTTCGCCAAATGGCTGTCCGCGATGATCTTCTGCATTGGCTACATCATGGTCGGCTTCACCGATCGCAAGCAGGGACTGCACGATCTTCTGGCCGGCACACTAGTGCTGCGGTCATAGA
>JGI12635J15846_10000172_pt1 | contig 49467 bp, 47 predicted proteins | sample BlaSpr_A8_OM2_M2_FD_15846 | JGI IMG/M metagenome (IMG submission 15846)
ACCGTCACAGCCCTTGATGCGATCACCGCTTTCGCGGTCCCAAACCCCAACTACCCCTCGCAGAGCCGTCGGTTTTTTCAGGTCTGGCTGCTCATCTGGTTGCCCTTCTGAGCTGATCACTCAGCCTACTTCGGACTGGCAAAATTTTATTTAAGCCAACCCTTTCAGCCGTCGACGAAAGCAACCTTAGAGAGTTGCTCGAAGATTGTCAACGCCCGTTTTCGGTGCAATTCGCCGGCGGCAACGGACCAAAATCCGAAAATGCAACCCATTGAATCGTTATCGTTTAATGAATGGAAGATTAAATTCTTTCCATTTTTGCACAGTTACATCCACAGGTGCTCGAAAACTTGGGCGGCAATCGGCCGTGCGTGCCCGAACCACGGAAGCATCTTGACGTCGAGACCTTGGTGCAGGCATGGTGTTTTGAGTGCACCTCGCAATGGTAGACCTCGATCTCGTGGCTCACATCGATGGCGGATCTCTCGGCAATCCTGGCCCATCCGGTATTGGCGTGGTCATTGACGGCTCGACGGACGGCACCATCAGAATCGCAAAGTGGATCGGGCGCCAGGACAACAATGTCGCCGAGTACGTTGCTCTACTGGAGGCGTTGCAATGTGCGCTTGGGCTTAGGGCCAAGACGCTGCACGTATTTTCAGATTCCGAAGTAGTGGTCAGGCAGATGAGCGGCGAGTACAGCTGCCGCAGCCCACGACTCTATTCCCTGAATTGGGTCTGCCGGAAATTGGCTCGCTCGCTCGATTTCTCGATCTCCCACGTCCGGCGAGAGAACAACGCCGAGGCCAATCGTCTGGCCAGTTCGGCTGCCCGCAACGCGGAATGATGGCCGAGGCCTTTCGGCCCTCACCATTCAGAACCCGGTCGGTAAACCGCCGCCTCAGCCGCCACCCTGTCAGCAGCGCTTCGACTTTCGTGGCCGCCTCTTCCCGCATAGGCGGGAAGGAGGCTAGCATTTTCGCAGGCCTCTCCCGGCTTTGCATGGGATATTGGGCCACCGCCTGCCGAGAGATCTCCGCGATGAGAGGGAGCCATTCGCTGTTCAAGCCTGAACGATCAAACCCGAACCCGCGACGGGCGTTGTTCTCCGAATAGGATGCCAGACGCGTTAATCAAATACTGTTCGTCGCTAAGCTTTTCAATCAATTCGTCGGGAAACGGGGAGATTTCGCATTGTAAATACGTGACCAGCTCGCGATAGATTTCTCGCCGCGCGTAAGCGGCAAGTTCCTGACGGCGGCGCAGTGCATCTTGAATCAGAGTTGCGAGTTCCGGCGTCGCGGCTCGGCGAAGCTTCATCGCGATTGCAGGATAATCCATGAAGGAGTTGTACTTTTGCCGCATCCAGAATTCTTCGACAGGCGCAGCGAGTGGCGTTTGGCGCACGACGAGGGTTCCAGCCACGCGGTCGCCGAAGCGCTGCATCAGGGGACTGCTCAGTACCGAGAGTCCTCCGGCCAGATAGGCGAATGGCAGCGCATCAAAAACGCGCATCAGATTCCGCACCCACGCCTGTTCGATCCGCAGCGGAAGGCCGTCCTGGTCAATCACACGCAAATGGAAGAGGCGTTTTCCAATCGTCTGCCCGTTCCAGAAGCCTTCCAACAATGCACTATAGGCGAACCCGATCGCGAACTCCGCAAGCGTAATCACCATGAATCCAAAACCTGGTGCTTTGGAGAAAATCCAGTAGACTAGCAGCCCCCCTCCGTTAACCGTGCCCAACACGATCACGATATCGAGCAGCATTGCGTAAAGCCGGGAAGGGGGTCCGGCCAAAGGCAAGCGGAATACCACGCCTTCCGGCGTCGCAATGGTCAGTTCGGCCGCCGTCGACGCGCGGGTTAACGGAGTATCGGTCATCTGCTCTCCGAAGGAACACCGGAGCGCGCTTCGGTGCCGATTCCTCTTCGTCCGATCATCAGCAGATAAATCGTCAGAAGCAAGAGTTCCGCTGCGGCAACTGCAACCTTGAACCCGTAGGGCAGAACGGGCGCGTGATGCTGAGAAAAAAACGCTTCCATGAGTCCGGCCCACACCAGCATCATGGCCAGCCCGGCGACCAGTACCAGCCATTCCCGCATCGATTGTCGAACATTGCGGTCCTCGCGCCGGCGCAAAAGCAGGCGCGCCAGGTAAAACCCCGCCTGTCCGGCGATTAAGATCGAGGGAATCTCAAACACACCGTGTGGCAACAACCAAGCCGTCATGAACAATCCGAAGCCCTGCTGCGTGTAATGAACCGCTACGGCCCCGAGCAATACGCCATTTTCAAACAAGAGCAGTGCCGTCCCGATGCCGAATGTCACGCCGAGTGCCGCTGCGAGCAAGGCTACCTCGATGTTGTGCCGGATCAGTTGCGCCGAGAATGCTGCTTCGGTCTGTGCGGAGTTCAGGTGCTGCCCCTGTCTTTGCTCCTCGTCATGCACGCGCTGGCCCGGATTCCGCAGATAATCGACCGGAAGCAGCACATCCACAGCGGCAGGATCGTAGCGCACCGCTAGTCCGCCAAAGGCACAGCCCAACAGTGTGATCAGCACAGCGAGCGCGAAATAGCGGGCGTGCCGCCGGAACGTTTCGGGGAACGCCGTGAAGATCCTCAGCCAGCGGCGCGGCTGCCAGATTTCAGAGCGCATCGGTGGAGCGTAATATAGCTCCGCATAGGCTCGTGCCACGAGCCGTTCGAGATACTGCCTTAGCTCGGGCGCCAACGCACCGTGTGTGACGCGATTCAAATCCGCGGCAATTTGGGCGTAAAGCTCTTGTAGTTGTTCGGCCTCCGCTGGATTGAGTCGGCGGTCGGGCCGGCTTTCTAACGCGGCGAGCAGCAATTCGAGGTCGCGCCAGCGCGGCCGTGCCTGCGCCTGAAATCGTTCGAGATCCAAGATCACAACCGTTGCTCCCTCTTGTTTTCCAGATATCCTTCAACGGCAGCTCGCAGGAACTTCTCCGCCGGAACGTAGCGGAGCTGCACATCGAGTTGACGTAGTTGCCGCGCCAACGCACCGAGTCGCTGGTTTTCTTTATCACCGGCGAGCGCCGCATATACATCTTGATCGGTGCTCAGATTCTCCCGGGAGGAAAATGCTGGCCGCGCATGAGTCGGCAAAATGCTTGTCATCAACAGGGCATGGGAGGAGCGGACCAAGCCAACTCCGCGACGCAACGAGTCCGAAATCGAGCGCTCGGTCAGATCCGCCAGCAATACAAGATAGGCACGTCGCCGCAACCGGGCTCGAATGTCGCTGAACAACGCTTCATAATCCGCATTCGTTGGCAGAGGCTCCATATGCAACAGACAATCACGAAATCGGTGAAACTGAGATTGACCGCTTCCCGCGCGTAACCAAGACTTCGCTCCATCCGCGTAAGTGACCAATCCAAATTCATCGCCCAGCTCCAGCGCGACGGTCGCGCCCACGAGCGCCGTTTCCACAGCGAGGTCCAGCATGCGTCGCGGTCGACGCGCCGGTAGAGCGGCGCTTTCGGAGTCCGTCGACGGATGGAGTAAAAGCGCGGATGCCCGTGATTGATCCACGACAAAATACACTTCCTGCTTTTGCTCCCACTGGAAGAGCCGTGTGACCGGAGCACCCCGACGTGCCGTGGATTTCCAGGCAATCTCCGAGTAGGTATCGCCGGGCTGATATTCCCGCAAGCGCTCGAACTCGCGCCCGTGTCCGGTCCACGGTGACTGCTGAGACGCAACCAGCATGCGGTAGACCGGGCTGCGCAGAATCTCCTGTCGCCCGGGCCGCAAATTCGCGTCGATCCGCACCGGCTCGGACATATCAAACCATCGTCGCAAACGCCAGATTCGGAAGCGCGACTGCCGCTCGATGCCAACCCGCGGTCCCGGCCACAGGCCACGCCGAAGCAAACTGATTTCCGCCGTCCATGGCCAAAGTTGGATAGGTCGGAGGCTCGCGGAGGTTGATCCTCCAGCGACCGACTTCGGCTGCTCAAGCTTCAGCCGCTCGGGGTCGCTCTTGACCCGGAATGCAGTTTCGCTATCTGGTGTCGCCGGCATGATCGCAGCGCGGATGTCGTTGCCTAGCCAGCGCCGGCCGGATCCAGTGAGCGCAAACGGAACCTGGATCGTCTGCCCCTCACATCCCCGAAGGCCTTTCGCCTGCTGCAGGAGAACCGGTGCACATTCTTCGTCGTTGAGCCACAGGGCGAAAGCGTCATAACACGCCAGCAACGCGACAGGCGTGGCGACCAGGCCGAACCAGAACCACCCGCGAGCGAACCATGGCACAATGCACGCCCCCACGCCGAGCACTCCGATGATCCACACCAGCGATTCCTGCGGACTGAACAGAGACCCCGCTGGGCGAAGCGCGATTCGCTGCGAAGTCTTGGCAGCCAAAAACGGGTCGAGGCCCGCTGGTTCGGCAGTGGCTTTGACTGCGGCAGTGACAGCCATGTCCTGCCCACCGGCGCCCGCGGAGCTTTTGTTTCCAGCCGTCATGATTTCACGTGCTTCGATGTTGTCGCCCGGCGTGTACTACGCATGCGGTCTAGCGCGGTACTTCAACCGCCTCGAGCACCGCGTTGATTACTTCGCGAATCTCGACGCCTTCCATCTCGAAATCCGGCCGCAGCAGCATGCGATGCTCCAGCACAGGAGGAGCCAGCGTCTTGACGTCCTCAGGCGCCACGAAATCGCGCTCCTCGAGAGCCGCCAGCGCCCGCGACGCCGACAATAACGCCAGGGTTGCTCGCGGCCCCGCGCCAACCCAGACTGCCGCGTGCTGCCGGGTTTGTCGAACCAGGCTGACGATGTAACCGCTGATGGCCTCACTGACGCGCACCTGCACCGTAGCGGCTCGCAGTTGCTCGAGTTCGCCAGATTGCAAAATTGGCACGCGCAGGTCCTCGGCTAAGCGTCGCTCCGGTGAATTGCCTTCGGCCACGAGTCTCGCCAGTTCGTTTTCGTCTTCCGCTGCCGGGTAGTCCATGCGAATTTTTACCAAAAAGCGATCCTTCTGGGCCTCCGGGAGCGGATACGTCCCTTGATGTTCGATAGGATTTTGCGTGGCAAAGACGACGAAGACCGGGGATAGCGCGCAGGTCTCGCGATCGATCGTCACCTGCCGCTCTTGCATGGCCTCGAGCAGCGCCGATTGCGTTTTCGCGGGTGCGCGATTGATTTCGTCTGCCAGTAAGAAATTTGTGAAAATGGGCCCCCGCACGAGCCGGAATTCCTGCGCCTTCAAGTCGAAAACGCTGGTCCCCGTGACGTCGGCCGGCATCAGGTCGGGCGTGAATTGAATGCGCTGGAAGTCTCCGGCGACCGCGCGCGCTAGCGCTTTCACCAGCAGCGTTTTCCCCACGCCGGGCACACCTTCGATGAGCGCGTGTCCGCCAGCCAGTAGCGTTACCAGCGCGAGATCGATAGCTTCGTTTTGGCCGACGATCACCCGGCTCAGGGCTTCTCGAACACGCCGCGCTCCGCTCCTGATCATCGCCAACGACTCTGACGATTGCATTGCCGCTCTCCCCGACTGTGCCTGTCCGTCCGAACCCAGTACCGGCTTATCGTTCATGCGATCTGTGCCTCCAAAGAAATCATCATCGGCTAAGCGTGGAATTACTAGACGCATCGCGGTCGACATGAGCCAGACCCTTTGCGGATGCGCGGCGTTCGGCGATCAGCTGGCTTAATTCCTTATATCCCTCGAGCGGAGGCTGCATGAGCGCGGTGCGCAGCCGCGCGCCCCAAACTGGATCGGCAGAAACGGCCTGCGCATCCTGCGGCCAGCAGCGGCGGAACTGTTCCCAACACTCCGCCACTACGCGTTCTTTCACGATGCTCCGTTGCAGTAGGCGTCGCGCCGCCACCCCGGCGAATTCGCCATGACGTACGATCTGCGCACTGGTGTTGTAGGGGCGTCGCACTAGATCGCCACTCATACTCCAAAGCAACGCCAGCAAAGTCGCCCAGAACAGCAGCAGAGCAGCTTGCAGCCGGTATCGCTGCACGAGCCAAAGCACACCCTCATCCTGGCGCAGTCCGTGCAACGTCTCATCGACCCAGATTACCGGCCGGCCGCCCGCAAGAAAATCTAACAGTACCGGGTTGGGATGCGTTTTGATCGCTTCGTTCAATAAGAACGACTCTTGACTTGCGGCGATGAGCTCGCCGTTTCCGGCTCGCCGCATTGCCATATAGACGCGGGGAAACGTGTCAGCCTTGGCATCGGTTCCCTCGACCCCGTTGTACAGCACAGTCCACTGCGCATCGGTTTGGAGCCACGGGGCATCGGCGGCAAGATACATCATCTCGCTGTCCGCCGGCATGGCACGGAGATCAGGCGAGATCCAGGGTAGAGTGTGCTCCTGTGCAGTTCGGTCCCACTTGTTCTCGACTTCCCAGCCTTGAGACTGGGATTTTAGTTCCGAACGGGGCTCGACCAGAACGACGCGGCCGCCGCGCGCCAAAAAATCCTCCAGCCGCCCGCGAAACTTTGCTCCCTCCTGGGGTTTTCCATCATTCATTGTCCGATCATTAGGGGAGTAGCCTCCTATAAAGAACGCGGTCGTTCTCGACGCGTTCTGATCGGATAGGGAGTCCTCATCCTGTCCGCGCTTTACTTGGTACCCAGCGCGCTCATAGGAATCGAACAATAGGCTCGTGCCGTAAGGGTCCTCACGTAAGCTGGATCCCATGTCGCTCGTTTTCGACTCATTCTGATGTGCCATAGCCAACAGAATCGCGAACACTGCCGCAAAAATACCAGCAGCCAGCAGGGGACCTCGCCAATTGAGCACGATGCTTTTGCCCGGCCTAGCGTCAGACATGGCTGAGCAACTCCCGCTGATCTTGGCGGTATGCCGCCACTGCCTCTGGCGTCAGCACATGGGACCCGTACCAGACGCGATCGAACTGCCGCAGGCTACCGCGCAGTTTCTCAGGAATTTCCGCCCGCGACTCCACGGCCGCTTGGGGACGCCTCCGCCATCGGCGCGTAAACTCCTCGAGATATTCGCGATTCGTGCGATCGCGACGGATCCTCAGCCATTCGCGTTGCGCCAACCCTGCAAGCAGACCGAAATACGCCGCGCGCAAAGCGAAGCGCAATTCTCCCTCTCCTTCCAGCCGTCCTGCCAAGGCGAACCATTCGTCCTCGGAACGCGCGCTCGCCAACGTACCCTCGCTCAAATCGGGAAGCGGCGCGATTGCCTGCGAGATGGATAGCGATGCCGTCTCCCTGCGTCGCCGCAACCAAAACAGCACCCCTCCTGCCGCAAGAGTCAAAATCACAATGAGCCACAACCAAATTCGAAGGTCCTTCAACTGCCAGGGGCCGTTTCCGGGCGAGAGATTCAGCCCCCGGGGCCACAGTTTGCGGAGAAAATCCCAGAACGCATTCCAAGCGCGCTCGATCAGGTGCTCGATCTTCGCCAGCAGTTTGTCAAACCAGTTGGGCGGACTCGGGTGTTCGGCGTCATGCCAGCGATAAATTGCGCGCCGCGACTCTACATCCAAAGCTTGGCGCAATTGTTGAATCCGCGCCTGGCGCGCGGAATCGGTGAGGGTCTCGAATCTGTTTGCTGCTGACGGCGTCTGCTGTGCGCGCGCGACCGGGGAGACGCCAGCGAGAATTGCAACCAGGACCGCCAGGGCGCCGATCAGCCTGCTGCCAGCCGCGGTGGATGCGATCATCTGAGCCTTCTTCTGTTGCTCGCGTGGCAGGCTCGCCAGCAAGCCGCGCAAGTCGTCGCCTTCGCGTCTCGATCGCAAATGCTGATAAACAACGACGAACGAACACTTGACGATCGGATCAAGTGCCACCCATGCGCCCGCGAACAACGAAAGCCAGAACGAGGAACTGCGGACCAGCGCAAATATCCCTACTGGCGTAGACAACAGAGTATTTACGCCAAGAATCGAGTGCACAAGTTCGGGAACCATCAGCGCAATGATCAGACCGTTCAGCCACACGGCGATCCAGAAAGGAACGAGCATCAAGAATAGGAGCACGCTGCTGCCGAACCATTGACTCGCAATTGCCAGGCAGCCGCGCATCGAGTGCCTTTCGGCGCCATCGTCTTGCGCCTCAAGACTGGCAAATTGGCATGCGCTATAAAACCACGGCGCCCCGGCGAAGGTCGGTAGCGCGGCGAATGCACCGGCACTGAGGGCGATCTTCCACCCAAGCAGGCGCGCCCAGGCTGCCGCTTGCGCGCTTGCGCCTATCGGCTTCGATGCGGGCGTGCCAAACGCTCGCTCGCGAACGCGCTGCATGTAACTGGCGACCATGCACACGCGCAAAAGGTAGCCTGCGGCGAGCAGTGCCGCCTCGAGCAGTACAACGCCATCGGACAACCGTATCTGGCCATTCACCACCCACATCGGAATAAAACAAAGGACGAGGGGCGCGCTGCCTGCGTAATAACGCCAGGCCTCCCGGACGAACGTTGAACGGAACAGTGCGAATCCGCGTTCGAGTGCTTCGAGCGGGTTCAGCCGGTTGCGGCGACCGCGCACGGGTGGCAGGCGTGCCTGTAGCAAAGGGGCCGGGGCCGAAGCCAGTGCGGTTTCACTCATTTGTTTTGCTCGGGCAGCCGGCCCTCGGCGACTCGGCTAAGATTCAGATGCTCCTCCGGCGTATTCACTCGCCACCGCAGCATGGCGAAGAACAGCGCCATGAGCGCGGCAAGCGCGGTAAGTCCAGCGAGGATCTGCCGGAAGCGGCGCGTCAGTGACAACTTCGGTGCGGGCGGACGCGCCATCCGGCGCAGACACGGCGGACAGGCGAGTTTGCCCTCTTCGTCCGTTACACATTCACGGCAGAATGTTCCTCCACAATGTGGACACCGCGCTGCCGCTTCACGTAGCGGATGAAACAAGCAGCGAGCATGGCGCAGGCTCATCGCGGGCACGGCTGGCGTATCAGAAGCCATTCGTCTGTGAGGCATCTGCGATGGAAGGGGCCGCGGACGCTGCTTCGGAGTTCATTTGGACGGAGACCGCAACCGATTGCAGGCTGGGTATGAGTACGGCCGGTTGCATCGCGACGTCGCGAGAGGCGCGAAGCGCCGCGTCGATTGTGTCAAGGACCTTGCGAGCGCGACGTGTTCGCTTCACCAATGGCAGGTCAACGCTGACTCCCGTGGAGCGAATACGCGACCCCGCCGTCGGCCCGAGCGCCAGTTCCAGCATTACCCATGCGAGACCAATGCCAGTGAAAATCGCGCCGGAGGTGGAATTCACCCACAGCCACAAGGAAGCGCCCAGAGCGACAAACAACGCCCCTGGAATAATCAGGCGGAACCGCCACGAACGACTGGGCCAGACCACAATGCATTCCAAGTCGCGCAAATAAAACCGGCGGTACTCGACCGCGTACATCGTGCGCTTGGCGGCAAGCAAACAGTCCTGACTGAGATACCACTTCGTCCCACCGGTCATGCTACCAACGCGCGATATTTTCTGGAAAGCACTTTTCAATCAATGCCTCCCCGCCGTCCAACGCGCGAAGAACGCGACGCCGATCAATAGGGGAAGCCAGAGGAGCCCCGCGTAAGCCGCCCAGAAACGCCACCCGGAGCGAGCAATCAAGTACGACCGCGGTGCCTTCCGATACTTCACGTGCAAGAAAATCACGGTCGGGATCGCGGCTACAAGTACGGGCCAAAAGAGAATCCAACCCCACCCGACTGTCAACGCAATGGAATCATAGAGCACATCGCGATACCGCCATTCCGCCTTGCTAGCCTCCGCACCGGAATCGGCGCGCCCGCGCTCAAAGCATGCGGGGCAAACGTGCTCCGCTCCTAACTGCAAATCACACAGCGCGCACACGAATCGGCCGCANCGTTGGCAGCAAGTCTGAAACGCCTTGTCCGGATGAAAAAAGCATGTCGCTTGGTCTGAAAGCGCGGCCGTTGCATGGGTGTTCTGGCGAACCATTGGCCACACAGAGATCGCCAGCCGCTTCTGGCAGTAAGGGCAGCTTTGCCATTCTGTCTCAATTGGTTCAAAATCCCCTCCACAACTGGGGCAGGGGAATGCCCCGGGTCCAATCGGCGACGATGTTGGGTCGCTTGCTGAAGGACCCGTCGGGCTTAGGCCGGCAGTGAAGGGATTGATACTAAGGTTCACGCTACGCTCTGTTTATAGATCACCCTCGTGTCACATACCCGGTCATGCAAGGCTCGCTTCTCGTCGTCTACCCCCAACATGATCCCGCTCACCAGCATGAGAACGACGTTTATGTAGGGAATGCCGCTGGTAACAACATTCCACATGAAGAAACGCCCAAAGCATACGCCCCAACTCAAGCTGCGGCCGTCGGATCGGACGACCTTGAGCCCGCAGGCCATCTTTCCGAGAGTTCCAGCGCGATACTTGAGCATCAGAATCTCGTAGCACGCACCCGCGAGGAACATAACTGCAAAGAAAGTAAGAAAGCCGAAGGCTGCAAACATCGTGTTGGGATCGATAGGTGCCTGACGCTTTGCCCGGATGAGGTTTGGCATTACCATAGCGAAGAAGATCAGCATGGGCACCATAAAAATGAGGCCGTCGATGAAGCGCGCGCCGAAACGGATCCAGAATCCGGCATAGCGCCAGGCTAGTGGTGACGCCCCAGCGGCGCCGCTCGCCATCACCCGGCTCAGAAATGCCGGCTTACAATCAACGCACACCCAGTTGCCGGCGATAGGCACCAAGTCCGACTGCGCGAGCGCGCGTCCGCATTGGGAACACGCCAAAACTGTTTGGACCGGGGCTTCTTGACTCATTGCGTATCCTCCCTCGTGTGCAAAGTCGCACTAAGCCTAGCGCAAGTCGCTCCCCGCGCCAAGTACTACTATCTAACCCCGAAGGTCATGACCCTTGCGATGCCGCTCGATACCGTTCCAACATGGATCGCTGTCTGGAGCCTCACGTTATAATGTAGTTTGGGAACCACGTTGAAGTTAGAGCGCCGCGCTCGCCGGCAATCACGACGAAGAAGCCCGCAAGTTGAGGGCCAGAGTTTTCTTGGCCCAACAATTCGCAGAAATCCCTATCCATGGTCAATCGATCGTGCTCTGCAGGCTCAGGACTCCGCCATCGTAGCGACAGACCGGTACAGACAACCAGCACCGGGAACCTACTCAGAGACAATCTCTATCGTTGCCGATGGCGTCCCTTTATAAGAAGTGCCAATTCCGGATGGAGTCGGTCCATTGGGGCGGGTGGTGCTAGGCTGCACCCTGGGACAGTGTTGTTCCCGTCAAACTGCGCACGCTCTCCACGAGTTGCGCATCGACCTCGTCGGCGATGATCATCACGTCCAAAAGCACTTGGTTCTGATCGAGTTCGCTGTGATGTAGATCTAACGTGCGGAATGTAACGACCTGAAACACGCGCGACTCCTGAATGAGCATGGGAACAGAGTAACCCTGCGCACGCCGTACTTGTCCGTGCAGGGCAGCGGCGACCGAAGGGGGGCAGACATCCTCAGCCAGGCGCAGACGGGAAATGATCTCGCAACACAGTTTCGGCAGATGGCCCGTGCGATCCGCATCACTCAGGGGAATGTTGGTCAGGTCCGGAACTAGATTGACGCGCCTCAACCATTCTCGGATCGTAGGTTCGAGTTCCCGCTCCAGCATGTCCGCCACGCTCATCTTCAATTGCGTCATACTGCGCCTCGCCGGGGTCTGGCACGGGCCGATGTCGCAAGACTGGCCAAAACAGATCAGTGCCGAGATCGAAGCACCGGCCTATTTTCTTTTCGCCGCATCTTTTGCGATCTCACGCCGGTCACGGTGGGATTCGTAGCGGGGTTGACCAGAACTCAATTCGCACCTCTCGCCCGGTGCAGCACCGCAGGTCGGACAACTGACCGCCAACGACTGTTGGACGCTGAGTTCTTTCCTCATAGCCAGATCGACCATACGCCCGACGCTAAGATGAAGACTGGTCAATTTTGCTCACTGCATTCAGAGAGAGGCAATCTGCCGGCCGTGAATCGGACGGCGACCGCCTAAGATCATGAGGTCGTTGTTAGTCTGCCGAGGGGAGAGTGCTTCTTTGCGCTTTCAGCCTGAGCAGGTAGCATTCCGCATGAATGGCCCTCCCGTCTTCGTCGGTTCTGGCATTTTCGATTTCAACGGGGTCGGCGCAGTAGGAGCACATTGGGAGCTGGAAATTGGGATGGTTTGGCATGAGATACGTCCTCGGGAGCAGTTCCTGGGATCCTAGGATCCCAGGATCGTCGATGACTGCCCCATGATTAACGCAGGAAGTTAACATGCGTGATATATCGCTGTCTGTTCGTTGTTGACGGTCGGGTCAGCAGATACGGGTACAGCCGAATCACAGTTCCCCGGAATGGACCATTCGAGCTCAGGTCCGTGGATACCGAGCAACACGTAAGATTTTCCGGATGGGGGAAGACTCGAGAACTACGTCGCCTTTGCAGAAGAGGGTGGATCGGAGCCGACGTGCCCAGGGAAAGGAAAACGGCAACATACAAGGCCGCCTGTCCTGTGGTATAACGTCCCTCGATGGAGCAGGAACTTCGACCCCGGCATCTTCTGCCGATGTTTAAGAGGGCCGGGGTTTTTTAATTATCTAGAGAACTGACTGCAATGAGGCAGGAACACATTCATGGACACCAAACGCACCTACTAATTCCCACTCCGGGCACTCGGCTGTCGCGCCAGCCGATGCTGTGAATAGTTGTCCGCAGCCAGTACATTTCCCGGACGTGATATTCCCTTCGCTGTAAGTCATCTCGCATAGCGTACGATTCATTTTGGCCGCCGGAGGAACAATCACGAATATACTCCTAAAAACCAGAGGGGACGTTTTAATCTTCAAAGTACAAGTACCTGTAAACCGCTAGCAGGCTGCGGAAAAACGGGTGGCGCGAGTTGGGTTCTCTCCAGTCTCTGTGATTTTGTGACTCGGGGAAGGTTTTTGATTGCATCCGCTGGTGTCTTGCGGATTTGCTTTCGGGCCTGCGAACACACTGCGACCTGGGCTTAGGTCGCTTGAATTGCCAGATTCCTCATACGGACCAGGTTGTATGCGGCAGCCGCGAAGGTAAAGACCCATCCTTGAAGATTCCACGATGCCGAACCTTTCGCAACAGCGCGATCGTCTTCAGCCAACCGAAGCACTCTTCAATGCGCTTCCTCTTCCTCTGACTGATGGCATATCCCGGGTGCTGTGTCGTGCGAGCATCAATCGCGCTCCCACCGGGACGCTCCAGGTTCTGGGCCACACGAGGCGTGACCTTTAGGTTTCGGCACTCGGCCACGAAGTCCGCCGTGTCGTATGCCTTGTCACCTCCGACAGTCACCTGTTGGATGCCTTGAATCTGTTCCAGCATCACCAGCGCTGCATCGCGCTCCGCCGTTCCGTTGGACTCGAACACCTCGGTATTCACGATCAGACCGTTGCGGTTCTCTATTAGCAGATTCCCGTTGTAACTCAGCTTGGCTTCTTTGCCCTTGCCTTTGCGCGCCAACTTCGCATCCGGGTCCGTTTTCGATTGATGCGTCTCGTTGGTCCGCTTCTCCCCGTGGAAATCTACTGTCGCATTGCCCGGATCGTCCGGCGGAGCCATGGGCTTGCCATCCTTGCGCTGAAAACTCTTCAGACTCGCCCAGGCTTCCAGCAGCGTTCCATCCACCGTGAAGTGCTCGTCTGAGAGTAGATTGCGCTCGCGTGCCTGCTTGACCACAGCTTGGAAGAAGGCTTCGGCAATGTCCCCGTGAGCAGGCGCTCACGGTTTTTCGTGAACACGGTCACGTCCCAGATAGGGTCATCCATGTTCAAACCCACGAACCAGCGGAACAGCACGTTGTAGTTGAGCTGCTCCATCAACATCCGTTCGCTGCGCACCGAGTACAAAGCTTGTAGCAGGAGTGCCCGCAATAGCTTCTCCGGCGCAATCGACGGTCGACCGGTTTTGGCGTACAACTTATTGAACCGCGATTGCAGTTGCTGGAGTGCCTCGTCGGTCATGGCACGCAGCGGCCGCAGGGGGTGATCGTGCGGCACTCGTTCTTCGGGCGAAACATAGCTCCACATTTCCGCTTGCTGCGCGTCGTTTCCTCGCATGACTATGTGGCTATCACGGTTCGGGTGTGGAAATGAAGTTCTTCTTTGGGCATACTGCTGGAGTCCCCTGATCTAACCAGCGGAGCTTGCACGGTGCTGCATGCGTCGAAATGGAGAAGTTTAAGTGACACTACGCTCCTGGAGCATTGCCGTCATCACGTTCGCGGTTCTGATCCTCGCCTCTTACGCACACGAGATCGTTTCCCGTGTCCCCGCGTATCGCCGGTTGCACACTCATCGGCCCTTTTATGTCGCCGAAAGCATCGACAAGATCGGCGGCGCTGCCGTGTGCCTGATTGCGGTTTGGTTGATGTATCGCAATGGCATACGAGGCATTAGCCGCGAGCTTGGGCTTTCTGCGCCCTTTTTACCCGCAATCGCATTCGCGCTGATCGCCTCTTCGCCGATGCTGATTTTGCGATAACGCGAAGCCTGACCCCACACATTGAGTTCCTTCCGCTCCTGTTCCTGACCGTCCTCTCACCTTTCATCGAGGAAATTGAGTTCCGAGGTTTTGGCGTCAGACAGTTGCAACGCGGAACGGGGTGGCCATTCTGGGCAGTGGTGTGGCCGTCGGCACTGCTGTTCGGATACGGCCACGTTGAACACGGCCAAAGCCTACAGGAGATGGCTGGATTGTTCTTTCTAACCGGAGCCGGCGGTGTGACGTTCGCCTGGCTGGTTTACAGCTGGCAGAACCTCTGGGTGGCTGTGGCCCTGCACATCTGTATGAATCTTTGGTGGGAGTTGTTTTCCGTCGCCAAGACCGCGATCGGCGGGTGGTTCCCGTTCATGCTTCAGAATCTGACGATGCTGCTGGCCAGCTGGCCATCTTTATCACTCTGTATCGAACACGATCAAAAGTGGCAACTGTGAACTCAGCCGCCTGACAAGCTCCTACGAAACCAAGTCTCCTGTCTAAGCGGGTCAGCAATTAGTGGTTTTTCCGCAGCCTGCTAGAGATTGAAGGGACCGGCGTACATTGCAGAGATTGATCCGTCAATTCAGCGAGACCGCCCACATGCAGCTATGTTGCTGAGCCTGTCTAATCTTTGAGCGGTACCATGGTTTGATCGCCACGGCAAAAAGTGGCAACTTTCACCAGGCCTCCGTGGGCCTGGGGCATGGTCATCACGGGTCCGTAGCAATACACGGCGTGCCCGGTAGCGGCGAAGTACCATTGCCCTCCTTTTCGTTTTGCCGGCTGCTGGCTGGTAACCGGGGTGAGTTGGGCTGGCGGGGTCAACTTGGGAACGGGAAGCGATAGAACCAGGGCTAAGGCTAGGGTCTTCATGATTGCCTTTGGTGTTGCATTGCGACCCCCACATAAGGCCGCGTTTTCAGAGAACCGTTTTCTTCTTCTGGAGTCTTTAGAGTCTGTTTTGAAGTGCGATCGAAATCCGACCCGCTCTTGTAACTCCGCAATGCTTGCGCGAATACGACTAGATCACGCGCGTGGAACGCCGGACATCCTCTAAATCCGCTGCCGGCCTCCCGGGAACTTCCTTCATGGCACGCGCCGACTTACTTGGTCGTTTTGTTTCCTTGTCCAATCCTTTTGCTTCCGATCCTTTAGCACCGCCAGCATTGCCTGCCTGCGGAGCTTTACTATCGGTGGGGACCGCCGCCTGGTCTTGTGACTGTTTACTGTCATCGCGCGCCAACTTCCCTTTCAGCGCAGCCAGTTGACTGCTGTCCCTCAACATCTCGTGGATCAGACCGCGTTGCGACTCAATGGTCTGGCCCTGCTCGAAGACCAGCATGGTCAATATCCCATACGAGACAATGAACAAAATCACGAGCAGCGGGAGTATGGCAGTAGGCCGCGTCGTTTGAGAAGCGACGCTCTCATTGCTGTAAATGACGGTCAAGTTTTCCCCCCAGGCTAGCCCGTACCTTCCGGGCGTTCACTCCTGATAGTGCACCCAGGAAACCATCCGCGAGAAAGCATGTAAGTATTTGTTATAAATGGGGTTAGTGCGCGAATGCGGACTCTGCCAGAACTAGCAGGTGCAAGCCTCTGCACTTTATGAGTAACGATCCAAGCGTTACCAAGGTTTGGAAAACCCAGGCGAGAGCCTAATAAATGTCGCATGTACCGGGCCCGTAGGAAAGGCGAGATACCGTCCCTTCGCAGTCAGATTCATCAGGCTGGCTTGGCTTCTAGTCTGCTTTGAGGACCACATATTTCCGCCCCGCATACAGGCGGTAGCCCGCGCCGTCTTTTTCAAATTTCAGCGGAACCGGATGTTTGAGCTGATCGTCATTCTGGCCAGCGATCGAAAACAAATCCGTTGACGCGACGTTCATTACAATGAACTTGCCGTCGACGAAGCCAAATCCATACTCTCCCGGATCGAGCGCAGCTCCATCAAAACCAAGCTTGGTCTCGGTAATCAGGAAACCTTGGTATTTCTCCTGGATCGCGGTCGAATACCCTGACGTATCCACTAACCCAGCCAGCACAATCTTGCCAGCGGAGTTTTTGAAGCCGGCGGTATTACGCACCTGAACGGCTGCGCTCTGGCCGGCAAAGAAATAAGTGGCGGGAGCAAGCTTCCTGACTTGATCGCCTGTGAGAATTTGCGCGCCTCCTTGCGCCACAAGCGCAGCCAGTACCATCAAAAGCCAAATTGCTTTGCGATTACGGTCCATGGAAGATCCTCGTTCGGGTTTTGAATTCGCCAATTTCGCGGAAAAAGTTCGTTTGAGCGCAACATTCGGATAGCCCGTGCGGCGCGACCGCCTTATGTTACACGCATGGCTACCAATGCGATACTTTCGGAACAAGAAGCAATGAAGCGAATTTCACAACCAACCGTGGAACCAATGTCTGAAGAGATGAATGCCCGTCGCTGGCAGGCCGTCATCGATCGCGATGGCGCACTCGACGGCAAATTCGTTTTTGGTGTTTCGAGCACAGGCATATTCTGCCGGCCTTCATGTCCGGCAAGACGCCCACGCCGCGAGAATGTGACCTTCTTTGATCACGTCCTCGAAGCCGAACAGGCTGGCTATCGCGCCTGTCTGCGCTGCCGTCCGAAGGCGTTGGACGGCGACCCGCAATCGGCACAGGTTCGTGCGATTTGCCGCTACATCGAGCAGCATATCGAAGATCGTCTAACACTCGCCTTGCTGGCGACAGAGTTCAGGCGTAGCCCCTTTCACTTACAGCGAATGTTCAAGTCGGCGCTCGGAATCTCACCCAAAGCCTACATCGATGCGGTCCGGCTGCGTCAGGTGAAACACCATTTGCAAGCTGGCCAGTCCGTGACGGCCGCGCTTTATGACGCAGGATACGGCTCCAGCAGCCGCCTCTACGAGCGTACCGCCACGCAGCTCGGCATGACCCCGGAGAAATATCGCCGCGGCGCGGTGGCCGCGGTCGTTCGCTATACAATCGCTAGCTCGCCGCTCGGACGCATGTTGATCGCCGCCACCGACAAAGGCATTTGTTCCATTCAATTCGCTGATTCCGATGAGCACCTTCAGCAGGGCTTGATGCGTGAGTTCCCGTTTGCGACTCGCCGACGCGACGATGCCGCCATGGTCGAGTGGCGGGTGAATCTCACCGGCATGATGGAGGGGGGCAAAGCGAATCCCTCTCTTGCTCTAGACATCAGAGCAACTGCATTTCAACGGCGGGTCTGGGAAGCTCTGCAAAGAATTCCCCGCGGAGAAACACGCTCTTACAGCGCGGTGGCCAAGAAAATTGGCATGCCAAAAGCCACGCGAGCCGTGGCTCGAGCCTGCGCCACAAACCCGGTAGCCGTGGCCATCCCCTGCCACCGCGTGATTCGCGAAGATGGCGAATTAGGTGGCTACCGTTGGGGTCTCGAACGGAAACAGCGACTGCTTGCCATGGAAAAAGCCGGAATCTAAACCATTGCTGGCGCAATAGATTCCTGTTCAGTTCAACAGTTTCTTGGAATTGGTTGTGCCCCGGCCCTGTGGCAGCCCGCCGCATACTTTACTTTCTATTCCAGAGTCCCGTGATCGGAGCCGGGGTTGCGCTTGGGTAGTTCGCAACCTCCGTTCTTCCTCCCGGAGGGGTGATACGGCACAGCGCCCCGTCGCGATCGTATTCCCCGAGTACTGTGAGCTGCGACGTACTCAGCTGCATGCTCGCTGAAGACTCCGTGACATTGGTCGGCAACGCGGTGGAATAGTAAAGATTCCAATTGAGTGTCGCCGGCGGGGCCGGTATGACGTGGAACTCTTGACGAAATTGTAGATCCAGCTATTGTAAGTGCCGGCATAGACCAGGTTGTTTTCGAAGTAGTTGTCTTGCGCGCTGCCGAGCCGGCTGCCGGGACGCATTCCTGATGCAACCTCTCACTCCACAAATAAGTGAGACGTTCAAATTGTGCGGCGTAAGACACAGGTTATCCTGAAGTCGCACGAACGGGACCGCGTGAATCAAAAATACGACGTCATTATTCTTGGAGCTGGCGCTGCTGGCCTGATGTGTGCCATTGAAGCGGGCAAGCGGGGCCGTCGCGTTCTGCTGCTCGAGCGCGCGGATCGAATTGGGAAAAAAATGCTGATCTCCGGCGGCGGTCGCTGTAATTTCACTAACCTTTACACCAGCCCGGAGAATTTTATTTCCACGAATCGACACTTCGCCAAGTCGGCGCTGGCGCGCTATACTCCAGCAAACTTCGTCCGTCTTGTCGAAAACCATCGCATTCCCTATCACGAGAAAAAGCTCGGCCAATTATTTTGCGATCGAGCCGCGAGCGATATCACTACCATGCTGGAGCAAGAGTGCCGGGACGCCCGAGTAGAGATCAGGCTCAACACCAAAGTGAGCTATGTGCGCAAGAACCAAGCGATCGAGCTCAACCTGTTCACCGTGCAAGCGGAAGATGTCAGTTTCAGTGCGCCACGCCTTGTCGTCGCTACCGGAGGTTTGTCGATTGCGAAAATTGGCGCTACCGCTTTTGGTTACGATCTGGCCCGGCAATTCGGACTGAAGATCGTGCCCACGCGCGCCGCCTTGGTGCCTTTTGTCTTCAGCGAACGCGATCAAAAGCGCTGGTGTGATCTAGCAGGAGTCTCGACTGAGGTGGTCGCTTCTCTTCGCAGCACGAAACAGAGATTCCGCGAAAACATGCTTTTCACGCATCATGGCCTCAGCGGACCCGCGATTCTCCAGATCTCTTCTTATTGGGACGGCAAGGAGGCGGTTCACATTAACCTTGCGCCACAATACCGAAACGTGATCGCCGATTCAGGAAAGCATCACCCTGGGGACGAGTCAATTTGGAAAAGTCTGCTGCGAGAAGTTCTCCCGCGACGCTTCGCCGATCGCTGGCTCGAAACTTATCCTTTGGCCGATCACTCAGATCGCGCCCTCGCCGATGCCGAACGTCAACTGCATTCCTGGGAGGTCAAGCCGCAGGCGACCGAGGGTTACGGAAAAGCGGAAGTTACTGTGGGCGGCATCGATAGCAACGAACTTTTTTCCGAGACGATGGAGTCGCGCAAAGTGGCCGGCCTTTATTTCATCGGAGAAGTGGTCGACGTCACCGGCCAACTCGGCGGCTTCAACTTCCAATGGGCTTGGGCTTCAGGATTTTGCGCGGGGCAAGCGATAGGAGGAACTTGAAGGAAATAACTTTGGGGTGCGATGCGGGTTCTACAATACGTCCGCGCCTTCCAGCATGAACGGCATGCGAGCGAGAATTTCTGCGGCTTTCTCCAGTTGTTTCAGATCCTCACTGCTAAAGTCGGCGCCTGAGAGGGAAGAATCCAGCCCTTTGCGCGAAACCTGCACCACACCGATCACATTTCCCTCGGAGCCCGCTACAGGAACAGACATGATTTTCTGAATTGGCATTCGATCCTGGCTTTGATCTTCTTCCTCGGGTCCGAGCTTCACGGCTTCAAATAGGCTGACATGTTTTACGCGCATGAAAGCGTTTGACAGAAGAGGCGTGCGAGTCGACGCCGTGCGTGCCGCCACCGCGGAACCGTTCAGCGGCAGAACGCCCGCCGATCGCAACTCGGGCGGAAACACAAATCGCAGACTGCCCTTGTCTAATCGGAGCAATGCCACTTCGTTCCGGCGCACCCGCAGAATCTGCGCGAGTTTCAGACAGACTCTATCGGGACTCGGCGATTCCCCAAGCATGGTCTCCAATTCGCCAAGGCTCGACTTGGCGGCTTTGACTGCGGAACCCTGACTGCCGATGCTTGGCATAGTTACACTCGAACGCTGTGCTCTCGACTTGACTCAACCATCCTGCGAGCATCAGCGGCTTTCGGCAAGTTACGGGAGTACCGAAAACACTATTGGAAAGACTGAAGTTATGACCAGAAGTTATTGATTCCTGACACGGGCAAAACTGGCAGAACTGGGGGATAGGCACATCGCTAGGACCAATTAGCACAAAATCCTCGCGGTATGACCGCCGGATCAAATGAGAGGTTTTGGCGAGGTTTGGATTTCACGGGGCGCGACTGGAATCCCCAACGCCGGTTCTGCCAGTCCCTCAGCCTTATATCGGGACATGGCGTGCGCGATCATCGCGGCCCAAATCTTGTTGCTGTCGATTTCTTCACGCGAGGCTGTATGGATTTCGCCGCAGTGACACGCCAATGAGCCGAAACACTCGCCCCGCTTTGTCAATCACGGAACGGAGAAGGCGGCCCTGACCGGCGAACACAATGCTGCATCCCAAACTCCGCTACTTGACGATGCCTTCCCGCATCCAAGATTTCGCTTTCAACAATGTTTCCGTTTTGTACCCAAGAACAGACAATTTGTCTTACCATGTGCGATATGCAAGGGAAACGCGAAAGATGGATGGAACTGGCAGCTCGAGTTGCCGATGAACAAGACCCCCCAAGAGCTGTCTAAGCTGGTACAGGAACTTGCGCGCCTTTTAGCTGAAAAACAAGACCGCCTGAAATCATGCTACCCCGATTCTTAAATGTGCGATCTGCGACAAATCCATATCCTTAGGCCACGCCAAAACAGACGGCGATGGCAAGGCCGTACATTGAGGACTGCTTAGTCCCGAGAACCGTCGCCGTTAGTCCCATAACTTTGACCTGCCCCAAGTGTCACGCCGTCGCTGGGGATGTCTGCGAAGTGCTGCTTGGCCAAGCATTGGAAATCGTGCACGTTGAAAGAATCAAATGCGGACTTAGCTCTCGATCGAGCCCAGCGACGGTTGAGAACATAAAATCAAGCCTCCGAGGCATGCTCGCCCTGGCGTTCTAAGCGGTTCTGGCCTCCTCACACCCAAGTTTGACCCTGTGACACATCGATATCGCTCTCAACCCCAACGACAGCCTGTTACGGAGTACGTTGATTGATCTCCGACAACGGCAAATTGTGCATGTCCAAGAGAGTGACTTTTTTGATACGAAAAAGAAGAATTTTCGTTGCTTTCGGACGCTCTTCCACAGCCGTTAGCGTTATATTTGCATATAGAGTTCGCAGCAAATAGTCGGATAGCGGCTATCGGAGTACGCATATGTCGCTTCTTCATTACGTAAGACCATTCCTCGAGTTGGGTACCTGTAAGGAGTACAGCATGGCTCGCAAGACAACTGGAAACACGACCACCAGTCGCAGAAAGAAAGCAGAGAGTTCCATTCCTGCTGGCGCGGTGCAAGGCGCCTCCGAAGTTCCCAAGAATGGGAAACAGACCACCGCCATTCCTGGCAATCTCACAGTTAATCTTGAAGAGGAGATTCGCCGGCGCGCCTACGAACTTTACTTGCAACGGAGGGCGACTGCGAGCGGGAACGGCGACGAGAATCAGGATTGGCTCGTTGCGGAGCGCGAGATTCTGTCGCTCCATGGCGGTCAGGAACAGCACTCCGCATAGCTCGCGACGGGGTGCGCGCTCCATTGGCTATGCGCCGTACACGCTACGGTGAATGGTTGTACCTGCGTACAAGTCAATCGTAGAGGGGCAACTTCAGTTGTCGATTTAAGTATCGGCGGCGGCGCTTACTGCTGCACAGCCTGCACCAGCTTCGGTCGAACCTGTTCGTTCTGAATCTCAGACTCATTCCACGCGCCCCCCAGAGCCTTCACCAAGAAGACCGAGGTAGTCATTTGCTCGCCGAGTAACTGAGTCGCCAGTCGTTCGTTGCTCAGCAGCGTGGATTGTGCGGTAATCACATCGAGATATGTCGTCAGACCACCGACGTAACGGTCGTTGGCGATGTCGAGCGCGCGTCGCGAGGCAATGACGGCCGCTTGCTGAGTTTTTGCAGCCTGGTCAAGCAGCGCGAGACCGGAGAGTCCATCCTCAACCTGCTGAAATGCCTCCAGAACAGATTCGCGATAGTTGGACACCGATTGATCATAGGCCGCGCGGGTTGATGCCAAGTTAGCGCGATTGCGGCCGCCATTAAAAACCGGCTGCAGCAGATCGCCGCCGAGCGACCACGCAGCACTGGGAGCGTTCACCAGTGTCGCGATGTTGCGGCTTTCGTATCCGCCCTCGCCGCTCAGCGTGATATGCGGATAAAACGCAGTCATGGCGATTCCAACTTGTGCATTTTCGAATGCCATTTGGCGTTCGCTCGTCGCAATATCAGGTCGGCGTTCCAGAATCTCCGACGGCAAGCCGGTCGGAATCGCCGGAGGCGTGACTTCAAACGGGGCCGCGGCAAGGCTAAAAACCGACGCGGACTTACCGGTCAGCACGGCAATCGCGTGCTCGTACTGCGCCCGTTGCTGGAGTACCAGTTGAAGCTGCGTGGCAGTCGACTCCAGCAACGCCTCCTGTTGCGCCACTTCCAACCCGTTCGCCACTCCGCCTTCGTGGCGACGGTTGACCAGATCCAAACCTTTTTGTTCGATTTCGACCGACTCCCGCACCACTCCAGCCTCGCGGTCACTCTCGCGCAAGTTGAAATAGTCAGCGGCTAGTTCGGCCGTCAGCACCAGGCGCACGTTTTCCAGGTCGGCCGCACTACCTTGCAGCGAAGCGTTAGCCGCCTCAAGTCCGCGCCGAACGCGCCCGAATAAATCAAGCTCGTAGCTAACGGAAAATGGGACGGTAAAATTGTTCTCCGTGTCGGGCACCACCAGGGCAGGGTTGGCGCCCTCGAGCGGACGGTTGCCGGAGAAACGCTCCCGCAATCCACTGGGATCGGCGGTCACTGTGGGGAAGTACGCCGACGAAGCGATGCGCGCCTGCGCGCGCGCCTGCGAAAGGCGGTCTCGCGCCGCTTCCAGCGACTGGTTTGCTTCCAGCAGTTGCTGCTCCAGTTGATCAAGCTCCGCATCATGAAATATCCCCCACCATGTGCCCTTGGGAATAGCATCTTTGGGGGCCGCTGTCTGCCAGGGGCCTTCCCCTTTCCAGGTATCGGGAACCTGTGCGGTCGGACGCTTATAGGCCGGCCCCACGGTGCAGCCGACCGTGGAAGCTAGCAATGCGGCAGTCAGCAAAACTGTTCTTAAATCAATCGACTTGTTTTTGACGACGGCGGCCAACCGATTCACGAGCGCGCATCTCCTTGGCTCGGCTTGGCGACATTCACTTTCTGACCTTCTTCGAGGGAGTCGGATGGGTTGATGACCATCCGATCGTTTACGTCGATCCCGCCGAGAATTTCTAGCGTAGCGCCGAAGTCACGGCCGATATTGATGGCCCGCAAATGCACAGTGCCATCCTTGTCGACGATCGCGACCTGCGGTCCCTGGGCACGGAACAGCATGGCGTTTACCGGAACGGTAATCCGGGGAACCATGGTGCCGGTCGCAAAATGCACTTGGCCAAAAGAACCAGGCAACAACTTTCCGTCCTTGTTGGGCACGTCCACTTCCGTATTGAGTGTGCGCGTTCCGGGGTCGATGGCATCGGCGGTGCGAACCACCGTTCCGATAAATTTCTGACCGGGAAACTCCTGCAGGGTGACAACTGCCTTCGTCCCAACTTTCATGGACGGCGCGTACGCCTGTGGAACACTGACATAAACGCGAAGTGGGTCGACGCGCGCGATATCGAACAACTCCCTCCCAGTCGCCCCAGCACCGCCGGTCGTCCCCGAGCCAGAGTTGATGAGCGCGCCGGGATCGACATTACGTCGTGTCAGGACTCCGGTAAAAGGAGCATAGACACTTTTGAAAGACTCGAGTTCCTCGAGGCGGCGAACGTTGGCGTCCGCTGCTGCGAGGTTGGCTTGCGCTTGCTGATAGCCGCTCGTTTGCTGATCCGCTTCCTGCTGCGAAACCGAGTCGGTCTTACGCAGACTCGTCCAACGGTCCGCAGATATCTTCGCTAACCCCAGTGCCGCATTGATCTGTTCGCGGCTAGCTCGCGCTTGTGAGAGTTCCTGGTCAACCTCGGGTGTGTCAATCGATGCCAGCAGTTCGCCCTTCTGAACTTTGCTGCCGATATCCTTGTACCAGCGCAAGAGATAGCCATTGGTTCGGGCAAAAATGGGCGACTCTATAAAAGCCAGCAAATTTCCGGGCAGCACGAGCTCGTCATTTCCAGACTCGACTTTAGGCTGGATCACGGCGACGGTCGGAACCGAGACCACCTCGGTTTCTTTCGCCAGCGCGTCAGCATCACTTTTCCGGTTCAGCAACGTAACTGCGCCCGCAGTCAGCAGCACGAGCAAAGCCGCGCCGACCAGAATGCTGGCCCGTCCCGCCGGAGCCGCGCCCCGGTCAGGCGGGCGCTCGATCTCCGGGTGCACATGCTTCGCATCGTTCTGCGCTATCTCAGCGGGCTCAGTTGTTACAGGCGGCGGTTGTACAGGCATAATCAAAATCTCCAACAATTTTATCCAGCTGTTCTATTGGTTCGGCAGCAGCCGCTCTTGCCGGCGGCCATGAATGATCGTAAATACACTCGGCACAAAAAATAAGGTGGCCACGGTCGCAAAGAGCAGGCCGCCAACCACAGCGCGTCCTAGCGGTGCGTTCTGCTCGCCACCTTCTCCGAAGCCCAATGCCATCGGAATCATGCCGATAATCATAGCCAAGGCTGTCATGATTACAGGCCGCATACGGGTGTAGCCGGCTTCGAGCGCTGCTTGCATCGCGGGCACTCCCGCATCCATACGGTCGCGAGCAAAGGAAACCATCAGGATCGAATTCGCCGTCGCTACCCCCATGCACATGACGGCACCTGTCAAAGATGGGACACTGAGTGTGGTGCGCGTAATCAGTAGGATCCAGCAGATCCCAGCCAGCGCTCCCGGCAACGCGGTAATGATGATGAAGGGATCGAGCCACGACTGGAAGTTGACTACGATCAGCAGGTAGACCAGTACGATCGCCCCCAGAAGGCCTACGCCCAAGCCGAAAAATGAGGACTGCATGGTCTCAATCTGCCCCCGAACCACGATGCGCGTTCCGCGCGGCAGATTGTTCTGAAATGGTTTGAGCGCCTTCATGATGTCGGAAGCAACCCCACCCAGATCGCGCCCTTGCGTGCTCGCATACACATCGATGACCGGTTGAACATTGTAATGATTGACCACAGCGGGACGGGCCACGGGCGTGAGTTGAACCAGATTGCCGAGCACTTGCGGAACGGTCTGTCCATTCCCGCCCGTCACCGGCGTATTCATCAAGTCCTGCAGTGACGTCATCTTGTATTGCGGCGTCTGAATCGCGAGAGGGTACGTAACCCCGTTCTTTGGGTTAAGCCAGTAATCGGGCGTTGTCTGGGAACTCCCGCTCAAGCTGATCAGCACATCTTGTGCGACGTTTTGTGCATTCAGCCCGACCTGATTGATGCGTGTCCGGTCCATGTCGAGGTAAAGAGTGGGCAGGCCGAGCATTTGCTGCACATGCACGTCCGCCGCTCCGGGAATCTGGCGGAGCCGATTCGCGATCCTCTGTCCGATATCGTAGCTCGTACGCATATCCGCGCCGACGATCTGGATGTCGATCGGCGCGGGCAATCCAAAATTGAGAATTTGCGTCACAATATCGGCAGGCTGAAAGAAGAACTCCACACCCGGAAAACGCTCTGGGAGTTCGTGGCGCAACCGGCGAATGTACTGTGCCGTGGGATGATGGTGTTCCGGATCGAGCGCAATCAGAATCTCCGCATCGTTGGTCCCGATCACGCCCGAGCTGGCATAAGAGAGATTAATGCCGGAGTAGGGGACACCGATGTTGTCCAGCATGGTTTGCAACTCTTTTTTCGGAATCTCGCTGCGCAGCACTTGCTCCACTTCATCGCACAAACGCGCGGTCTCTTCCACGCGCAGGCCAGGCCGGGCACGAAAGTGCAGACGGATCAGTCCGGCATCCACTTGTGGAAAGAAGTCCTGCCCCAGAAAAAACACCAGCCCTAGCGACAAGACGCAGAAAACCACGAAGCAAATGGAGAATAACTGCCGGTGTTCAAGCGTGGTCTCGAGCAGTTGTTGGTAGGCTCCACGGAATTTCTCAAACCCGTGCTCGAATTTCCGTTGGAACCTCACGAAAGGATTCTTCGACTCGGTGGCGCGGTGCTCGTGCCCGCGCATGATAAACATCACCATCGTCGGGATCAGCGTTCGTGATAACAAGTACGACGCCAGCATGGCAAAACTTACCGCCTCCGCCAGCGGAACGAACAGAAACTTCGCGACGCCAGTGAGAAAGAACATGGGCACAAATACGATGCAGATGCACAAGGTCGAGACGAGGGCGGGCACTGCAATCTGTTGCGCGCCGTCGAGAATGGCCTGCTTCATCTCCTTGCCCATGGCAAGATTGCGCTCAATGTTTTCGATCTCCACCGTGGCATCGTCCACCAGGATTCCGACCGCGAGCGCCAGTCCTCCCAGGGTCATGATGTTGATGGTCTCGCCGAGCGCGCTGAGCAGAATCACAGAGACGAAGATCGACAGCGGAATAGAGACCGCGATGATGATCGTCGGCCGCCAATCACCCAGAAACACCAGGATCATGATGGCAGTAAGGCAGGCGGCGATCAAGCCTTCCCGCAAAACTCCCTGAATCGATGCGCGCACAAAGAGCGACTGATCGAACAGCGCTTTGATGGTGAGTTCGGGCGGCAATTGTTGTGCCGCCAGGGGCACCATCGCCTTCACGGCGTTAACGACGGTCAATGTCGAAGATCCGCCAAGCTTAAAGATCGCCATCAGCACGCCGCGCACACCGTCCTGCCGCACGATGTTGGTTTGCGGTGTAAACCCGTCGCGAACGTGTGCCACATCCCGCAAGTAAAGCGTGGACGAGTTCGTGGACTTCACCGGTAGATCGTTCAGTTCGGTGATGGTTTGCGGGCTGCCGTTCAGCTCCACGTTGTACTCGGTTGCGCCGATCTTCGTCGTCCCTGCCGGCAGAATCAGGTTCTGCGCCGCTACCGCGTTGACGATGTCATTGGGCGACAAGCCATAAGCCTGCAGCTTGGCGGAATCGAGATCCACCTGGATTTGCCGCGGCTTGCCGCCGAAAGGATATGGGGTGCCGGCGCCCTGGACCGTGCTCAACTGCGTGCGCAGAAAATTCTGCCCCAGATCGAATAACTGTTGTTCGGGCAGCGTCTTGCTACTCAGTCCAAGTTGCACCACCGGCGTCGACGATGCCGTGTAGGTGATGACCAGTGGGGGAGTTGTGCCCAGAGGCAAACTGCGCAACGTGGTCTGACAGATTGCCGTCACTTGCGTAACCGCCATGGCAATATTGACGGACGGACGGAAGAAGATCTTGATCACGGCGATACCGTTCAGTGACTGCGACTCCTGGTGCTCGATGTCGTTGACCGTAACCGTGAATCCACGCTCGGAGTTGGTGACGATCCGGTCTGCCATCTCACTCGGCGACAGGCCCGTATAGGCCCACACTACGCTGACCACCGGAATATTGATGTCAGGGAAAATGTCGACCGGAGTGCGCAGGATCGTAATCGGCGTAAGAATGATGATGAGCAGGGCCATCACCACGAACGTATAAGGGCGGCGAAGCGCTAACGCGACTATCCACATAGAGAGGAACGAAGACTTTTAGTGTCGAAACGCGATGCTGGCGATAACCGTTACTGCCGAAGCCGCGGCCAACGACGGCTCGGGGACTTTTGACTTAAGATTCAAAACAGTACGTTTCGGATTTAAATTATATTAGACTCCAGCCATGCCTCAAAACAATACCCGAAGTGTCGTTGACGGAAACGGCCGACACAGCACCAATGGGACACGTCCCCCGGGACGACCGCGCAGTGAGGAATCGCGTCAGTCAATCCTGCGCAGCACTCTGAAGCTGCTTAAACAGCAAGGCGGGTTTGCGGAACTGAGCATTGAGGCCATCGCCGCCGATGCCAACGTTGGCAAGACAACTGTCTACCGTTGGTGGCCGACCAAGGCCGCCTTAGTCGCCGATGCTTTTTCCGCCAGCGCTGAAGAGGAACTCCAATTCCCGGATACCGGTTCCGTGCGGCGCGACATGAGCTTGCAGATGAGGCGCCTGATTCGAATCTTTCGTTCCGAGCGCGGCAAAGTCGTAGCGGCGTTGCTCGCCGGAGGACAATCGGATCCGGAGTTGATTGAGGCCTTTCGCGACCGATTCCTCTGGCCCCGGCGCCGCCAGGCTTATCAAACGTTGCAGCGCGGCATCGACCGCGGCGAACTCCCCGCTGGCAGTGATTTCGATCTCATCCTCGACTCACTTTATGGTCCAATCTACATGCGCTTCCTGATCCGCCACGCCAAGCTCGACGAAAGCTTCGCCGACGAGATTTGCGGACTCGTGATGCAGGGCCTGGAACACCCAACAGCACGCTGAAGCTCTCTCCCTAAGATACGTATGAGAGAACGCAGTTTTCGATCGATGAATTGTTGAGGGATTCAAACCCCCGGTCCGCAAACGGGTCGGTGATAAGCGAAAGATCGGGTTTTCGGCATGGGTCATACCCCACTCCGTAACCCATTTAGCTGCTGAGGCTTACCGTTCAATTCCGGAATTAGACCACTGCCTGCTCCGGCTTGCGCGAACAGCCCGATTGCGATTACTATTGAAATACGACCGAAACAGTCGGCTTTGTATCCGACTAAAACAGTCGGCATTTGCGCATGCTGAAACTGACCAAAAAAGCGGACTATGGGCTTATGGCCATGAAGCATCTGGCCGAGCACGCCGACCAGGGCGCTTGCAGCGCCAANGACGTCGCAGAAGCCTACGGCATTCCGCAAGAAGCACTGGCGAAGATACTCCAACGCTTGGCGAAGGTCGGATTGGTTCGTTCGCAGCATGGCATGAACGGCGGTTATACGCTGACGCGCGATCCAAAGATGATTTCCGCCTTTGAAGTGATCAAGGCCATCGACGGCCCGCTGTTCATTACGTCGTGCGTGACCGTTCGCGGCGAATGCGATCAGAGCGATCGCTGTACCATTCGCGAGCCGCTGCGGAAGGTGAATGAAAGCATCGAACAGGTGCTGAAGAACATCAAGATTTCAGAGATGAATGAAGAGCCTGAAGTTCTCCACGTCGATAAACGAGAGAACAGGAAACCGGCGGACCTGGTCACGATTTCATAGCGACGGCGTTTTCGCGCGCGCAGAGATTGTTGGTCAGCGAGTAATAGATTTGTGAGAAGCAGATTTGTGAGTAGCAGATTTTAAGGAGAAGGTGACATGAGCACGAATGGCAAGACGGCGACCCTAGCCACGCAGGACATCGGACAGCACACGGCTCCCAACGGGATCAAGCTGCCCATCTACATGGATAATCACGCAACCACGCCAATGGATCCGCGGGTTCTCGAAGAAATGTTGCCCTACTTTATGGAGAAGTTCGGCAACTCCGCCAGCCGCAATCACCCCTTTGGATGGGCGGCGGAAGAAGCGGTCGAGTTGTCGCGCGAACGTATTGCCAAGTTGATCGGCGCGACTCCGAAAGAAATCATCTTCACCTCAGGTGCCACCGAGAGCGATAACCTCGCCATCAAAGGCGTTGCCGAAATGTACCGCGAGAAGGGCAACCACATCATCACGGCTGTTACCGAGCACAAGGCTGTGCTCGACACCTGCAAGCATCTGGAGAAGTTCGGGTTCCGCGTCACCTATCTGCCGGTGCAGAAAGATGGCCTGGTCGATCTCGATGACCTCAAGCGCGCCATCGATGACAAGACGATTCTGGTGACAATCATGGCGGCCAACAACGAAATCGGCGTGCTGCAACCGATCGCGGAGATTGGCAAGATATGTCGCGAGCGTGGCGTAATCTTCCACACCGACGCCGTGCAGGCGATTGGCAAGGTGCCGATCGACGTGAACAAGATGAACATCGACGTCGCGTCCATCACCGCGCACAAGCTATACGGGCCGAAAGGCGCCGGCGCGCTGTATGTGCGGCGCAAGAATCCGCGCGTACAAATCGTGCCGCTGATTGACGGCGGCGGCCACGAGCGCGGAATGCGTTCGGGCACGCTCAATGTTCCCGGCATTGCCGGCCTCGGCAAGGCTTGCGCCATCGCGCAGGAAGAGATGCCGCAGGAAGCGGTAAAAATGGCGGCCCTGCGTGACCGTCTCAAGAACAGCATCATGAGCCGGCTCGACGAGGTCTATATCAACGGCTCCATGGAACATCATCTGCCGGGCAATTTGAATATCAGTTTTGCCTACGTGGAGGGCGAGTCGCTGTTGATGGGCATCAACGATATCGCGGTTTCGAGCGGATCGGCATGCACCTCGGCGACACTTGAGCCATCTTATGTATTGAAGGCTCTCGGCACCGGCGACGATCTGGCACACAGTTCAATCCGCTTCGGCATCGGACGCTTCAACACGGAAGCCGAGATCGATTACGTGGCTGACCGCGTGGTTGAAACGGTATTGCGTCTGCGTGAACTGTCGCCGCTTTACGAAATGGCGAAAGAGGGCGTGGACTTGAAGAGTGTAAAGTGGGCAGAAACGGAAGCGCACTAAGTTACGCAGGTGTCGTAGGCGTTCGCAAGCGAAATACCCCTTTTAGGGGTTCAAGAGACGGAGAAATTTTCAAGGAGATCGAGGATGTCATACAGCGATAAGGTAATCGACCACTACAACAATCCGCGCAACGTTGGTTCAATGGACAAAAAGGATGCTGACGTGGGTACCGGCCTGGTCGGCGCCCCCGAGTGCGGCGATGTGATGAAGCTGCAGATCAAAGTCAATCCGCAGACCAACATCATCGAAGACGCCAAGTTCAAGACCTTTGGTTGCGGCTCCGCGATTGCATCGTCTTCGCTGGCGACCGAATGGGTCAAAGGCAAAACGATCGACGAGGCCCTCGCGATCAAAAACACAGAGATCGTGAAGGAACTGGCCTTGCCGCCAGTGAAGATTCACTGCTCGGTGCTGGCAGAGGATGCGATTCGAGCCGCGATTGGCGACTGGAAGAAAAAGCAGGAAGCCGCAAAGCCGGTCGCAGTACAGGCTGCGCAGTAAATTATCTGCCGGGAGAGACGGGGTCTGGACCGTGTCCCTCTACCGTGGAAACGCAGCCAGCTTGCGTCTCTACTGCGGCAATCGGAATTGATCATGGATCAAGTTGTCAAAGATCAGCCAACGAACGCGCAGCCGGCTAAACTCGCGGCGCCCACGGCTCCAGCCAAGGGCATCAAGGTGACGGACAATGCGCTCAAGAAGATTCGCTCGGCGATGGCGAAGGAGGGTACTTCGCCGGAACAGGGCGGCCTTCGTTTAGGCGTGCAGGGTGGCGGATGCTCGGGCTTGAGCTACAACATAAGGTTCGATACGCAGCCGCGCGAGCGTGACCGCGTGTTTCAATTCGACGATGTGCGGGTTTTTGTCGACCCAAAGTCGTTCATTTATCTGCACGGATTGACGCTCGATTACCACGAGACGCTGATACAGCAAGGATTCGTCTTCGTGAACCCGAACTCGACGAAGTCTTGCGGCTGCGGCAGTTCGTTCTCGTAGCAGCGAGAATCGTGTGGTGACGGGGACTGCACCCCGTCGGGACGGGCCAGAGGCCCGCCGCCACATAACCAGTGGTCAAGAGGGCGGGCCGCGCGCTCGCCCTAAATTTTGTTATGGCAAATGTGGAATCCAAGTCGTCGCTGGTTATGCCGGGAGATGCCGCCAGAGCGGCAACCCCGAGTTGCTGGTCCTGCGGCACGATGCGTGCGGTGCACTTCTGCAACGCGTGCGGCAAGGTGCAGCCCCCGGTGCCAGTCGATTATTTCACTTTCTTTGGATTTCCGCGCAAGCTCAACCTAGACACTGCCGCGCTCGAAAAAGAGTTCTACGCGCTGAGCCGAAAGCTTCATCCCGACGTTTTCGGGCAAGCTGACGATCAGGAGCGCGCCTGGAGTCTGGAGCAAAGTTCCCGCCTCAACGACGCCTACCGCGCTCTGAAGGACCCCATCAAGCGGACCGAGTATCTGCTGAAACTCGAAGGCATCGAACTGGAAGAGCAGTCGAAGCAGGCGACCGAAAAGGCGCGCGCCACCGGGGAATTGAAAAAGCAGGTTGTGCCTCCGGATCTGTTGGAGGAGGTGTTCGAACTGAACCTCCAGCTGGAAGAACTGCGGATGCAGAAAAAAATGGGGGAGGACGATCCCGCTCTCATTGAAGAAATCAGCCTTGCTAAGCTTGCGCTCGAAGAAAAACATGACGCCCTGTTGCACGAACTCAAGACCCAGTGGAGCGAGTGGGACAAGATCATGGACGCTCGCGAAAACGAAGGGACTGAAAGCGGCCGTCGCCGAATCCTCGACCAGATGGTCGATGTGTTGAACCGCAGAAACTATCTACGAAATCTGGTTCGCGATGTGAATGAAGTGTTAGTAAATTGAGCCATTGACACAACGGGTCACGACTCAACGAATAGATGAATTTCATGGCAACTGACTACATCGTCGGCATCGATCTCGGCACCACGAACTCGCTGGTGGCCTATATGCAGGGAGACTCTCCGGTCGTTATTCCCGGCGAAGACGGGCTTAATCTCGTCCCCTCGGTTGTAGCACTCGATGAGAAGAACCAGATCATCGTCGGCAACGCTGCCCGTAAATATTTGATCGAAACGCCGGAGCGGGCAGTCTATTCGATCAAACGTCTGATGGGCCGCGGCCTCGAGGACGTGCAAGACGAATTGAAGCTGTTTCCGTTCCAGTTGGCCGACGATCTTCAGCCGGGAGAAGTTCTGCGCATTAAGATCGGGGAGCGAACTTATACGCCGCCTGAGATTTCAGCGCTCGTCTTGCGTCAGCTGAAACGCAACGCCGAGCGTTTTTTCGGAGCGCCCGTAACCCAGGCCGTCATCACCGTGCCTGCATATTTCAACGACGCGCAACGGCAGGCGACCAAAGACGCCGGCCGCATCGCGGGGCTGAATGTCTTGCGCTTGGTCAACGAACCGACCGCGGCCTCGCTCGCTTACGGACTGGACAAGAAGAAAAACGGCATTGTGGTCGTCTACGATCTCGGCGGCGGCACGTTCGACATTTCGATTCTAAAACTGCACGATGGCATCTTTGAAGTGATTGCCACCAACGGTGACACTCATCTCGGCGGAGATGACATCGATAATCTGTTGATCTCGATTGCGCTCGACGATATTCGCGGCGATGTCGGACTCGACATGCGGCGCAATGGCGAAGTAGTCGCGCGAATCCGGAAGGCTGTGATCGAAGCCAAAATTGCACTTTCATCGCAGCCTTCGGCAAAGCTCGACGTCGATTTGCCAAATGGGAAAAGATATCAGCGGGAAATCACGCTCGAAGTTTTTGAGCGGATGATCCAGTCGATCGTCGGCCGCACGGTAGGCCCCTGCAAGCAAGCGCTAAAAGACGCAGGGCTGAAGCCCGAACAAATCGACGAAGTCGTGCTGGTTGGCGGATCGACGCGCATTCCCGCCGTTCGCCGGCTGGTAGAAGACCTGTTCCAGCGCGAGCCGCGCACCGACTTGAACCCGGACGAGGTCGTTGCGCTGGGCGCAGCCGTGCAGGCGCATATTTTGGGGGGCGGTTCGGAGGTCACGCAAGACATGCTGTTGCTCGACGTTACCCCGCTCTCTTTGGGAATCGAAGTCGCGGGCGGCGTAACCGATAAAATCATCCTGCGCAATTCGACCGTACCGGCTTCGGCGACGCAGTACTATACGACCCAAGTCGATGGCCAGACCAACGTCGCCATTCACGTGCTGCAGGGCGAACGCGAACTGGCGCGCGATTGCCGGTCGCTGGCGCGATTCGATCTGAAGGGTGTGCCCCCCATGCCCGCTGGCTTACCGAGAATTGAGGTAAAGTTTCTGATCGATGCCAATGGCATCTTGCGCGTCTCGGCGCGTGAGCAGCGCAGCGGACAAGAGGCTGAAATCGATGTCCAGCCCAGTTATGGCCTCACCGATGAACAGGTCGAGAACATGCTGCTCGAATCGTACGACAATGCCGAAGAAGATTTCCGGCAGCGCCAGGTCATTGAAGCGAGGCGCGAAGCCGATACGATCCTGACGGCGCTCGTAAAAGCAAAGATAGACTACGCCTGGCAGGAACTCGGGAACGACGAACGCCGCAATGTCGAGGCGCTGGAAAAATCTCTGATCGCGGTGAAGGATGGCGATGATTATCACGCGATCCGCGACGGCATTGACAAGCTGAACGAAGCGACACTGCGTTTGGCGGAATTAATGATGGATACGGCTGTCTCGACTGCGCTCAAGGGCAAGGCCATGGACGACGCCGATATGCAAGAAGGGCCCGAGGCTGGTCATCCCATGGCGAAGGCAGATTTTGAATAAAATTTCGAACAAATAAGTTCGCATTCAGGGGTTCTATGTCTGAAGAAAAAACGCAGGGCGCCGGAACAACTACGGTCGATGCTCCGGGTGAAAATACGGTTGAGGTCACTTTTCTTCCCGAAGGCAAGACGGTGACCTTCGAACACGGCAAATTGCCCTATAAAGACCATGGCAAAGAAGAATCGCTACTCGATGTCGCCTTGAATTTCGGCATTCATCTCGATCATGCTTGCGGAGGCAACTGTGCTTGCACAACCTGCCACATCTGGGTGAAGCAAGGCGCTGATCTGATCTCGGAGATGGACGATGACGAGGCCGACAAGCTCGACATGGCCGCTGATCTTCAACTAAACTCGCGCCTCGGATGCCAGACCGTGATCAAAAAACCGGGCAAGGTTGTGGTGGAGATTCCGGCATGGAATCGAAATTACGTGTCGGAAGAGCACTAGAACTGCATCTAACTTTTGGTCTTAAATTTTAGCCAAGGCCGCGACCATGCTTGGGTTAAGCCAAACGGTCATCAGGAGCATTCATTCATGCCAAAAGAACTAACCTGGAGCGATGCTGAAGATATTGGGATTCTGCTCTCTGAAACCCATCCCGAACTCGACCCGCTCGCGATCCGTTTTACCGACCTGCACAAATATGTGACCGCGCTTCCTGACTTCAAGGACGATCCCACCAAGTCGAATGAAGCCAAGCTGGAGGCGATTCAAATGGCGTGGCACGCCGAGGTTCTTGACCGAACGCAGGGCTAAACTAGCAACAGAAAACTCATCGCACTGCCGTCGCATTCAGAGCCGCATCTTCCACCCTCGCCTCGCGCAGAAACTTGGCCGCTTCTTCCGGCGGAGTGGGATTGATGTAAAAACCAGTTCCCCATTCAAATCCTGCCGTCTTGGTCAGCTTGGGCATGAACTCAATGTGCCAGTGGTAATACTCGTTAGTCGGATCCTGTACCGGCGACGTGTGCACGACGAGATTGTACGGTGGATTGTCGAGCACTCGGTCCGCTTTCATCAGAAGCAATTTGAGCGCCTTCGCCAGATTTTCGAACATGTGCGATGACGAGTTCTCGAAAGCAGACTCGTGGAGCTTGGGCAAGATCCAGGTTTCAAACGGAAATCGCGGAGCGTACGGGGCGATGGTTATAAAATCTTCGTTCTCCGCGACGACTCGAATACCGTTTTCGGTTTCCTGCCGGATGGCATCGCAGAAAACGCAGCGTTCTTTAAAAATGTAGTACTGCTTCGCTCCCTGCAGTTCCTCAGCCACGTAAATCGGCAAAATTGGCAGTGCGATCAGTTGCGAATGCGTATGATCCAGCGAGGCGCCGGCTGCTTCTCCGTGATTCTTGAACAGAAGAACGTACTTGAAGCGGCGGTCTTTCTTGAGATCGAGAATGCGATCGCGGAATGCCCATAGCACATCTTCGATTCTTTTCGCCGGAAGCGATGCCAGGGTCGCATTGTGGTCGGGTGTTTCGATGACAACTTCGTGAGCGCCGATGCCGTTCATCTTGTCAAACATGCCCTCGGCCTGCTTGTTTAGATTGCCTTCGATTCCAAGTGCGGGGAATTTGTTAGGAACGACGCGAATCGTCCAGCCCGGGCCATCTTTTTGCGGAGTATTGCCGTTAGCGCTCGGGCGATACGCCAGAATCTCCGACGGCGTCTTGCTTTCGTTGCCGTAACAGAAGGGGCAGAATCCGCCCTTGATCTTCACAGCTTCCCGCAAAAAGTCGGTCGGTCGTTTGGCGCGATCCGTGGAGATAATCACCCACCGGCCAACGATGGGGTCCTTTCTTAATTCAGGCACGCACTAAATCCTTTCAGCAAGGGTTCGCAATACGATGAGTTCAGAGACTATGAATTCGCAAAGTGATGATTGTACGACACGGTAAACGCATTCTGAAATAACTCGAATGAGGGTCGGCTCTCGCCGCGGACATGATACACGGCATGCGCGGCGAAGCGCCATTCGACAAAAAGAGGCATTTGGCGCGTAGAGTCGCAAGCGACCAGCGACAACTCTCTTTGTTTATCGCGATTTACGTTTATCGCGATCTACGGCTGTTTCGGCTGGCTTCGAGTCGCGTTTGCCTGACTCGGAGTAAGCCGAGCGGGATGTGACGTCGACCAGTCGGTAGAATTCGCCCTCGGGCGCTGTCGGACTGGTGGCTGGCAGCTAGCGGCTTTGGCTCACACTGTTGCAATTACGCGTTTTTTTCGCCTTCCACGACTGCGATCGATTCCTCCAGCGCATCCATGGCCACGTCGGCTTCGTCCTTTGTGACCACAAGCGCCGGCGCGATGCGAATTGTGCTGGGACCACAGCCCAGAAATAAGACGCCGCGTTCGAAGGCTTGCTCCACGATGCGATCACGCTCACTCGCTCCATACTCGCGTGTGTTCTGATCTTTCACGATCTCGACGCCGATCATCAAACCGCGTCCCCGAACGTCGCCGACAATCCTGTGCTTCTTCGGCCAGTCGGCCATGCGCTTCATCATGTGATCACCGACTTCATACGAATTGCGCAGCAGCCCTTCTTTCTCGATCACATCCAGCGTGGCTAGCGCCGCAGCAATGCACACGGGATTGCCGCCGAAAGTCGATGCATGCGAGCCAGGACTCCAATCCATGATGTCGGCCTTGCTCAAGGTGACGCCGAGCGGCATCCCCGAGGCAATGCCCTTCGCCATGCAAACAATGTCGGGATGCACGCCGGTGTGTTCGACGGCAAACCATTTACCGGTGCGGCCAATGCCACTCTGAACTTCGTCGAGAACTAGGAGAATTCCGTGCTTGTCGCAGATTCGACGCAGTTCCTGCATAAAAATCGTGGGCGCGACAACGTATCCGCCTTCGCCCTGGATCGGTTCGACAAAAATGGCCGCGACTTCCTCCGGGGCAAGGATGGTCTTAAACAATTTGTCTTCGATGTAGCGCGCACAACCGAGGGCGAATTTCTCAGCATCCTGCGGACCACCGGAACAACCGCGATACACATCGGGATAACGGACGTGCGTAACTCCCGGCACAAGCGGCGAGAATCGGCGTTTCTGCTGTGGTTTCGATGCCGTCAGCGAAAGCGCGCCCATCGTCCGCCCGTGAAAGGCGCCAAAAAAGGCGATCACCTGTTGCCGCTTGGTGTGATAGCGCGCCAGCTTCAAGGCGCCTTCGACGGCTTCGGCCCCCGAGTTTCCATAATAAATCTTGTGCGGACCCGGCATCGGCGCAATCTTTGAGAGGCGCTCAGCCAGCGTCACCAGCGACTCGTAGTAGAAGTCTGTGCCCGACATGTGGATCAGTTCGCCCGCCTGCTTCTGAATGGCGGCGACCACCTCCGGGTGACAATGGCCGGTAGAAGTCACGGCGATGCCTGCGGAAAAATCGAAGAACTCGTTGCCGTCAACATCTTCAACCACAATGCCGCGGCCGCGTTTCGCCACCAGCGGATAAGAGCGCGTGTATGAGGGAGAAATGTATCTTTCATCGCCCGCGAGAATGCGTTTGGCATTGGGGCCAGGAATCGCAGTCTTGAGCTTAGGGCCGGCAGTCAAAGTCTTGGTGGTCATGGAGTTCTCCTGATTCGTTCTCAGTGGTGATTAGGCCGAGTTCGAGCAGCGTCCACGGAGATAGGCTGCTTGGGCTGAGAGCTAAGAGCTAAAAGCTACGGAGCGATTAGCGAAGCAAGAAGAGATAAGAAAATTAATCGCTGCCAAAAAGATTGGCACGCACATGCGAAGGCAAAACCGACAGGTACCGGCGAGGACAAGCCCGTCCCTCAATCCAGCACGTCCGGAGCAGCGAAATGTAGCCATTCGAGCGCATAGCAGCTAACATATTATATCTCGAGTATGTTCGCGGCGTAACCCCCAAAAGATATGCTACTACCGGGTTGTTACACCGAATACGAAGCGATCCCCAAGCAGAAAATTCACCAGCGAACAAGAGCCGATCGCAAGCAGATCCGACACGACATAGTTGAACTTCAGTTTGCCCACAAGCAGAGTCATGAGGAGAAGGTTGCCGACAAGAGAGATCGCCCCATTACTGACATTAAACTTGGCCAACCTGCTGAACGACTGCATTCTCTGAACAGTCGGCCGATCCGCCCATGTGAAGCGTTCATGCCACAAAAAATTGTGGATCACCGCAATCTCTACCGCCAGCGCTGTTGCCAGCCGGTAATCCAATTTCAGCTGCGAGCGAAAAACTGCAAGCGCCATCAACTGCACGATGACGCCGATAGCACCGACGGCGTTGAACTTTAACCAGCGGAGAAAAAGCCGATTTTGCTTTTTCTGGGAACCGAGAACCGGCAACTGAGAACTCCTCACGAGATTCTCTCTTCCCGATAAAGTCGGGCAGTATTTTTCGCGCATACGACAATCAGCATCAACAGCATTACAGCCAAACCAATGGCGCCGCCAATATCGAATAGGCGATAGCGCCCGTGAATGACCCACTCCCATCGAAACGTCGCGAGATTGCCCGCGACCAGCAGAACCCGCAACTCAGTTGGGCCAAAGTGCCATAGCGAGAGGTGAAACTCGCCAAGTGTATAAGTCGCCAGATAGGACTGGATGGAGAGCAACAGAAACGTGATCAGCAACCCGATTGCAATCACCGAATGCATAGAACCGGAGAGCGCCAGCCCGCCCATCATTGCCACAGCACCGATCGAATCGATGATGTGGTCGACATAAAACCCGTAACGCGGGCGCTGCTGCTGGCGAACGCGCGCCACTGTCCCATCAAGGCTGTCGCCGAACCAGTTCACCGCGAGACACGCTCCGGCGGCGAGTAACATGCGGCGGTCGTAGGCCGCCAGCGCGTAACAAACAGCGGTCGCGATTTGCCCGGCAAATCCGACGAGAGTTAGATGGTCGGAATTCACCCACCTGGGCATGCGCTCGGCCATCCAGAGAAGCGCTCGTTTCTCGGCAACGGCTAAGAGACTTCCGTGAATTCGAGTTGCCTGCTTGAAGTTGCCGCGACGCGCCTCGGCCAAGGTTCTGGGATTCGTCTGTTCCGCAAAGTCTGCCAGTGAAGTCGCCACAATTGCCTCCGTACTGGCGGCACTATGCGGCGAACGCAAGCGAATGACAATGCAGCGCCGGTAAATCGCAAATCAACCTCATATCAACTGCCAAGTCATGATGTTTCAGTGTGTTAGAGCCACGTCTCAACGGAAGGCCTCGCAATCGCTCGGCACATCGACCGGATCGAAGGACATTTTTGTAACTCGCACGGGAGAGGAAATGTATGGATTTCCGTAGACGTTACTGGTTAGTGCCGGCCCCCCGGTCTCGCCGTCATCCACGAACTCGTCAACCGCCGAATGCGTTAATCTGCGAAGGATGCGTTTGCTGCGTTTCTTCCGGCCGTCACACCAGCACACCGCCTTCTCGGCGACATTGCTGCTGATGGCTGCCATCACGCTCTCGCGCGTGATCGGATACATTCGCGAGGCTTATATTGCCTACGCTTTCGGTGCGGGAAAGCTAGTCGACGCCTATGGCGCAGCGTTCACCCTGCCCGACTTTCTCAACTACATCGTCGCCGGCGGCACGGCTTCAATCACATTCATCACGATCTATACGCGGTTTCTGGCGGAAAAGCGCGAACAGGATGCGCAGAAAACTTTCTCCATCATCATCACTGTGATGACCGCTGTGCTCATCGCTGGGACGATCCTCGCCGAAATCTTCGCGCCGCAGCTCGTCGGCCGGATCGTCCCCGGCTTTACGGCTGAGCAGATGCGGCTTTGCGTTCATCTAACGCGGATTCTTCTGCCGGCGCAGATATTTTTTTATGTCGGAGGAGTTGTTTCGGCGGTGCTGCTCTCAAACCGTCTCTTTCTGTTGCCGGCGTTCGGGCCGCTGGTCTACAACGTGTTCATCATCGCCGGGGGTGCGCTCGGCGGACACCGGCTGGGCATCTCGTCCCTCGCTTACGGCGCCCTGGTTGGCAGTGTTGCCGGGCCCTTTCTATTCAATGCAATCGGGGCGGCCAAAATTGGCACTGGATACAAGCCCTCATTTGATTTGAAGAATCCGGCCTTCCGAGAATGGGTCAAACTTTCCATTCCGCTGATGGTCGGTGTCTCGCTGGTCACTTTTGACGACTGGTTCCTCCGCTACTTTGCTTCCAGCGGAATCGGCGACATCGCACGGCTGAACTATGCCAAACGCCTGTTCGCTGTTCCCATCGCCGTTCTCGGACAGGCTACCGGACAGGCGTCGCTTCCCTTTTTCTCGCGTCTGTTCGGGGAAAAAAAATTCGCGGAGTTCGCCGACACGGTCAATGCTTCCGTCTATCGCGTCATGGCCGCTTCTCTGCTCATGACGGGTTTGATGATGGCCATCGCCCTGCCGCTTATTGATCTTGTTTATCGCAGAGGGCGCTTCACTTTCGCGGATTCCGAATCGACGGCTCTCTACTTTTTCTGGTTTTCGCTCTCGCTGGCATTGTGGTCGAGTCAGGCGCTTTACGCGCGCGCGTTTTACGCCTCCGGAAACACCCTGACTCCGATGATCGCGACCTCGATTATTACGGTTGTTTCCTTCCCAATGTACGCGCTGTTGTTTCGGACGCTGTCGATTACAGGATTAGCCATCGCCTCCGACTTGGGCATCACCGCCAATGCCATTGCGATAGCGTTGCTCCTGCATATTCGCGGCATGGTGCCCCTCGGCGGCATGAACTGGAAAGAGCTATCGAAGGCTGCGCTGGTGGGCGCCGTATCCGGCGGAGTCAGTTATGAGGTCTCGCGCACCCTAGCGCTCGATGGCAGTCGCCGCGCCGATCTTCTCGCGCTGGCGCTGGGCTCGCTGACCTGGGCTGCGGCGGTCGCGGCAGGACTGTGGCTGTTGCGCTCAAAATTACCGGCAGACCTTCGCAGGAAACCGGCCGCTACGATTCCGAATCTGGCCGAAAGCCAAGCCGCAGAAACCATGGCGACAGGCAAGGAACCCTAGGGAATTAGTTAGAAGTCGCGGCAATCGCCTCTCGATGCAAACCATTTGCAAAGCACCCTCAAAACAGAAAGGCATCCTCAAAATTAATTGAGAATGCCTTTCGGTATAAATGCTCGGATGCCCGGGAATCTACGCTACGCGCGAGCCGCAATCGCCGGCTCGGGCGATGCGCTTGAAACACTTTTCACTTCTTCTGGCTTCGAGTTCGATGCTCCGGCCGATCCTGCCTTGCGGATATCGATGCCGCCCTTGAAGAAGGCTCCGTCTTCAATGGAGATGCGCGCTGCCACGACGTCTCCGGTCAACGAACCATCGCTGCGGATATCAACCCGGTCGCTCGCGGTAAGATTGCCGCGCACCTTGCCCAGCACGACAATCTCGCGCGCGCTGATGTTGGCTGCGACCACACCATTACGGCCGATGGTGACGCGATTGCCAGAGAGATTGATCGATCCCTCGACTCTTCCATCAATATACAAAGACTCCGAACCCGTCACTTCACCTTTAATCACCAGCGACTTGCCAATGGTGGCTTGGTCCGAAGTGGTGGTGGTGGTGGCAACCGGGCGCGGCACAGCGGGAGGCTCACTCACGCTCATGCTCGGTGCCGTCGTCGTCGTGGTGGGGCTTGGACGCTCCGGTTCAGCCGGCCGGCCAGGTGTCGCAGGTTGATTCGTGGGCTTCCACATTGTCGTTGAAATCCTTTCCTTTTTATTAATAGGGGATTCTAAAGAATCACCGCCGCATTTCGGTGGCCAAATCAAATTGTACTCCTCAGTAAACCCGGCGCGCTGTGGAAATCCATGTTTTCTTATTGATTTCCATAGTTCCCCTCATGGTTCCTCCACCCTGCTGCAAGTTCGATCGTCCGCCCATGGTGTAAGGCCTGCCCTGCCTGCGGTAATTCTTCCATCTCGGCACTTCCGTCACGGTACTATGTAGCCGTAGGGCATCGCCGTCCCCAGACGGAACTGTTCCTGAAGAGGAATCTTGAACACGACTACACCCAGCACAATCGCTACTGCCGGTCGACGGCCCCAGGCCGGAGAAAATGCTTCCTATTACGACCGCTATATTTCGCTGGTTTCCGGCAACGATATTCTCGGCGCTCTCGACGAGCAGCGCCGCCACACGCTTCTGCTGCTCTCCGGACGCATCGAGGCTGACGGCGATCTCCGCTACGCGCCAGAGAAGTGGAGCGTGAAAGAGGTTCTCGGGCACGTCAACGATACCGAGCGCGTTATGAGCTATCGCGCGCTGCGCATTTCGCGCGGAGACCAGACGCCGATTGAAGGCTTCGAACAGGATGACTACGTCCGCAATGGCCCGGCCGGGCGCAGTTCGCTGTCCGACTTGATCGAGGACTACATCGCGGTGCGCCGCGCCACTCTATCGTTGTTTCGCAATCTCGACGAGACCGCTTGGACCCGCCGCGGCGTGGCTGCCGGCAACGAAGTGACCTTGAGCGCATTGGCCTACATCATCGCCGGACACGAATTGCATCATCGAAAAATTCTGGAAGAGAAATATCTGCGCTGATTTTAGTTCTCAGTTCCCCGTTCTCAGCTGTCACGAGCTGAGACTGAGAACAGACGAGCTTCTGAAGGAAGGATGGAGAACCAGAAACTGAGAGCTGATGTCGAGTAAGCGCAACGCCGTTTCGCAAGCCGCCAAAGGCCGTAACCTGCTAGTCGGCCGCTTGACCATGCATCGCGACGGCTTCGGCTTCGTGATTCCCGACGCTACTTCGCTTGATGCCAGTCTGAAGGGCCGCCTTGCCGGCGATGTCTTCATTCCTCCGCACGCCACCGGATCATCCATGCACGGCGATCGCGTCCTTGTAGAAGTCTCCGCCGTCCGCCCCGGTGGACGCGCCGAAGGCCGCATCATCCGCTCCCTGTCGCGCGCGCACCCGACGGTGGTCGGCATCTTCCACTACGGACACCGTCATAACTCCGTCAAACCGATCGACGAAAAAGTAACGCAGGAAATTGTGATTCCGCCGGGGATGGAAAACCCTCAGTCCTCTGCAATTTCTCTGCCCCCTGCGGTAAAGATCCCTTCCGATCCGTCGCCACAACCGCAGAGAAAGAAGTCTCCCGATCGGGTCATCGGCACAGAAGCTGCGGTCCACACCAACTGGCAGGATCTGGAAGGCGTGGTAGTTGACGTAGAAATTACCGACTGGCCGAGCGCCACGCAAAATCCGCGCGGACGCGTCATCGAAATTCTCGGCGAAGAAAGCGACTTCGGGGTCGACGTCGAGATCATGATCCGCAAATTTCACCTCCCGCACCGTTTCCCGCCTGAGGTGATGGAGGAAGCGCAAGCCATCGAAAACGTTATTCATGCGGATGAACTGCGACGACGACGCGACTATCGCGACCTTCCCATTGTCACGATCGACGGAGAAACGGCGCGGGATTTCGACGACGCCGTCCACGTACGGCAACTCGAAAACGGTAGCTACGAACTGCAAGTACACATCGCCGACGTAGCCCAATACGTAACTCCCGATTCACCGCTCGATCAGGAAGCCCGTCTGCGCGGCACCAGCGTCTATTTCCCCGACCGCGCCGTCCCCATGCTGCCGCTCGAACTTTCGACCGACATTTGCAGCCTGCGACCGCAAGTCGATCGCCTGGTGCTCTCCTGCACCATGGAGATCGACCATCGAGGCGAAATCATGGGCTACGAAATCAACGAAGGCGTGATCCGCAGCGCCAACCGCATGACCTACACGGCGGTGAATGCCGTCATTGAAGGCGACGCCGTCGCGCGCCACGAGTACAGGACACAGTATGCAAACCAGGTCGAGCACTTCGAACGGATGCGCGACCTGGCGATGATTCTGAACCGCAAACGCCAGCGGCGAGGATCGATCGATTTCGATCTCCCCGAACCTGTCATCGAGTTTGATGAATTCGGGATGATGAAGAGCATCACGCGGTCGGAACGCAACATCGCGCACCGCCTCATCGAAGAGTTCATGCTCTCGGCCAATGAATCTGTGGCGCACTATCTGGAGAACAAACGCATAGCCTCGCTCTACCGTATCCACGAAAAACCCGACGCCAAACGCGTCTACGACTTTGAGGTCATTGCCGCGACTTTCGGATATTCCCTGGGAGTGGGCGCGCTGCCGATCCAACGCGTGCAGCTAAAAGCCGACCGGCGCGATGCCCGCGGCACGGGCAAGCGAGTCCGTGAAATCGAAGTGCCCAAAGAAGTCCACGTTACTCCGCGGATGTATCAAAAACTCACGGAGAAGATCGCGGGCAAGCCGGAAGAGAGAATCCTAAGCTTTCTGATGCTGCGTTCTCTGAAGCAGGCCCGCTACTCCGAAGAGAATCGTGGACACTTCGCGCTCGCCGCCACCACCTATACACATTTCACCTCCCCGATTCGCCGCTACCCCGATCTGATCGTGCACAGGATCTTGAAAGAAGTACTGCGAGAATCGTCCGAAAAACGCGACGGCGAAATTCCTGTCGGTGTGTCGCAATCTCCTCCTGTTGCTCATCCCGAGCACAACGAAGGACCCGCTTCTCGCCCGCACAAAAAAGAAGATCGCGATATTTCGGCGCCGTCGCCTTGGTCCAAGCGCCGCGATCACAGCGCCTATCAACAGGCGATCGAGCCTCTGGGCGGACCGATCCCGCTCGCAGAACTCCACGACATCGCCGATGAATCGAGCCAGTCCGAACGACGCGCCGACGAGGCCGAACGCGGCCTGATGGAGTGGAAGAAAGCAAAATTCATGGAGCGCCGCATCGGGGAAGACTTCGACGGCCTGATCATCAGCGTGACCAAGTTCGGGTTCTTCGTGGAACTGACCGACCTCTTCGTCGAAGGCCTGGTACCGCTCGGCACACTCACCGACGACCGTTATACTTTCCACGAAGACACACGCCAGATCATCGGTCAGCGTTCGCGCAAAACTTACGGACTGGGAGATCGCATCCGCGTGCTGGTCGACCGGATCGATCCAGTGGAAAAGAAAATTCAGTTTGCGGTTTTCGAAGAGCGGCCCCAACCTGCCACCCCCCGCCGGCGCAAGTAAGTTTTTCGGACGGCAGCATCAGCGCCCCGCCTCAGCTACCCAATACGTGCTCCTGAATAAGACCGTCTGATTGGACGCCGGATGCCTCAATCGAACTTGAATTCTATGCAGGCCCGCGTGTGGATTCTTCGGCTCAAAGCTCAGCAGATAACGGCTGTGGAGGTGATTCGCAAAGCTGACCATGTCTGACTCGAAACCTTTGCGCGTCGCAAAGAGTTCGTACTCGCCGCCCGTCATGGATGCCAGCGCTTTCGCGGAATTCTGGCGCATCGCCTGCCGGGCGGCGGCAAGTTTCTCGATAATGTCCATGGTCGGGCCCCATTCATCTTTGTTGCTCCCCCGCGCCGTATCCAGTTGCTGCGAAATATATGGCGAAAATGGCAGCGAGTAGACCAGGGTATGGGTGAGGCCCACCAACCTCACGGCATCGTCAATCTTGGCAAAGCGACTGCCATGGTCCCGCGTCTCGCTGATCAGCAGCAGTACGCGCAGTCGTCCTTCCGGCGTTCTGCCAAGCATTTTCGCCGAATAGGCCACGGCATCGAGAATGGCTGCGCCATCGTCGCCCGAGTCCAAATGCTTTAAATCGTTTTCGATGACATCGGCCTGGTTTGTAAAATCGTGCACCAGATTCAGCCTGCTGTCGAACAGGAGCAAGGCCGCTTCATTCTGACGTCCGCTCAGGACGGGATCGAGCATGGCGGCCAAGCCGGCAAGTCTGCCAAACTCCCGGTTGGCGCGGCGCCCGCACTGCACTGCAATCACCAACGATATCGGTTCAGCCTCCGCCGGTTCATCCATATGAACCAACTGAGCGACGCCATCATCCTCGATGATGAAGTCCTCGGCCTTCAGTCCATAGACGGCGTTACCGGACGCGTCTCTCACCAGTGCCGGGACGGGCACCAGGTTGCCCTGAGTGCTAAAAGTTGGCTCGTCCTGGCCCACGGCAGCGCCGAAAAGCAGAAACAGCGCCGTCAAGCCGGTGGCGACTCTGAGCATACTCATGAGATGCATGGGCCAGGCTAGGAGAGGGCTTCTCTTGTGTCGATCCCATCACGGCTTTTTTTCGATGATCACATACGGAGGGTTCGTACAGAGCTAATGTTCCTGCGGAGCAATGATCCTAGGTAAACACGATCGCGTATAGAATCGTCGTGTACGAGGGAGCGATCGACTATGTCAACACCAGACCTACCGAAGCCGGAACCAGAGACGAACCAGGCGGCAGAGCATGTAGTCAGTGCTCACAAGATTCTGAAGGAACTGCAAAACAAAGTTGGAAATCATCCTGAACTCGGTGAGGCGATAACCAAACTGGAGATGGCGCTCAACAGCCTGGCGATACAGACCGGCGGACTGCTGTAGTCGTGGACCGGCTGGAATTAGTTCAGGAACGGGGGTTTGCGATTGTTCTCGTTTTCGCACTCGCCTGTGGCTTGACCTTTTGCCGTCAAAAAAGGGCGCGGCGCCGATGTAGCAATGATGTGCTACTTGCCGCTGTCCATTGCCATAAACAGATTGTTCAGCGATTCCACGAGCGTGGGGTGGGCGAAGACGCCGTCGCGCAATACGTTGTAAGACAGTTTTCCCATCATCGCAAGTTCAAACGCGGCCATAACTTCGCCGCCCTCAATTCCTAAAACGGCCGCGCCCAGTATTTGATTTGTGTCGGCGTCTACGATGGCTTTCATAAATCCGCGAGTCTCACCCACTTCGAGCGCGCGTGCAACGGAAGTCATGGGCAGCTTCGCGACGCGGATATTCCTGCTCTGCGCCCGCGCTTCGGTTTCGGTCAGGCCGATTCGTCCCAGCTGCGGATCGATAAAAATTGCGTAGCACAGCAGACGATTCTTAGTCGATGCGCTTTTCTTTTCGAGCAGGTTGGCCCGGATAATCCGAAAATCATCATAAGAAATATGTGTAAAGGCGGGACCACCCTTAATATCGCCCAGCCCGTACACGCCGCTGGCCGTGGTTTCCAGGCGATCGTTCACGCGGATGAAGCCGTGATCGTCTGTTTCAATCTCCGCCGTTCGAAGGTTCAGAGTGTCCGAATTCGACACACGCCCGGTTGCTAGCAGAAGATGTGAACCGATCAAAGTCGTCGAAGGGCCTTGCTGCTGCACCTCCAACTGAATGTTTCCCTCTGCCTGCCGTACGCGGATCGCTTTTGCGTTCAGCAAAACCTCGATCCCGTCTTGCTGAAAAATCTTCGCGACTTCTTTGGCGACGTCGGGATCCTCCTTCTTGAGAAGTTGACTGCCTGACTCGACGATCGTCACACGACTGCCGAAACGCCGGAAGAGCTGTCCGAACTCCAACCCAATGTAGCCTCCGCCAAGGATCAAGAGGTGAGCGGGAACGGCGTCGAGCTCCATGATAGAAACGTTGTCAAGAGCCGGAACGTCATCGATTCCATCCAGTTTGGGACGAGCGGCGCGGGTACCGGCATTAATGAAGACATATTTCGCGGAAAGAGAACGCACAGCACCGTCGCTCGAGCGAACTTCAACTGTCCTCGCGGCCGTAAATTTCGCCTCGCCAAAGATCAATTCAAGATTCGCCGTCTTTTCAATACCCGCCTGACTGCCATTGCGAAACTTGTCGACGATGTCGCGTTTGCGTTGGCGAACTTTTCGAAGATCAATACTGATCGAGCCGGTGTTTACTCCATAGTCGGCTGCGCGCCGCGCCAGATAAGCGACTCTACCGCTCGCCACCATTATCTTGGTCGGAGTGCATCCTTCATTCACGCACGTCCCACCCACATGGGACCGTTCAAGGAGAGCCGTGTGCATTCCAGCAGCGGCCAACGCAGTCGATAACGGAGTGCCTGCCTGCCCTGATCCAATGATGATGGCGTCGAATTGCTGCGGAGGGGTCATATGGGAACGCCCGTTCAATAGTTGGTTTAGTAATTATAAGGATTCAGAATCTTGAGACCAGCAGCAGTCCGAGCCCGATTGCGACCAAATCTTCCAGGATGGCAACGAAAACATCGGGAACATGAAGGGCTCGGACCAGCCCGACGCGAGCTTGATAACCGCCAAATGCGCCGGCAATTGCTCCGATCGCCCCGACCAGAGCTGCGAGCCAAAGCGATGCTCCGCCCGAGATGCCGAGAGATGCGCCGGTCAGCAAGCCCATGAGAACTCGAGCACTCAGCCCTACAGGGGCTGTGCGGGCGGGAGTGTTCGGAAGTTGATCGGCAACGAATTCGCCCAGGGCGCCGAGAGTAAAAATGCCGACCGCCCAGACAGAACCCATGAATGCCAGGTGCGAACTGGAAAGATTGATCCAACCCAGATAGGCCGCCCAAGCCACAACGGCGGGAGCCGTCATCGATCGCAAGCCAGTCACAACGCCAATACCAAATGCCAGCAGCAGTACGAATCCAATATTCAGAAACGTTCCTCCGTCGCACGTCGACTTTATCGATTCTCTGTTCTGCGATCCAATGATCGATGCGATCCAGCAGATGATTGGTCTAGACTCAATCCGCGGCAATCGAGTTGCGCGCCGCCACTGGCCTGTTGCTCTGACCTGCTAGAATTCTCCGTCACCACTCTTGGCGCCTGCCTGGGAAGTTTGCTTCATGTCCATCGATCCAACGCCCATCGATTCAA
>JGI12635J15846_10000173_pt1 | contig 49416 bp, 42 predicted proteins | sample BlaSpr_A8_OM2_M2_FD_15846 | JGI IMG/M metagenome (IMG submission 15846)
GCCGAAGATATTTNNGGAAAGTAAAAGACCCGCAATCCCTGGCGGGACGCGGGTCTGAGGGTAAATCAGTCAATATCCCAACACCTTTGTGGTACGGGTAGCTTTTTCGCCGGGTTTTTTTATTGTCTGAAAAGCATGCTTGTCTACGAGTGAAACACCGCGCTTATTCGTCCTCTTCAGCGACCGCCGTTTCCGGATCAGTGAAAAACGCGCGCACCACTTCCAGTTCGCGCGTGCGCTTGAATGGCGGCAGGCTTTGCCAGATGCGCCGGCCGTAGGGTTTATCGACGAGACGGGTATCGCAGATCATCAGCACGCCGCGATCCGTTTCCGCACGGATCAAGCGGCCCGCGCCCTGCTTCAGCGTGATCACCGCCTGTGGCAATTGATGCACGGCGAAGGGGCTCAGGCCCTTCTTCGTCAATGCATCCAGCCTCGCCGATAACACCGGATCGTCGGGCGGAGCAAACGGCAGTTTGTCGATGACAACCAGCGACAGCGCATCGCCACGCACATCCACGCCTTCCCAGAAGCTTTGGCTACCCACCAGGATCGCGTTGCCGTAGGAACGGAAGCGGTCGAGCAATTCGGTGCGGCTCGCGTCGCCCTGCACCAGCAGCGGATAGTCCCAGCCACGACGTTCGATGGTGTCACGCAACCGGTTTGCAATCCGGTCGACCGCGCGCAACGTCGTGCACAGGAAGAACACGCCCCCCTTCGATGCCTCAATCACAGGCAGTGCTCCATCGAACACAGCGTCGGTGAAATTCGGCGACGACGGTTGCGGCAAGTTACGCGGCACGTACAACAAGCCTTGCGTCGGGTAATCGAAGGGACTGGGCAGTGTCATCGAACGGCGCGCGTTCAGGCCCATTTGCGCGGCGTAATGCGTGAAATCGCCACGCACCGATAACGTCGCCGACGTGAAGATCCACGCACGCGGCACACCAGCGCGCTGCTTCGAAAAAATCGGCGCGACGGATAGCGGGGTCTCGTGCAGTTGCACCGTATGCGAGAACACTTCGATCCATCGCACCATCTCGTTCGGATCGGCTTTTGCAGCCGCTTCGGCTTCCTCGGCTACGGCCTTTTCGACGGAAGTCGGCGGCGCGGTCCAGCCGCCTAGCAAGCCCTGCAACTCACGCGCGCGACGCAGCAATGCGCCGAGCGACTCCGCCCGTTCAGCGTGTTCGCCGAGCGCTTTGGTAAGCGCGTCGAGATGCTCTTCCAGCGTATCGAGCGCGTCGAATAAGGGGTGATCGTCGGCAAGCTGACCGAGCGACATACGCACCGAATCTTCCTTGAACGCCAGCCGCACATCGCGCGCCGCACGTTCCAGCGCGGCGCCAAGTTTCGTCCAGTCGGAGAAATCGCGGGCGTGGCTCAAGCCTTCCGCCACGGCGTCGCGGGCCAGTTCGAGAAACTGCGTAGTGGATACCGTCTCGCCGAAAAATAGCGTCGCGGTTTCGGGCAACTGATGCGCTTCGTCGAAGATGATGGTGTTCGCGGTCGGCAGCAACTCGGCCATGCCCGTGTCGCGCAGCATCACGTCGGCGAAGAACAAGTGGTGATTCACCACCACGATGTCCGCCTGCTGCGCCTCGCGCCGCGCCTGCATCACAAAGCACTCTTTGTACTGCGGGCATTCCTGGCCGAGGCAGTTGTCGCGTGTGGACGTGACCATCGGCCAGACGGGCGAATTCTCGGGCACGCTCGCGAGTTCGGCTTTGTCGCCGGTGCGCGTGAGCTTCGCGAAGCGGATGATTTCCTGCAGATGGGACGTGTCCTGGCGCGTCGGCAAACGGCCGTTGTCGGCGGTGCGCTGCAGGTAGTAGTGACACAGATAATTCGCGCGCCCTTTCAGCATGGCGACCGACACCGGCACGGCGAGCGCGTCGCGCACGGTGGGAATGTCCCGCTGGAATAGCTGGTCCTGCAAGTGCTTCGTGCCGGTCGAGACGATCACCTTGCCGCCCCACAACATGGCCGGCACGAGGTACGCGAAGGTCTTGCCAGTACCCGTGCCCGCTTCCACGATCAGCGTGTTCTCGCCGCCGTCGATACCCGTCGACGCCGTCGCCACACCAAGCTCGTCTGCACCGTCCTCAGGCACGACCGGCGCATCCGATGGCCCGAGTTTGCGCGCGGGACGGCGTTGCGCGTCGAACATCGCGGGTTCGGGCATGGCACGCCCCGACGCTTCCATGGCAGCCGCGACCGCGCGCGCCATCTCGACCTGCGAAGCACGCGAACGATAACCATCGATATGCCGCGCCAGCAGACCCTCGGCGGCAAAAATCGCGTCGAGTTCAGTGCGGCGCTTCGGTGCGAGCGTGAGCGAAAGCGAGGGGTCGACGACACCCGCCTTCGCGGCCGGCTTCAGCACGGATTCCGCGTTCTCTGTGAGGGCATTGTCGGGCGAATTCAAAGGGGCGTTCCTGCTTGTGTTCCTGCTCGTAACTGGCGTAAGCCAAGCTTGTTTCCACCCTGCCGGCGAGGCGGCCTGGGCAGCTGGCATGAAGTTCTTCCGGGCCACGCGCGTCACGTGCCTCAAGTATCTTAAGTGCTTGGTATCTTAAGTGCTTGAGCGCCCGTCCGGTTCCAGCTGCAATTGCAGCAGGATGATTGTGTCTTTGACCTTGAGCTTGCGCTTCTTCAGGCGCCGAATCTCGAAGTCGTTGATGCCGGGAACGTCAGCCATCTTGCCGATAAGACTATCCAGGCCGTGATGCTCCGCCTCCAACTGCCCGATACGTTCTCGGATCGTGCCTGTGTCGACTGCTGCAGGATATGCATGCATATACTCGCCTCCCCTGGTCGCGGCGAGCCGCTTCACGTCACTGGCGGCATCGCCCGAGGTTGCTGTCCGCCCGGCCCCAGCTTACTTCGGTTGCTGCTGTTGCTGTTGCTGCTTAAGCTGTTCCTGATGCGCGCGATCTGCTGCGTCCTGCTGTGCACGCTGCGCCTGCTTGGCGGCTGCTTCCTTCTGCCGGGCCTGGACTTCCGCCTGATGCTCGGCAGCATCACGTTGCTTGGCCGCAAAGCGTTCCGCCTTGTCCTCGCGTTCCTTTGCGTCCTGCACGCCGCGCGCGGCGGCATCGGCGAGCTTCTTCTGGTAATCCGCCTGCTTGCGATCGAAGGTAGCCTGGTTCTGTGCCCGCTGCGGCGCTTCTGCATTCCGCTGCGCCGCGGACAACTCGTTCTGGCGCTGCTTCTCGGTGAACGATTCCTCGCTCGCCTTCTCGCTCGCCGCGCGCTGCGGCGCTTCGGACACGTACTGCGCGCGTTTGATCGCGGTTTGCTGGTCCCGCTGCTGCGCATGCAGCTGACGTTGTTCGTCGTCGAGCGCCAGCTGTTCCTTCCGAATCTGCTGGCTCACCTCGCGCCTGGCCTCGCGCGCGACGCCCAGGCAGTGATTGACGAAGAAGTCGCTGTAGCAATCGTGCTGCTTGACTGCGTAGCGATAGTTATTCTCCTCGCTGCGCACATCCAGCGCCTTCTGGCGCGCACTGAAACCGTTTGGGTCGGCCGCTGCGTCGGGCGCACTAGCTTCGAGTGCGCCGGCCGACTGACTTGCCTGCGCGCCCGATGCGGCTCTTGCGGTACTGCCTTGCGCGCCCGTCTCGACGAGCGGCGTTTGCGTGACCGACGTGCTCGGGTCGATGGGCTTCGGCATCTGCGCCATCGCCGCCGGCCCGAAACTTGCGCAGGCCAGCGCGAACAGCAATGCGGCGACGAGCCGGGTGACCTGCAAGACGTGCAGCGACGACTTTGTCGGCCGCACGACGGCAACAGCGCCACCCGATGCGGTCAGACCGGTCGAGGCGAACGAATCGACTGGAGCAGTCGGCAAGGCGGGCGAAAGGCGGGAAGTCGGCAACGTGATAGCCAGCGTGATAGACAAGGAGACGGACAAGGTAGTGAAAGCAGCTTCTACGATCCTGAAATTCTATCACCGCGCGCCGGAGCCCTCCGGCATTTATGGCAAAATGCCCCGCTTCACCAACCCGGCAAACGTGTTCGCGCGGCTTTTGTGAAATGCGCGGCACGAAAAGCCCTTGATGAGCCAGCAGGCTGACGCAGACCCCCATGACGGAAACCGTAGCACTCAAGATTGTCCAGCGCATCGCCACCGAGTTGAGCGTGCAGCCGCGGCAGGTCGCCGCCACCGTGCAACTTCTCGATGAAGGCGCAACCGTTCCGTTCATCGCCCGTTATCGAAAGGAAGTGACAGGCAATCTCGACGACACGCAATTGCGCAATCTCGAGGAACGGCTCATCTATCTTCGCGAGCTGGAAGACCGGCGCGCGGTGATTGTCCAGAGCATCGACGAACAGGGCAAACTCACGCCCGAACTGCTTGCAGCCGTGGAAGGCGCCGACAGCAAGCAGGTGCTGGAAGACCTGTATCTCCCGTACAAACCGAAGCGCCGCACCCGTGCGATGATTGCCCGCGAAGCCGGCCTGCAGCCGCTCGCGGACGCCCTCCTCGCCGATCCGAAGCTCGATCCGCAGGCGGAAGCTGCACGTTTCGTGGACGCTGAAAAAGGTGTCGCCGATATCAAAGCCGCGCTCGACGGCGCCCGCGACATCCTCTCGGAGCAGTTCGGCGAGACGGCGGAAATTCTCGGTAAGGTTCGCGATTATCTGTTCAAGCAAGGCAGCGTGATTTCGACCGTTGTCGACGGAAAACAGAACGAGGAAGGCGAGAAATTCCGCGATTACTACGACTACTCGGAGACCATCCGCACCGTGCCGTCGCATCGGGCGCTTGCGCTGTTCCGGGGTCGTAATGCGGGCGTGCTGACGGTCAAGCTGGGATTAGGCGGAGAACTCGATGCGCAAGTACCGCATCCGGGCGAAACGCTGATTGCAAACCATGTGGGCATCGCGAACCAGGGTCGTCCCGCCGATAAATGGCTGGCAGACGTGTGCCGCTGGTGCTGGCGCGTGAAGGTCCAGCCGAATATCGAAAACGATTTACTGACGAATTTGCGTGAAGAAGCCGAAGCAGAGGCCATTCGGGTGTTTGCACGCAACCTGAAAGACCTGTTGCTCGCAGCGCCTGCGGGCCCGAAAGCCGTGATCGGCCTCGATCCGGGCATGCGCACCGGCGTGAAAGTGGCCGTGGTCGATCGCACCGGCAAGCTGCTAGCCACTGACGTGATTTATCCGCACGAACCGCGTCGGGACTGGGACGGCTCGCTGGCCAAACTCGCGCGAATCGCGGCGCAGACGCAGGCCGAACTGATCAGTATCGGCAATGGCACGGCGTCGCGTGAGACCGACAAGCTCGCGAGCGAACTGATCGCGAAACATCCGGAACTGAAGCTGCAGAAGATCGTCGTGTCTGAGGCAGGTGCATCGATTTATTCGGCCTCCGAACTGGCATCGAAGGAATTTCCTGATCTCGATGTGACGCTGCGCGGTGCAGTGTCGATTGCCCGTCGGCTGCAAGATCCGCTCGCAGAACTCGTCAAGATCGATCCAAAAGCGATCGGTGTCGGCCAGTATCAGCACGACGTCAACCAGCGCGACCTCGCCCGCTCGCTCGACGCGGTAGTCGAGGATTGCGTGAACGCGGTCGGCGTGGACGCCAATACCGCATCGGTTGCGCTGCTCGCGCGCGTGTCGGGGTTGAACGCGACGCTCGCGCGCAATATCGTCGATTTCCGCGACGCCAACGGTCCGTTTGCGTCACGTGATCAATTGAAGAAAGTGCCCCGTCTCGGCGATAAAACCTTCGAGCAGGCCGCTGGATTCTTGCGCATCAACAATGGTGTGAATCCTCTGGACCGTTCGTCGGTGCACCCGGAAGCGTATCCGGTCGTCGAACGGATCCTGGCGAAGATCAACAAACACGCCGCCGATGTCATGGGCAAGCGCGAAGCGTTGGCGGGCTTGTCGCCGGCGGATTTCGTCGATGAACGATTCGGCCTGCCGACCGTGCGCGACATCCTCGCTGAACTTGAAAAGCCGGGCCGCGATCCGCGTCCCGAGTTCAAGACGGCCACGTTCCGCGAAGGCGTCGAAAAGCTCTCCGATCTCACGCCGGGCATGATCCTGGAAGGCGTGGTCACGAACGTGGCGGCGTTTGGCGCGTTCATCGATATCGGCGTGCATCAGGATGGCTTGGTGCACGTATCGGCGATGTCGACGAAGTTCATCAAGGACCCGCATGAGGTGGTGAAGGCGGGTCAGGTGGTAAAAGTCAAAGTGCTGGAGACAGACGTGAAGCGCCAGCGGATTGCGCTCACGATGCGTCTGGACGACGACTTCGCCGCTGACGGTTCGTCTGCGCAACAACAGCCACGTGGCGCGCAAGACCGCCGCGGCGGCGGTGGCGGTGGTGGAGGCAGCGCCCGCGACATCCGTGGCAATGCGGGTGGCAAGCGTGAACCGGAAGCGGCCAGCGCGATGGCGGCAGCGTTTGCGAAGTTGAAGAAATAAGTGAAGAAATAAGCGGACGACACTGCTCGATAGAAATGAAAACAGCCCGTCTCACGACGGGCCGTTTTCACTTAACGATCAATTCGGGCAGCGTGTATGCAATATTCATACACGCTCACCATCAGATCTCAATCTTCGTCCCCAACTCAACTACCCGGTTCGCGGGAATACTAAAAAAGTCGGTCGGCTTGGCGGCATTCTGATGCATCCACGCGAACACGCGTTCGCGCCACACCGACATGCCCGGCAACTGCGTCGGCACGACCGTCTCCCGTGCCATGAAAAACGATGTATCCATGAGTTCGAATGTCATGTCATGGGTACGGCCGATTTCGTGCAGCACCGCCTTCACGTCGGGCGTTTCGTTAAAACCATACTGCGCCTTCACGAGATACAGCCCACCACCCGCGTCCTTCACTTCCACTCGCGCAGCGTCGTCGACATACGGCACATCGCGCGTCACGAAATTCAGGAAGATAGTGCGCTCGTGCAGAACCTTGTTGTGCTTCAGGTTGTGCAGCAGGCTCACGGGTACGAGCGAGTCGTTGCCGGTCAGATAGATTGCCGTACCCGACACCCGATGCGGTGGATGCGCGAGCAATCCCTGCAAGAATGGCATCAACGGAATACCGTCGGCGGCGGTTCGGTCCTTCACGATCATGCGGCCCTTGAACCACGTCATCAGAAGGAAAAACAGCACCCCGCCGATACCCAGCGGCAACCAGCCGCCCTGCTCTATCTTGAGAAGACTGGCGCCGAAGAACCCGACATCGACGATAAAAAACACGCTGATAATCGCGCCCACGAGAAACTTGTTCCAGCCCCACAACTTGGTCATCACGACCGACGCAAGAATGGTCGTGACCAGCATGGTCGCCGTGACGGCCAGTCCATACGCCGCCGCAAGATTCTCAGAGCTTTTGAAGCCGATCACAATACACAGGATGATGAACAACAGCATCCAGTTCACGACCGGAATATAAATCTGCCCGATCGCAAGATCCGAGGTATGCAGGATCTTCATGCGCGGTACATAACCGAGCTGGATTGCCTGGCTGGTCAGCGAATACGCGCCTGAAATCACGGCCTGGGACGCGATCACCGTCGCAATAGTCGACAGGATCACCAAAGGCAGCAGCGCCCATTCCGGCGCCATGAGAAAGAACGGACTTTCCCGGGCTTCCGGCGAGTGCATGAGCAGCGCGCCCTGACCGAAATAATTGAGCAGCAGCGACGGCATGACGATGCCATACCAGGCGTAGCGAATCGGCTTTGCACCGAAGTGCCCCATGTCGGCATACAGCGCTTCTGCGCCGGTCAGCACCAGCACGACCGACCCGAGCACGATATACGTTTGCAGCACGTGCGCGGCCATGAACGAAAACGCGTAGTACGGATTCAACGCGATCAGCACGCGCGGCATTTGCACGATGTGATACACGCCAAGCACGGCAAGCGTCAGGAACCACAGCACCATGATCGGGCCGAAGAGCCTGCCCACTACCGACGTACCGCGGCGCTGGATCCAGAACAGCATCACGAGAATGACAATAGTAATGGGAATGACGTAATTCGAGAGCGCCGGCGTGGCGATTGCCAGCCCTTCCACTGCCGATATCACCGACATGGCCGGTGTAATCACCGCATCGCCGTAAAACATGCACGCGCCGAAAATGCCGAGCATCATCATCACGCCGGTCGCACGCCCGGGCCCCTTCAACGTGCGCAATGCAAGTGTCATCAACGCCAGCACGCCGCCTTCGCCGTTGTTGTCGGCGCGCATCACGAAGAGCACGTATTTGATGGAGACGACAATCACGATCGCCCAGAACAGCAGCGAGATGACCCCGAGGACGGAAGCTTCGTTCAGTTCGATGCCATGCGACTTGCTGAATGCCTCTTTCAATGCATACAGCGGGCTGGTACCGATATCGCCGAACACTACGCCGATTGCGGCCAGTGCCAGGGCAGGCAGCGGCTGTTTGCGCTCGTGCGCGTGGGTCATATTGTTCATAAACGCGGGAGCCGTCCGAAGCGGAAAAAAACGAACGCCATTCTAACGTTGCGGGCGGCGCCTGACCGGCCTGTTGTGATACCGCGACGGCCGGAGCGAGACGGCAGTTTAGCATTGCGGCGGAGCCGCGAAGGTGCATGGGCGGCGCTTTCCGCCCTTTATCGGCGATAGGCAAAAAAACGCCGTTCGATTGCATTGGATTGCGAATCAAACGGCGTTTAGTTTCGTTTTTTATTCTTCTTTTTTGTTCTTCTGAGTAACGGCCGGCCGGGGTCAAAACAGGCTCAGCCCCCGATCAAGCGCGATCGTCTTGTACGCCGCGCTTGATCCACGCACCGAGATTGTGCGGTCGCACGGTATCCCATTCCTCAAACGGTTGATGAATCCACGGATTCGTCTCGAGGAATTGCACGTAATAGTCGGGCTTCACCTTCGAACAGCCCTTGTACCAAAGCACGGCCGAGCGCACTGCGGTGACAGCCGGATAACGTTCCTTCAGGTGCTGCTGCACGCGCGCGAGCGTCACGCCGGAGTCGACCAGGTCATCCACGAGCAGCACGTTGCCCGACAGTTCGCCGCGCGTCATGGTGATGTATTGGCCGATATCGAGCGAGCCCTGCTCCGTGCCCGCCGCCTCGCGATAGGAACTTGTCGCCAGGATGGCAAGCGGCAGGTCATAGATGCGCGAAAGCTGGTCGCCCACACGCAAGCCGCCACGTGCGAGGCACAGGATATTGTCGAACTTCCAGCCCGAGTCGTGCACGGCGAGCGCGAGCAGTTCGATCAGCCGGTGATATTCGTCCCAGCCTACCCACAGGTTCCGGTCGTCGTTGCGCGGATCTTTCATCGCGATCATGGTGAAACTCTTTTCAATATGTACAGCTATGTACGTCTGTTGAATATACAAAAGTGGCCGCTGATTCGCGGCCACTTTGGTCGAAGCTACACGTCGAGGCTACTTAAACCTTGAACGGGTGACGCAACAGGATGGTTTCGTCGCGGTCCGGACCGGTCGACACCATGTCGATAGGCACGCCCGCTACTTCCTGGATACGCGACAGGTAGTCACGCGCATTCGCCGGCAAGCTATCCCATTGCGTGATGCCGATGGTGCTTTCCTTCCAGCCGCCGAACGTCTCGTACACTGGCTCGCAACGGGCCACTTCCGACGCGCCGCGCGGCAGGATGTCGACATCCTTGCCGTCGAGCTTGTAGCCCACGCACAGCTTCACTTCGTCCAGGCCGTCGAGCACGTCGAGCTTCGTCATGCACAAGCCCGAGATGCCATTGATCTGGATCGAGCGGCGCAACGCGGCGGCGTCGAGCCAGCCGGTACGGCGCGGACGCCCGGTCACCGAGCCGAATTCCTTGCCCACGGTCGCGAGCGTCAGGCCAACCTGCTCCTGGCGGTTCACGTTGTCGGCGTCATACAGCTCGCTTGGGAACGGACCTGCGCCCACGCGCGTGCAGTAAGCCTTCGTGATGCCGAGGATGTAGTTGAGCTTTTGCGGACCGACGCCTGCACCGGCAGTCGCCGCGCCCGCCACGCAATTGCTCGACGTGACGTACGGATACGTGCCGTGATCGACGTCGAGCAGCGTGCCTTGCGCACCTTCGAACAACAGGTTGCGGCCAGCATGGTTTTCGTCATAAAGACGGCGCGAGACGTCGGTCACCATGGGCGCGAGGCGCTCGGCGTAACCGAACATGGTGTCGAGCGTTTCCTGATAATCCACGGCGGCGGCGCCCAGATAGCCGGTCAGCACGAAGTTGTGGAAATCGAGGGTTTCGCGCAGACGTTCCGCGAACACTGCCCGGTCGTACAGATCCTGCACGCGCAGGCCACGACGGCCGACCTTGTCTTCATACGCCGGGCCGATGCCGCGACCCGTCGTGCCGATCTTCGCCGCACCGCGCCGCGCTTCGCGCGCCTGGTCGATGGCGATGTGATACGGAAGAATCAGGTTGGCGGCTTCGGAGATGAAAAGACGCTTCTGGACGTCGACACCCACCGATTCCAGCTCGCCAATTTCCTTGAAGAGCGCTTCCGGCGACAACACGACGCCATTGCCGATGTAGCAGGCGGTGCCGGCGCGCATGATGCCCGACGGAATCAGCCGAAGGATGGTTTTCTTGCCGCCGATGATCAGCGTATGGCCGGCATTGTGGCCGCCCTGGAAGCGCACGACGCCCTGGGCGTGGTCCGTCAACCAGTCGACGATCTTGCCCTTGCCCTCATCACCCCACTGGGTGCCGACCACGACGACGTTGCGCCCCGGGTTCACATTCACTGCGCTGGCAGACATGTCAATTTGATAGCTGGTTAAAAAAGCATTTTACCTATGTTCGCGGAAGGTTCCGAGTTTTTCCCGGTATTTGCGAACGCGTATCGATCTTGTATCGATCTAATGAGGCTGAAGTCTTGTCTGCGGTTTGACTCTGCAGAACGCGGCAGCAAACCGCAAAACCGCTAGGAACGGACCTCCACTACCCACTTTCCATCGCGCTCGATCAGTATGCGATCGAACGCGAACTCGTCGAGATCATGGTTGTGGCCGGGCAACGCCTGGATCACCACCTCGCCCGCATCGCGCAATTCAGCGACCGCCGCGAGCAGCGGTTCGTCGTGTTTCCATGGCGCGAGCACGGCGCTGCCGCGGGCATCGACGGGAGAAATACGGGCGACTTCGCGCAGGTCGAGCGAGAAACCCGTTGCCGGACGCGCGCGGCCGTAGGCCTGGCCGACGTGATCGTAACGGCCGCCACGCGCCACCGCGTTCGGCACACCGTCCACATAAGCCGAGAACATCACGCCGCTGTGGTACGCGTAGCCGCGCAGATCGGCGAGATCGATCATCAGCTCCGCGCCGCTCGCCTGGCCTGCGAGGAACGCGAGGTCGTCGAGTGCGCGGCCGATGACCGGCAGATTCGGCAGCCGGACGCGCGCTTCGTCGAGCACGGAAGCGTCGCCATACAGCGACGGCAACGCGCGCAACGCGTCCCGGGTGACGTCGCCGAGCTTGGATGTCAGTTCGTTCAGGCGCGGCACGTCCTTCGCACCGAGCGCGTCGTAGAGCGCTTCGCCGAGCGCGGCCGCGGCCGGCTCGAGTTCGAGCAAGGCGGCCAGAACGCCCGCGTGGCAGAGGTCGAGACGCACTTTATCGAGGCCGCTCAGACGCAGCGAATCCAGCATCAGTTGCTGGATCTCGAGATCCGCTTCCAGTCCGGCGTGACCGTAGATTTCCGCGCCGATCTGGATCTGCTCACGCGTGGCATGCAAACCGCGCGGCCGCGTATGCAGCACATTGCCCGCGTAGCACAGGCGCGTCACACCCTGACGATTCAGCAAATGCGCGTCGATACGCGACACCTGCGGCGTGATGTCGGCGCGCAGGCCGAGCGTACGGCCAGACAACTGATCGACGAGCTTGAACGTGCGCAGGTTCAGATCGCTGCCGCCGCTGGTCAGCAGCGACTCGAGATACTCGAGCATCGGCGGCATCACGAGTTCGTAGCCATACGAACGAAAACGGTCGAGCAGCCGGCGGCGCAATTCTTCAATCTTGCGAGCCTCGGACGGCAAGACGTCGGCGATATTCTCGGGAAGTAACCAGGTGGACATCGGTGCGTTTCCTACGGAGCGTTTGAGCGCGGCGGGTGATGAACGTCGCCGGTCAGGGCAAGCTTTGAGTCTATGGGCGACTAACTACTACACGTCGACCCGCTTTAAGGTTTCTCGTCGCGAGTTTCAGGTCGCGATTTCAGGTCGCAATAAGCAGCAGGATCACGCCAAGCGCCATGGCGATCAAGCCGCCGATACGAATCTGATGCGGCGGCCGTTGCGCGATCCGGCGGAACGTATCGCGCCAGGAGTTAGGGAAGACGAACGGAAACATCCCTTCGATAATCAGCATCAACGCAATCGCGAGCAGTAACGATGCAGCCATATCCAGTCGATTTAAGGCGTCGCGGCTCGCACCGCGACGCTTGAACGCTTAGCGCTTGTGCGCGAGCGCCGGGGTGGTGGCATCGGCACCGCTCGACGCGGCGCCATTCGGGCTGCGCATGAAGCGGAAGAAGTCGCTGCTCGGGTCGACGACCATCACGTCGCCGGCATTGAAGGTCTTTTTATACGCTTCGAGGCTTTGATAGAACTGGTAGAACTGCGGATCGACGCCGTATGCATCGGCGGAAATCGACGCAGCCTTGCCATCGCCCTCACCCTTGATGGTCTGCGCTTCCTTGTAGGCATCAGCGAGAATGGCTTCCTGCTGGCGCTCCGCGCTCGCTTTCAGCGCATCGGCATCCGCCGTGCCCTTCGCGCGCGCCTCGGCCGCCGCTTGCTGGCGCGCCGCAATCATGCGTTTGTAGACCGAATCGGCAACCGCCGGCGGAAAGTCGATGCGCGTCAGTTGCAGATCGACGAGTTCCACGCCGAACGCGGCCACCGGCTGCTCGATCTCCTTCTGTGCTTCGCTCGCGATAGCCTGCTGTTCACCCAGCACGTCCGTCAACGAACGCTTGGTGAACGCCGACGTCAACGCCGTACGCGTGAGCGCGGCCAGCCGGTCCTGCGCCGTTTGCGTGTTCTTCTCGTTGCTTTCGAAGAGCTTGAGCGGATCGGCCACGCGGTACTTGATGACCGTGTTCACGATCACCTCGTTCTTGTCCGACGTGTTGAAGCGATCCGAGCCCGCTTCGTCGAGCGTGAGCGTACGCGTGTCGATCAGCGTGAGCGTCTGGAACGGCGGCGGCAGCTTGAAATGCAGGCCGGGCGTGACAAGCGTAGGCGTGCCGCCGCCATGCGCGGACACCACGCCCGCATGGCGCTCGTCGACCACGAACATCATGGACGAACCGATGAACAGCACGACTACCACGGCGACTACGAGCGCAACAATTCGATTCATGATCGCGCTCCTCATTGAGTGTCGTCGTCACGCGAGCGCGAACGGAATGCGTCGCGCGAGCGGAATGGTTCACCCGACGACTGCGCTGCTGCGCCCGAAGCGGCAGCAGACGCCGCGGCGCTGGCAGGAGCGGCAGGCTGTGCCGTCACAGCCGAAGCCGCCGAAGCGCTTTCGGCACGTGCATCCTGCGTGATAGAGACCCCGGAACCTCCGGAACTTCCCAGCACGCCGGCAGGCGGAGCCCCGACCGGTTGACTCGGGCCCGATGACGCTGCTGCGCCCGACGCCGGAACGCCTGCATTGGCATGCTGACGGTTTGCATCGACGAGCTTGTCGAGCGGCAGATACACCACGTTGTTCGAGCTCTTGCTGTCGACGAACACCTTCGTCGCACGCGAATAGATCTGCTGCATTGTGTCCAGATACATGCGTTGACGAATCACTGCCGGCGCCTTCGAATATTCTGCGTAGACCTGCTTGAAGCGCTCGGCATTGCCTTGCGCCTGCGAAACGACCCGGTTGCTATAGCCCTTCGCGTCGTCGATCATGCGCGCCGCGTCGGCTTTCGCGCGCGGCAATAGTTGATCGGCGTAGGCCTTCGCGGTATCGACCGCGCGCTCGTTGTCCTGGCGCACCTTCGCCGCGTCCTCGAACGCAGCCTGAACCTGCGCCGGCACCTGCACGCTCTGGATCGTCACGCCGGTCACCTGCAAGCCCGTCTTGTACGAATCGAGCGATGCCTGGATCCGGTCGACGAGCTTCGCGCGCAATGCTTCGCGATCCTTGAAAAGCAGGTCGTCGGTGCTATGCGTGCCGGCGATCTCGCGAATCGCGGCCTGAGCCGATTCCGTCACGTTCTGATCGGGGTCGACATTGCGGAACAGATAGTCGGTTGCCGACTTGATCTGGTATTGCACGGCAAACCGCACATCGACGATATCCGCGTCGTGCGTGAGCAGCGACGCGTCGCGTACGTTGGCCTGGGTGACGGTGTTGTTGCGGCCGACTTCGACCGAACGAATCTGCGACGTATTGACGATCTCGTGCGACTCGAACGGATACGGCAAGCGCCAGTGCATGCCCGGATCCGTCGACTCTTCATATTTGCCGAAGCGCGACACCACGCCGACATTGCCGTCCTGTACGACGAATACGCCGCTGCCCAGGTAAATCGCGATGAACACGCCGATGACAACGCCCATCCCGATCTTGGCGCCGCGGCCATTGTCGGTACGCGGACCGCCGCCTGCCGGTTTTTTGCCGAACAAGCCGGCGAGCTTCTTGTTGAAGTCGCGCCACATTTCGTCGAGATCCGGCGGACCTTCACCGTCCTTGTCCTTCGATGGACGCTTTGGTTCCTGCGGACGCTGCTGGTCCTGGCTTTTGCCGCCGCCATTGCCGTCGCCCCGCCCCCAGCGCGGATCGTTGATCGAAAAGACGGCATGCGAAAGCTGCCGGTTACTCCGCTCGTTGTAGTCGTTCACTCGGTGATTCACCATTAGACAGCCGGGTCAATGCAAATCGGAACAGATCAGTGCCCGTGCTCGGGGACCTTGCGGTCTTCACTTTCGTTGGCTGACCGGTGGTCTTCCGGTAGCGTGGTTCCGTCGTCGGATGTGCTATCCATGGACTCCGGCACGATTGTGCCGTCCGGAAGTTCCGTGTACTCGTTGTTATCTTTGGGTTCGGAAGCCGCAAATTCGGCGATGGCCGCGCGCAGCGCGTCGAGTCCCTGACCCGTTCGCGCGCTCAAAAAGACGCGCAAAATATTACCATACTCATCCCTTTCAACTGCGTCGCCACGAGCCGCCAGCTCAGGCACCGCGTCGATCTTGTTGAAGACGAGGATCTGCGGAATGCCATCGGCGCCAATACTGCTCAGCACCTTATTCACCTCGTCAATCTGATCGAGCCGCACCATGCTCGATGCATCCACCACATGCAGCAGCAAGTCGGCCTGCACGGTTTCCTCGAGCGTGGCCCGGAAAGCCGCCACCAGTTGGTGAGGCAGGTCACGGATGAAACCGACCGTATCAGACACCACGGCCTGGCCCGCTTCTTCGCTGAGATAGACCCGTCGCGAGGTGGTATCGAGCGTGGCGAACAACTGGTCCGCCGTGTACGCCTGCGCCTTCGTCAATGCGTTGAACAACGTCGACTTGCCCGCGTTCGTATAACCGACGAGCGACACCGACGTGGTCCGGTTGCGCACGCGCTGACGCCGCTGCGTGCCGTGCTGGCGCCGCAACTTCATCAACCGCGCCTTCAGCGCCTTGATCCGCTCGCCGATCAGCCGGCGGTCGGTTTCAAGCTGTGTTTCACCCGGACCGCGCAAACCGATACCGCCTTTTTGCCGCTCGAGGTGAGTCCACGCGCGAATCAATCGGGTGGACAGGTATTGGAGCTGCGCGAGTTCGACCTGCAGCTTGCCTTCGTGACTGCGGGCACGCTGCGCAAAAATGTCGAGGATGAGACTGGTCCGGTCAATCACACGCCGGTCCAGCGCCGTTTCCAGATTGCGTTGCTGCGCGGGCGCGAGGGCGTGATTAAAAATGACGAGTTCCACGTCGTTGGCTTCGCACGCGAGGCGCAGCTCTTCGACTTTGCCGCTGCCGACAAACATCTTGGCATCGGGGCTGGAACGGCGACCGGTCAGGGTGACGGCGGGATGGGCGCCTGCACTTTGTGCGAGCAGACTGAGTTCTTCGAGACTGGCATCGAAATCGATTTTGCCGAAGTCGATACCGACAAGCGCTGCGTTGATCAAATTAATGTTTTCATTTTGAAGCGACCGGTGAATTAGCACGTTCATTCATGCCGTGGCACCGGGCGCAACGAGGTTTAGGGCGTTTCTGCATCCGGGTGGAAATTCACCGGACGCGCCGGCACGACCGTAGAAATGGCGTGCTTGTAGACCATCTGGGTAACCGTATTCCGGAGCAACACGACGTACTGGTCGAACGATTCAATATTGCCTTGCAGCTTGATGCCGTTGACCAGGTAAATCGACACCGGCACATGCTCTTTTCGCAGTGCGTTCAAAAACGGGTCTTGTAACAATTGCCCTTTGTTGCTCATAGCAAACTCCGTATTATTTTTGCAGGTTGACGTGATTGAGACGAAGAAAAAGAGATCCGCCGTCAATCGCTACACTATAGCCGATTTTCATTTTCGCACCAGCGCGCCCCGGCCGTCGAAAACCCGGCGAAACGCTTGGTGCACGCGGGATTCAGCCTTTGTCCGCGTAAGGGTTCGCGCTCGAACGGAACTCTATGCGCAATGGAGTCCCAACCAGCCCAAAAGTTTCTCTGAAGCGGCCTTCGAGGTAACGTTTATAGGTATCTGTGACCGCGTCGAGGGCATTTCCGTGCACGACGATGATCGGTGGATTCTGCCCGCCCTGGTGCGCGTAACGTAGCTTCGGACGAATTGGTCCGCGGCGGCGCGGCTGCTGGAATTCCACCGCATCGATCAGCGCGCGCGTGAGCTTCGGCGTGGGCAGCTTGGCCATGGCGGCGGCGTAGGCGTCATCCACCGATTTCATCAACTGGCTGATACCCGTCTTTTCCAGCGCCGACACGTAATGGAATTTAGCAAAGTCCAAAAACTTGAGCTTGCGCGTAAGGTCGGCCTTGGTGCGCTCGCGCACATGCGAATCCAGTCCGTCCCACTTATTGACCCCCACCACCAGCGCCCGTCCCTGTTCGACTACGAAGCCCGCGATATGCGCGTCCTGATCGGAGATGTCCTGCTGTGCATCGAGCAGCAGGATCACCACGTTGGCGTCGGAAATAGACTGTAACGTCTTCACTACCGAAAACTTTTCTACGGCCTCGAACACCTTGCCGCGACGACGCAACCCTGCCGTATCGATCAACGTGTATTTGCGGCCGCTGCGCTCGAAATCAACATAGATCGAATCGCGCGTAGTGCCGGGCATGTCGAACGCAATCACGCGCTCCTCGCCGACCAACGCATTGATCAGCGTCGACTTGCCGACGTTCGGACGTCCCACGATGGCGATTTTCACGCCACGCGCCGCCTTTTCCTCGGGGTCTTCTTCCGGCTGTCCCGCATACGCAATCTCGAGCGCGTCACCGATCATTTCGGTCACGCCGTCGCCATGCGCCGCCGAGATTGCACGCGGGTCGCCGAGGCCGAGTTCGTAGAAGTCGGCTGCCACCGCGCTGTACTTCATGCCTTCGGCCTTGTTGACCACCAGGAACAGCGGCCGGCCGGTCTTGCGTAAATAGTCCGCGATCGCCTTGTCCTGCGGCGCGAGTCCATTGCGGCCGTCGGTGATGAAAACGACCACGTCGGCCTCTTCCACCGCCTGGCGCGTCTGGCGAGCCATTTCATGCAGGATGCCGTCTTTCGCGACCGGTTCGAAACCACCGGTGTCCACCACCAGGTAAGGCCGGTCGCCGACCCGGCCTTCGCCATAGTGACGATCGCGGGTAAGGCCCGGCAAGTCGGCGACGAGTGCGTCGCGCGAGCGCGTCAGGCGGTTGAAAAGCGTCGATTTCCCCACATTGGGGCGCCCAACGAGGGCAATTACGGGTTTCATCAGATGGTGTTCACAGTTGAACGCAAGGCGGATGATTCCGGCCCGGCGCGCGCCGGATAAAAGTCCGGAAACGGCGAGCCGCGAGTGTGCGTGGCCCGGCGATGTGTCGAAAATTAGCACGGTTCCAGCGGAGCGACCGCGGCGTGCAGCGATGTTCCACGTTCATGACGTTTGAAGCGCATGTGGAACGCAGTAAGCGCTCCGCCAAACGACATGATCGATCGAGCAACGTCACCCGAAGGTGTGGACCGGTTTGCACAATTCTGCTGCCGGAATCCCGATGCCTGTTATTACTTGTACCGTTGCCTGACCTGCTGTTTATGTTGCTGATGCTGCTTATATGCTACTTGTGCGCTTATTCGCCGCACGATGATCCTTCACGCGCGGCCTTGATGAATCGATTCTATTCGCACGGCGCGGACTCAAAAAACAAAAAAGTCCGTAAAAACACGAACGGCCGGCAAAACCGGCACGCTCGTCGGAACGTTAGATCAACTCAAACTATCAGCGCGGACGGAAACCATACAGGCCGCCGTCGTGCGTCTGGATGACCAAGGTATCGCCCGCCAGCACCGGCGCAGCGGTGATTGCGCTGCCGTCGGTCTTCGCACGGCCGACAAATTCGCCATTTTGCGTCGAAAGGAAATGCACGTAGCCCTGATAGTCGCCAATAACCACCGCGCGACCCAGGATGAACGGCACGCTGACCGTGCGATTCTTCAACTTGTCGTTCTTCCAGAGCGGCGCACCGTCGATACCGCTAAACGCGTTGACGACCGACCAGTCGTCGCCGGCCGCAACAATCTCGTTGTCCTGCGCAAGACCGCTGTCGCTCGAGAACGCTTTTTCCCATTGCGGCCGGCCCGAATTCGCGTCGAAACAACCGATGCGTCCCTGGAACGTCACCGCGCAAGTCTCCGACCCCACCAGCGTCGGTGCACCGGTTACGTCGTTGATACGTTCTACTTCGGTCACGCCCTTCGGGAACGACACCGGCGTCTGCCAGTACGCGTCGCCGCTTTGCAGGTTGATTGCAGCGAAGGTGCCGCCCGGGAAGCCCGCGAGGACCGCCTGGGACGCAGCGAACGTCATGCCGGCAGCCACGCGCAGATTGAGCGGCACGGCGCGCGCCTGGAAGATCCACTTCTGTTCGCCGGTTTGCGCGTTGAACGCGATCACCTTGCCGTCGATCGTCCGGACGATGACAACGTCGTTGCCAACCAGCGGCGGCGAGATGATTTCGCCCGGCGCCGTCGCCGTCCAGAGTTGCTTGCCGTCCGGTCCGAGCACGTAGACGTTGCCTTTCAGGCCGCCGACCGCAGTCAGGTTGCCGTCGCTGCCCACGCCTGCCGACAGGTCGTCTTTCAGCTTGGTGCGCCACACGTCCTGACCGGTCTTCGCATCGATCTTCGCGACCGTGCCGTTGGCGCCCGCGGCATAGATGGCGTCGCCTACAGCCACCGGCGAGAACAGGTAACGCCCGGCCTTGCCGACGCTCGCCTTCCAGGCCTGCTCCACGGTTAGAACCGGCTTTATGTCTACAAGTGGAGTCGGTACGCGGCGCTCGTCCTTGGTGGCGCAGGCGGTGAGCATAACTGTCATCGCGCAAGCGAGCGGGAGAGCGTAGCGTTTCAGAAAGATCATCGGTGGACGCAACATGGATAAAGTGAAATCGGTTGATCGGTGTGCGGCGTGGTGCTCGGGTTCACCGCTGCAAACCGGTGACTTTAACCTAGTGAGCAACGCGCCTGCATAAAGACAAGGTCGGCTGGGCCTGAGGTCGGCCGTCGGTGCTAGCCGCCGAGTGCGTCCAGCTTGAACTGGACCAGTTGACGAGCGGACGTGTCGGACTTCGGCAGCGTGTCGAGCGCAATCTTGTAGGCCGCGCGCGCGTCATCGCGTTTGCCTTCGGCCGCCAGCAGGTCACCGCGACGATCCGACACCACGCCCTTGAACGCGTCGAGCGGCGCGTCATCGAGCACCTTCAGGCCTGCGTCGTAGGCTTTTTCGTCGAGCAGCAACAGCGACAGCCGCAATTTCGCGATCTGTTTGTATTCGGCGTCCTTCGCGTGGTCGGCGGCCCATTGCAGTTGTGCTTTAGCACCTGCGTTGTCGCCCGCGGCGTACAGCGATTTGGCGGCGGCGAGCGCCGTCATCTGCGCGTAAGCGGTGCCGCCGAACTTGTCTTCCATGTCCGTGGACACACGGGTGACCAGCGCCTTGTCACTCGATGCCACCGCTTGCTGCACCTGATCGTAGAGCACGGCGGCTTCCGCCGCCTGCCGGCGCTGCCAGAAATTCCAGCCGTTCCAGCCCGCCGCGGCGACGAGCGCCACGAGCACGATCCAGGTCGTGGAGTTGCCCCATCTGGCCCACCAGGCTTTCAGGTTTTCAAGTGATTCTTGTTCTTCGTGATAGCTCATGCCCTACGTATTCCTTGACTACTTTTGTGTTCGCGCGCAACGCCGCGCGCCGTTGTTTCAGGCCGCCGCACGGCTTTACGCGCATGGCGCTGCCCGACTATCAGTCGGCGCTGTCGTCGGCGGTTGCCACCATCGCATTGATTAGAAATTCGGTCAAGTCTTCCACCGGCACCGTGGCTTGCTCGTTCTTTTGACCTGTCGACTCGAGCGATGTGGCGCGCAGCGGCTTCACGCCGACCATGCCCTGCGCCAGTTCGTCCTCGCCGAGCACGACGGCGAACGCCGCGCCGCTCGCATCGGCTTTCTTCATCTGCGACTTGAAGCTCGCCGGCGTACCGTCGGGGCTGCAATGCAGAATGACGTCGAGACCCGTATCGCGCAGCCGCTCGGCGATGATAAACGCCTGCTCCGCCGCCGCTTCGCCCTGGTGAACGACGTAGATATCGGTCCCTTCCGGCGCCGGCACGAGATCTTCTTCTTTCAGCAATTCAAGAATGCGCTCGACACCCATCGCCCAGCCGCACGCCGCCGTCGCCTTGCCACCCAGTTGCTCGATCAGCGGATCGTAGCGCCCGCCGCCCGCGACCGTACCCTGTGCGCCGAGCTTGTCGGTCACCCATTCGAACACGGTGAGATTGTAGTAATCGAGACCTCGAACAAGACGCGGATTGATCTTGAACGGAATGTTGTTCGCCTTCAGCAAGCGCTGAACGCCTTCGAAGTGCGCGAGCGATTCGGCCCCCAGAAAATCGACGAGCTTCGGCGCGTTCTGCGCGATTTCCTGCATCGCCGGATTCTTGGTATCCAGCACGCGCAGCGGATTGGTATAGAGACGGCGCTTCGATTCTTCGTCGAGGGCATCGACGTGTTGCTCGAGATACGCGATCAATTCCTGCCGATGCGCCGCGCGCTCTTCCGGTTGGCCGAGCGAATTCAGTTCGAGCCGGATACCGGACAGTCCGAGGTCGTCCCATAAACGCTGGCACATCATGATGATTTCAGCGTCGGTGTCAGGGCCTGCGAAGCCGAGCGCTTCCACGCCGACCTGATAAAACTGCCGGTACCGTCCGCGCTGCGGACGTTCGTGGCGGAACATAGGGCCGATGTACCACAGCCGTTTAGGACCGTCGTAGAGCAGATTGTGTTCGATCGACGCACGCACGACGGCAGCCGTGTTCTCAGGGCGCAGCGTGAGATGCTCGCCGTTGAGCGCGTCGGTGAAACTGTACATTTCCTTCTCGACGATATCCGTCACCTCGCCAATGCCGCGCGTGAACAACTGCGTATGCTCGACGATAGGCGTCCGGATGTTCTGATAGCCGTATGCGCGCAGCATCGACTTGACGGTGCTTTCGAAGAATTCCCACAACGCGGCATCCTGCGGGAGGATGTCGTTCATGCCCTTCACGCCGCTCAGCTTCTCGAGCCTTTTCTTCTGTTCAGTCATCTGTCTTTAAAGTGTTTCTGCCTGCGTGGTTTCGCGCTTGCCGTAAGTGCGTGTGACGTACTCGCTGACGATTTGCTGGAAATCCTGAGCGATATGGTCGCCGCGCAGTGTCTTGACCTTCACGCCGTCGATAAACACCGGTGCCGCCGGATTCTCGCCCGACCCCGGCAAGCTGATACCGATATTCGCCTGCTTCGACTCGCCCGGCCCGTTCACGATGCAACCCATCACCGCAACGTGCATTTTCTCGACGCCCGGGAATTGATCGCGCCATACGGGCATTTCGTTGCGCAGATACGTCTGGATCTGCGACGCCAGTTCCTGGAACAACGTGCTGGTGGTGCGCCCACAGCCGGGGCATGCGATCACCATCGGGGTGAACGAGCGCAAGCCCATGGTCTGCAGGATCTCCTGGCCGACGATCACTTCGCCGGTCCGCGCGCCGCCGGGTTCCGGCGTGAGCGAGATGCGGATCGTGTCGCCGATTCCTTCCTGCAGCAGCACCGACAACGCCGCCGTCGACGCGACGATGCCCTTCGATCCCATGCCCGCTTCGGTCAGGCCGAGGTGCAGCGCGAAGCTGCAGCGCTTGGCCAGCTCGCGATACACCGCGATCAGGTCCTGCACGCCGCTCACCTTGCACGACAGGATGATCTTGTCGCGCCCGAGGCCGAGTTCGACCGCGCGTTCCGCTGACCCGATCGCCGATTGAATCAGCGCTTCATACATCACACTTTGCGCTTCCCACGGCGTGGGACGGGCCGCGTTTTCGTCCATCATCCGCGCAAGCAGATCCTGGTCGAGGCTGCCCCAATTCACGCCGATCCGCACCGGCTTGTCGTAGCGTGCAGCCGCTTCGATCATCTGGGCGAACTGCGTGTCGCGTTTTGCGCCAGCGCCAACGTTGCCCGGATTGATCCGGTATTTCGATAGCGCTTCGGCGCAAGCCGGATAGTCACGCAACAACGTATGACCGTTGTAATGGAAATCGCCGACAAGCGGTACGGTCACGCCCATCCGGTCCAGCTGTTCGCGTACCGCAGGAACCGCCGCAGCAGCTTCGGGCGTGTTCACCGTGATCCGCACCAGTTCCGAGCCGGCTTGCGCCAGTTCCTTGACCTGAATTGCCGTACCGATGGCGTCGGCGGTATCGGTGTTCGTCATCGACTGGACGCGCACGGGCGCATCACCGCCGATTGTCACGAGCTGGCCGCCCCAGCGCACATCGACGGCGTGCGACGCACGCCGTTTCCACGATCCGCCGAAGACTGGCTCCGACGAACAAATCTTGCTTTCAATAAGGGGTTGTTGAGCTTCGGATTGCATCGAAAGACCCTTTGCGCCGCCGGCTATAACACGGTGACGCGTATCTGGACATGAATGAGACTCGAGGACATAAAACGGCGCCGCCACCTTTGCGACGCCCTGATGAAATCTTCGCACAACTCCGTGTCAAGGCTGAGAATCGGGCTTGAACTCAGGGCAGCGAAAAACGGGCGACGTTGCCCTTCGCCGGGCCGAATTTGGCTGGATCGACGGGTTGTCCGTCGAGCGTCAGCGAATCGAGGCCCGCCCGATTTCCAACCGTGATCTTGAACGGCGCGTCGCCTGCCACTCGCTGCACGCTGCCGGCCTTGACCAAACCTGAAAACACTTCCTTGCCATCCTTCTGGCGCACGCTGAACCAACTATCGCTCGCCACCTTCAATTCAAGTTCGTTAGCGCCGGACCCCACCGAAACAGCCGCTGAGGCCGTAGCAACGACGTCTGCCTGCGGCGCGGGTTTCGTCAAACTCGCCGCAGGCGCGCTGACGGGAGCACTCGCGCTTTGTGCATGCGCGGCGGTGCCCTGAACGGCCGTAATCGTCGATGAAGACGCAGGGAGCGCATTCGTGCCCAGCGGACTTGGCATCGGCTGCGCACCGGCTGCATTCGCCGGCGCTTCCGTAGCAGCCTCGCCCGATGCAACCGAACCCGTGTTCGCTGTTGTTTCCTCGGTAGCCGCCACCGACGAACTCGCGCTTGTCTCACCGCTCGTTGCCTGGGTCGCTCCGTTGGCGCTGGCCTTCAGCCGGGCAAGCCACGCGGCAGAATCCCCGCCCGTGTGCCACATGGCGAGTGCGATCACCGCGACAATCACCGCCGCCACGCCCCACAGCCACGACCGGCGCCTCGGCGAACTGCCGAGCGGCACGGAAACACGGCCACGCGGCAAGCCTGCACCGGACGATGCCGGTAACGACAAATTCTGCTCGACCGGACCGCTCGCATGACGCAAGGCAGTCGTGAACGGAGCGGGGTCGGCGCCCATGATTTTCGCGTAACTGCGGACGATGCCCGCCGCAAAATTCCGGTCGGGGAAAAGGCTGAGGTCGCCGCTCTCGAGCGCACGCAGTTTCTGCGGCGATACCTTCAATCGAGCGGATACATCGTCCAGCGACCAGTTTTTCGCTTCGCGAAGCTGCGTAAGACGCGCACCGACCGCTGCGACCGAATCGAGATTCACTGCCTGAATGTCGCCCGGCGCGGCATTGGCGGCGCTCGCGGCGTTCTCGGGCTGACTTCCGGGCAGAGCTCCGGCCTGACTGCCAGATTGGCCAGCTTTATGAGCGCCGAAAGGCGTCGGGTGCTGCGGCTCACTCATCCCAATTTCCTCGCATCGATTCTTTTTTGTCGCTGTTCAGCTTCGTCGCTGACCATGGCGCCACCGCACGATACAGCCGAGCCGGTGTTGCAGACCGCTTTATAACAAAATGCACGGCTTTGTGTGCCGCCTTCGATCGTTTATTGCCGGAATTTCCGGTTTTTTCGCCGAATGAGGCACCGGAGGCTGGCAGCGCGCACATCCCGCTTATCATCTCGCTTACATCAGACAGCGCGAACCTCGATCACCTTCGCCGTCTTGCCCATGCGCTGCGCGAGCCGGGTACGGTCCTGCACCGCGCCGGCCAACTGCCCGCATGCAGCGTCGATATCGTCGCCCCGCGTCTTGCGCACCGTTGTCACCACGCCAGCATCCATCAGCACCAGCGCGAATCGCTTGATTTGTTCGTTGCTTGAGCGCGTCAAACCGGACTCGGGGAACGGGTTGAACGGGATCAGGTTGAATTTGCACGGTACGTCGCGCGTGAGTGCGACCAGTTCACGGGCGTGCGCTTCGCTGTCGTTCACGCCGTCGAGCATGCAGTATTCAAAGGTAATGAAATCTCGCGGCGCCACTTTCAGGTAGCGTTGGCACGCCGCCATCAGTTCACGTAGCGGATACTTCTTGTTCAGCGGCACGAGCATGTCGCGCAGCGGATCGTTCGGCGCATGAAGCGACACAGCGAGTGCCACGGGCAAATCTGCGCCAAGACGGTCCATCATGGGCACCACGCCGGATGTGGACAGCGTGACCCGGCGACGCGACAACCCGTAGGCGTTGTCGTCGAGCATCAGCCGCATGGCCGGTACCACGGCGTCGTAATTGAGCAGCGGTTCGCCCATGCCCATCATCACGACGTTGGTCACCACGCGGTCGGCCTTGCCATTATTCGGCGCGCCGTAACTGCCGCTCTTCGACGCACGCAGCGCGAATTCGGCCATGCGCAACTGGCCGATGATCTCGCCCGTACTCAGATTGCGCGAAAAACCTTGCTTGCCGGTGGAGCAAAACCGGCAATTCACGGCGCACCCCGCTTGCGATGAAACGCACAGCGTGCCGCGATTTTCTTCCGGGATATAGACGGTCTCGACCGCGTTGCTGTTACCCACGTCGATCAGCCACTTGCGTGTGCCGTCGGTAGAAACGTGATCGCGGACGATGGCGGGCATGTCCAGAGTTGCCCGGCCTTTCAATTTTTCACGCAGCGATTTCGCCAGGTCCGTCATGCCGTCGAAGTCGTCGACACCGAACTGGTGAATCCAGCGTTGCAATTGCTTGGCGCGAAACGGCTTTTCGCCCAGGCTGTCGCAATAAGCGACGAGCCCGGCGGCATCGAGGTCGAGAAGGTTGACGGTGGAGGCTGTCATTTCGATTCTGCCATTTCCTTACTGAGCGAAGCCTGGAACGCGTTCTGAGCCGCGTTCCGGGTATTTCGCGCCAATTCCTGCGATAAATCTACTCCCGAATCAACGCGAATAAACGTTCACTTCGGGGAAGAAGAAAGCGATTTCCTGACGTGCGGTTTCCGCAGCGTCCGAACCATGCACGGCGTTAGCGTCAATGCTGTCCGCGAAATCAGCGCGGATCGTGCCCTTGTCCGCCTTCTTCGGATCCGTTGCGCCCATCAGGTCGCGATTCGTCAGGATGGCGTTTTCGCCTTCCAGCGCCTGGATCATCACGGGACCCGAAATCATGAATTCGACGAGGTCCTTGAAGAACGGACGGGCAGCGTGAACCGCGTAGAACTTTTCCGCATCAGCGCGCGACAGATGGACCATACGAGCCGCGATGATCTTGAGGCCAGCTTGCTCAAAACGGCTGTAGATCTGACCGATCACATTCTTTGCCACTGCATCCGGTTTAATAATCGACAGGGTGCGCTCGATCGCCATGAAAAACTCCAAAAAATGAACGGGTTACGAATATAAATGAATCGACAATTGTAGCACGAAGCGTTGTATGATTGCGATGGAAACCTTACGGCTTCGTAAGCATCAAAGCATAAAACAAGCACGAAGCGTGCTATGAATCAGTTATGAAACGCGCGGTAATTTTAGCGGTAGCAGTAGTGCGCAGCAGCATTGTTGATTTCGGTGCAAGATAGGCCCATATCCGATGCTGTAATGCCCCGTCGGGGCCGCAGCGTACAATGCAAGCTAAAGTTTTCGCGACAATCGTCCAACGAAGCTGCCGAACTGCTGAAAGTCGTGTTTGCTCACGGCGAAGTCGGTGTTTTACGGCAAATCGAGCCGGTGTTTTTGAACCAGATGGCTTTACACAAGTTTAGGCAAGGAGAAACCATGAACGAATCCCCTTACAGTTTTGGCCGCAGCGGTAGCGTAACGTCGGCCGAAACCCGCAATCGCGTCCTACGGAACACCTACTGGCTGCTCGCGCTTTCCATGGTCCCAACGGTCTTGGGCGCATGGGTCGGCGTGACAACGGGCTTCTCCCTGTTTGCGGCCACCAGCCCGGCCATGAGCTTCATCGCGTTCATGGCAATCGCATTCGGCTTCATGTTCGCCATCGAGCGGACAAAGAACAGCAGCATCGGCGTGTTCGTGCTGCTCGGCTTCACGTTCTTCATGGGCCTGATGCTGTCGCGTCTGCTGAGCTTCATCCTCGGCTACACGAACGGACCGCAACTCATCATGATGGCGTTTGGTGGCACTGGTGTGATCTTCGCCGCCATGGCGACTATCGCCACCGTCAGCAAGCGCGACTTTTCCGGACTCGGCAAGTGGCTCTTCATGGGCGTACTGGTACTGCTGCTGGCCGCGTTTGCGAACGTCTTCCTGCACCTGCCAGCCTTGATGCTGACGGTATCGGTGCTGGCCATCGTGATCTTCTCGGCGTACATGCTGTTCGACGTCCAGCGCGTGGTGAACGGCGGTGAAACGAATTACATCAGCGCCGCGCTCGCGATCTATCTCGACTTGTACAACGTGTTCACGAACCTGTTGATGCTGCTCGGTATCTTCGGCGGCAACCGGAACTGATTGCGCGTTAGTCTCGCTTTAGTTGAAAAAAAACCGGCCTTTTCAAAGGCCGGTTTTTTATGTCCGCAATACGGGCAGCGCTCAATCGCGCTCGAACAGCGCAATCGATTCGACGTGCGATGTATGCGGAAACATGTTCACTACGCCCGCGCCCTTCATGCGATAACCGGCGTCGCGCACGAGCAGGCCCGCGTCGCGGGCGAGGGTTGCCGGATTGCAGGAGACGTACACAATTCGCTTCGGCAACACGCCCTCGCCGCTCTGCGCAATCTCCCCAAGCGCCTTCGATACCGCCAGAGCACCTTCACGCGGCGGATCGATGAGAATTTTGTCGAAGGGGCCTAGCGCACGGAAATCGTCCGCGGTGATCTCGAAGAGGTTTCGGCATGCGAACGACGTATGTCCATCGACGCCATTTGCCTTGGCGTTCTCGAGCGCGCGTTCGGTCAGGCCCTCGCTGCCCTCTATGCCCACTACCTCGCGCGCCACCCGCGCAAGCGGCAGCGTGAAATTGCCGATACCGCAAAACAGATCCAGCACCCGATCCGTGCGCTGCGCGGCCAGCAGCCGTAACGCACGGCTGACGAGCACCCGGTTGATCTGATGATTGACCTGGGTGAAATCGGTCGGCTTGAACGGCATGCGGATGCCGAATTCGGGCAGCGTGTAAGCCAACTCCTGCCCGAGCGGATAAAACGGATAAGCCGTCTCCGGTCCCTTCGGCTGCAGCCAGAACTGGACGCCGTGTGTATCGGCGAAAGTACGCAGCAGCGCTTCGTCCGCCTGCGTCAACGTCTCAAGAATCCGCAGCACCAGCGCTGTCACCTCAGCGCCCACGGCCACTTCGATCTGCGGCAGGCGATCGCGAATGGACAAATCGCGGACAAGCGAACGTAGCGGCATAAGCAGCGCCGACACGTGCGGCGGCAGGACTTCGCACGTCTCCATATCGGCGACGAAACTGCTTTTTTTCTCGTGAAATCCCACCAGCGCCCCGCCCTTGCCCGCGATCAGCCGCACAGCCAGCCGAGCCCGATACCGGTATCCCCACGACGGCCCATGGATAGGCCGGTAAATCGTTTCCGCGCGCAGTTTGCCGATGTGCTGAAGGTTGTCCTCGAGCACGCGCTGCTTGACGGCGATCTGCGCCCGCACGTCGAGGTGCTGCATGGAGCAGCCGCCGCATTTACTGAAATAAGGGCATTTCGGCTGCGTGCGCATCACGCTTTCCCGCAGGATTTTCACCAGCAGCGCCTGCTCGAATGCGGCCTTCCTGCGAAAGCTCGCATACAACACGCGTTCGCCCGGCAACGCGCCTTCCACGAAAATAACTTTGCCGTCCGAGCCGTCTTCGGTCGTCGTGCGGCCGACGCCTTGCGCGTCCATATCGAGCGATTTGATTTCGATCTCGAGCGGGGCGGCCGACGGGTCTAGAGGAACGATTCGAACCGGAAAATTCCGGCGATTACGCGATTTCTTTCGAGCGTGAGACACCTGCGGACTTCCTGGCTAATGTGAAAAACGAGCGTAACGACGAAGCGAAACGTAGGGCGAAAAAACCCAGGGAAAAAGGGCAGCAAAGGCGAGATTGTAGACGATGCCGGGAGAGTCCCGGCCCGATGCTCAGCGGTCGAACGCCGCGAGATATTCTGCCCAGTGCGCCGCCGGCTCAAGCGCCAGCGCATTCTTCACGAAGCTAATCTCATCAGCATATTCTTCGGCGGAAAAACCGCCTCGCATTAGTTGGAAACGGCAGTACATCAGGTACGTGTTGACCACGTCCGTCTCGCAATAATTGCGGATTTCTTCTATGCGCCCTTCCGCATAAGCCTGCCAGACCATGCCGCCGTCCATACCGAGCTTACCGGGAAAACCGCAGAGCTTGGCGAGGGCATCGAGCGGTGCGTTCGCGCGCGCCTGGTACATCGCGAGCACGTCCATCAGGTCGGTGTGGCGCGCGTGATAGCGGCTGATGTAGTTGTTGTAGCGAAACTCGCGGTCGTCGTTACCGAGGTCCCAGTAACGCGACGCCGTCACGCCATGCACCAGCGCCCGATAGTGCAGCACGGGCAGATCGAAACCGCCGCCGTTCCATGAAACGAGCTGTGGTGTGTACTTTTCGATCACGCGAAAGAACGACTGGATCAGCGTTGCTTCAGTGTCCGTCGTCGTGCCGAGCGAGCGTACGCGAAAACCGGTGTTATCGCGGAATACGCACGAAATTGCGGCAATGCGCTGCAGATGATGCGGCAGGAAGTCGTTGCCGACCCGCTCACGGCGCGCGGCGAACGCGTGCTCCGCAACCTCGATGTCGGTGAGCGTGGCGGGAAGGTTGTCGAGACGGCGAATACCGTCGACATCGGGAATCGTCTCGATGTCGAATACGAGAATTGGAGTCATTGTTTTTTTGAGGACAGCGTTACAACCGGCGGTGCCTAAACTTAAAGCACGGCGTCTTTTCGCACACCGTTCGATGCAAAGAAGCGCTTGAGCCGGACCAGCGCTTCTTGCTGGATCTGGCGAACGCGTTCGCGCGTCAGGCCCATTTCGTCGGCGAGTTCTTCGAGTGTGGCCGGTTCGATATGGTTCAGGCCGAAGCGGCGCTCAATTACGTGCCGGTGTTTGTCGGAGAGCCGGGAAAGCCACAGCTTCGTCAACGTTTCCAGTTCGCGATGCTGAACTTCCGAATCTGGCGACTGGCTGGCGTCGTCGGACAGGAGGTCGAGCAGGCTGCTCGCCGGATCGAGATCCAGCGGAGCGTCGAGCGACGCCGTGTGTTCGTTGAGCGCGAGAATGTCCGTCACTTCCTCGGGCGTTTTCCCGGTGAGATGCGCGATGTCGTCAATACTCGCGTCGCGCCGATCCGGTGCAATTGCCGCCGTCGAATTAGCCGAGCTTTTTTCGAGATGACGTTTCGCGCGCAGCACCTGATTGAGTTCGCGAATGACGTGCACGGGCAAACGCACTGTGCGCGCCTGATTCATGATCGCGCGCTCGATGCTCTGGCGGATCCACCACGTGGCATACGTCGAAAACCGGAAACCGCGCGTGGGATCGAATTTCTCGATAGCGTGCATCAGACCGAGATTGCCCTCCTCGATCAAATCGAGCAGCGGCACGCCGCGATTCAGATAACCCTTCGCGATACTGACCACGAGCCGCAGATTGCGCTCGATCATCACTTGGCGCGCTTCGAATTCACCTGCTTTCGCCAGCCGCGAATAACGCTGCTCTTCCTCGACGGTCAGCAACGGCTTCACGCTGATGCGGTTCAGGTAATGCTGGATTGTGTCGGCCGTGAGTTCGGCTTGCAAAATCGATTTGAAGTCGTCGACGTCGGGCACGGAATCGTTTGCACCGTCGACAGCATCCTTGCCGTTCGCAACGCCTTCTTCGTCGGAATCGAGTTCGACGTCCGCCGTTTCAGTTTCAGCCTCGTCTGCCTGGCTCGAAGCGCCGTCTTCCACCGTTGTCTGCGTGGGTCGGCTGATTGTCTCAGTCTCGGCTTGCGGCGGGCGGCGCTTCGATTTAGGCATGATGATTTCGCTTATTGCGGCGGCAAATACTTCAGAGGGTCGACAGGTTTGCCCTGCCGGCGAACTTCGAAATGCAACATCACGCGGTCCGAATCGCTGTTGCCCATCTCGGCGATTTTCTGCCCTTTTGTCACCGCGTCTCCCTCTTTTACCATCAAAGCGCTGTTATGTGCGTACGCGGTAAGAAAAGTTGCGTCGTGCTTGATGATGATGAGATTGCCGTATCCGCGCAGACCGTTGCCGGAGTAGACGACCCGTCCATCCGCCGATGCATTGACCGCTTCTCCGGCCGCGCCGCCAATGTTCAACCCTTTGTTCTTCGCTTCGTCGAACGTTCCAAGAATCGGTCCGCGCGCCGGCCAGATGAACGCGGGCTGAGCGGCGGCCGCGCCGTTGTCGACGCCCGTTGCCGGCGGCTGCGTCATGGCCAACCCGGGTGCCCCGGCGCCGGGCGTCGCCGTCCCCATGCCGGACGACGTGCCGTAATTCGGCGGCGGTGGAACGTTGCCATTCGTATAGCCATTCGCGCCGGGTTGTGCGCCCGGCGTGTTGGCACCGTACGTACTATTCAGCGGCTGGGCTTGCACACCGCCACCAACAATGGGAGCGGTAGAAACGCCCGGTGTTGCGGCGGCGAGATTGGCGCCCGGAGGCGCCACGCGCAGCAACTGATCGACTTCGATCTGGTTCGGGTTCGTCATGTTGTTCCACGACGCGATATCCCGATAATTCTGGCCGTTTTCCAGTGCGATCCGGTATAGGGTGTCACCCGGCTTCACCCGGTAGTAACCCGGTGGCGGCGGACCCGGCGGCAACACGGACCCGTCCTGAGCGGCTTGCGTGCCGATAGCGGATCCAGTCCGGTCGACGACGGGCGCCTGATCCATCCGGGTCGCGCACGCGGCCAGTACGGACAACGCCACGACGCATACACCGCGCTGAACCGCCGTCAAACCGGGGTTCGCGCTCACTTCTCGTTTAGCACGCAACATACTCATCGGTGTCAAATCACTCCGGATTTTAAAGGTACAAAGAAAACCCGATCAAGCTGCGACTCGCGCCATTGAGTGGGCGAAACGCGCTCGACGAGCGTCAGTATCTGCGCTTGCGCCGTCTGCGAGCCAACAGGCGCGACAAGTCTGCCGCCGACAGCGAGTTGATCGAGCAACGCCTGCGGAACGTCGAGTCCGGCGCAAGCGATCACGATGGCGTCGAACGGCGCGGCCGCCGGCAGCCCGAGGCGGCCATCGCCGTAATGCAGTCGGATGTTCGGCACGCGCAACGGCCGCAAATTCAGTTTCGCACGCTCGGATAACGGCCGGATCCGCTCAATGGAATACACGTCGGTTGCTACCTGCGACAACACGGCCGCCTGATAACCGCAGCCCGTGCCGATTTCCAGCACGCTCTTGAGCGTGCGCCCGGCCGCGACCAGCTCGATCATCCGCGCGACCACCGACGGCTTCGAGATAGTCTGATGATGACCGATGGGCAGCGCAGCATCCTCATAAGCCTGTGCAGCAAGTCCGGGATCGACGAACATATGGCGGGGCACGACGGACATGGCGGCAAGCACGCGCGTGTCCGTAATGCCGTTGGCGCGCAGCCGTTCGACCATGCGCTCCCGTACACGTTCCGACGTCAGCGCGTGGGTGCTCTGCTGCCCCGCCTGGGGAGCGGCTTTTCGGGCGGGGTTCGGCTTGACGTCGGGCTGCGGCGTCTGCTTGGTATCCGACTTTGCGTGCGGCTTTGAATTCGGCTGCTGAAGATCACGCGTTTCGTTCGAGCGCGCACCCGAACGCAGCGCGCCGGGCTGATGATGCGCGACGACCATCGAAGGCTTCGACGCAGTATGCAATCTTGCAGGCGAACGATGTGCATTGCTCGTCGATGCGGCAGAACTCCCCACCACGCCTCGCGCCGCCGTGTTGCCCACCAGCGCGGGCGATTCAGGTTTCGCCACAGCACTTGCCTTCGTACCGGAATGCATGGCCGTGGACGGTTTTGCTGCCTTGCCGTCCGCCGGCTTCGTTGTGGTCACGCTAGCCTTGTGCGTGGTCGATGCGGATTTCAAAACACTGCTGCCGCCTTGAATCGCTTTCAATGCCGGTTTGATCGCCGGTTTCGTCCCTGGCTTGCTGCGCGCATCGGGACGCGCAGTCGCCTTGCGCGGCTCGCGCACCAGATCGGCGAGCGCCAGCGGAAAGCGTTTCGCGCGCTCGTCCGTCATGAACGCCGGCTCCGCGCCTCGGCCCACTCGCGCGTGGCGGGCAACAGCTTGGTATGCGTCAGATCGAGTTGCAGCGGCGTGATCGAGATGTGGCCGTTCGCCACCGCGTGAAAGTCGGTGCCCTCGCTGGCATCGAGCGCGTCGCCGGACGGCCCGATCCACCAGATCGGATTACCGCGCGGATCGATTTGCCGTATTACCGGCTGCGATGGATGGCGCTTGCCGAGCCGCGTAATACGCCACTCGCCCATCTCGTCATACGGCAGACTCGGAATGTTCACATTGAGCAGCGGATGGCCCGGCATGGGGTGCGCGAGATAGTGCGCGACGATGTCCGCCGCCACGCGCGCTGCGTCGTCAAGATGCAGCCAGTCGCGGCCGACAAGCGAAAACGCAATCGCCGGCACGCCGAACATGAACCCCTCAGTGGCGGCCGCGACCGTGCCGGAATACAGCGTGTCCTCGCCCATGTTCTGGCCGTTGTTGATACCCGATACGACCAGGTCCGGCTGCTCCGCCAGCATGCCCGTCAGCGCGATATGCACCGAGTCGGTTGGCGTGCCGTTCACGTAGTTGAAACCGTTCGGCGCGGTGTGGATGGTGAGCGGCCGCGAAAGCGTCAGCGAGTTCGAAGCGCCGCTGCAGTTTTGCTCGGGCGCCATCACGGTGACTTCGCCAAGCGGCTGCATGGCCGCATGCAGCACGTTGAGGCCGCGGGCCAGATAACCGTCGTCGTTACTGAGTAGGATTCGCATCCGACGATTGTAACCGAGGAAGGAAGGCCCGCGGATCGATGGCGAGGCACTCGGCCGAACGGCCTGCTCCATCGTGTAACGGCCGGCGATTCGCATGCGTTTTATAGACCTTTCAGCCAACGACGCAGGGGGGAAACGCACGCTCATGCGGCCCTGATCTACACTGCCAGATCACGAAAATTTCACACGGAGACACCATGCGCGCCATTCGATGCAATCAGTACGGACCACCGGAATCACTCGTTCTGGAAGCGCTGCCCGATCTCCAGCCCGGGCCTGGCCAAGTGGTGATCGACGTACGCGCCGCCAGCGTGAATTTCCCCGACGTCCTCGTGATCCAGAACAAGTATCAGATGAAACCCGAACTGCCGTTCACACCGGGCTCCGAATTCGCGGGCGTGGTGCGGGCGGTAGGTCCGGACGTCAAGCGGCTGAAGGCCGGCATGCGAGTCGCCGCCTACACGGCGCAAGGCGCGTTCGCCGAGCAGGCGCTGGCAAGCGAGGCGGCCTGCATGCCGTTGCCCGACGACATCGACTTCGCGAGCGCTGCCGCCATCACGCTCGCGTACGGCACTTCGCACCACGCGGTGGTCGACCGGGGAGCGCTGAAGGCCGGTGAAACCATGCTCGTGCTCGGGGCGGCGGGCGGCGTCGGGCTGGCTGCGGTGGAAATTGGCAAGGCGCTCGGGGCGCGTGTCATTGCGGCGGCATCGAGTCCGGAAAAGCTCGCGTTGTGCGTGGAGCACGGCGCCGATGCCACCATCGACTATACGGGCGAAAACCTGCGCGAACGGATCAAGGCGCTGACCGACGGGAACGGGCCCGACGTGATCTACGATCCGGTCGGCGGCGAGTACGCGGAACCGGCTTTTCGCAGCATCGGGTGGCGTGGGCGGTATCTCGTGGTCGGGTTTGCGAACGGCGAGATTCCAAAGCTGCCCCTGAACCTCGCGCTGCTCAAGGGCGCGAGTATTGTCGGCGTGTTTTGGGGCCAGCATATCCAGCGTGAGCCGGAACTGGCGAGCGCCGCACTGCAGCAGATTTTCGGCTGGATCAGGGACGGCCGGGTGCGGCCTCACGTCACGAAACGCTACGCACTCGAACAAACCGCCGAGGCGTTGAACGATATGGCGAGCCGGCGTGTGTCGGGGAAAATTGTGATCGAACCTTGATGAATCGTGAGGCGGCGGATGATATTAATAAACCGTCCGCCGGACCTCACATTTTTTCGGTGTCGGCCGCGCTCGGCTGCCATTTCATCAGGCGCCGCTCGACCAGCGTGACCGCGATGAATGTCCTGGGCTGCATCTTGTCTCCTTGGGTTCTTATTATTGGTGGCCTCATTTGAGGCTCAAAGATTTAAATCGCCTTGTTCGCCCGCAGCCGCGCAATCTCATCAGGATCATACCCGAGCGATTGCAGGACCCCATCGGTGTGTTCACCGAGTTGCGGGCCGAGCCAGCGCGTCTCACCGGGCGTTTCCGACAGCTTCGGCGTGACGTTCGGCAGCGCGATCTCCCGGCCATCCTGCCAGGGAAAACGCTGAATCATCTGACGCGCGATGTATTGCGGATCGGTGAACATATCGGCCACGCTGTAGATGCGGCCCGCTGGAACATCGGCGGCGTTCAGCACGGCGAGCGCTTCATCAATGGAACGTGTGCACAGCCATACGCGAATCGCATCGTCGATTTCCCGTGTGCGCGGCACGCGCCCGTCATTCGATGCGAGCGTGGGATCGTTGCCCAGATCCTCTCGGCCAATGGCGAGCATCAGCCGCTTGAAGATCGGATCGCTATTACCGCCAATCACGATGCTGCCGTCGCGGCAGGGATACGTATTCGACGGCACGATGCCCGGCAGCGACGCGCCCGTGCGCTCGCGGATCATTCCGTACACGCCGTATTCAGGCACGACGCTTTCCATCATGTTGAAGACGGCTTCGTACAGCGCGACATCGACCACCTGGCCCTTGCCCCCATTCGCCTGCCGATGGTGCAGCGCCATCAACGCACCGATCACGCCATGCAGCGCGGCAATGGAGTCGCCGATGGAAATACCGATGCGCGGCGGCGGCAAGTCGGGATAGCCCGTGATATGGCGCAACCCACCCATCGATTCAGCGATAGCGCCAAAACCCGGCCGGTCGCGGTACGGCCCGGTTTGCCCATAGCCGGACAGGCGCACCATCACGAGCCCCGGATTCTCGGCGGACAAAACCTCGTAGCCGAGCCCGAGTTTTTCGAGCAAGCCCGGCCGGAAGTTCTCGACGACGATATCGGCTTCCTTCGCCAGCCGCCGGACGATCTCCTTGCCTTCCGGAGCCTTGAGATTGACCGTCACCGATTTTTTATTGCGCGCCTGGACGGCCCACCATAGCGATGTCCCGCCCACCTCGGGATACAACTTGCGCCATTTGCGCAGCGGGTCTCCGCCGTTTGGATCTTCGATCTTGATGACATCGGCGCCGAACTCGCCCATGAAGCGCGCGGCGAACGGCCCGGCGATCAATGTACCCAGCTCGAGTACCTTGACGCCGGCGAGCGGTCCCGTGGATGCGCTCATGGTGTCTCCTTCGTTGTTGTCTTCACAGCGGCAGCGGCCTAACGTAGCTGAAGCAGCCTTTACAGCGGAATATCGAGCGCCTTGAATCGCGGCGAACCGTCAGCAAGCGTGCCGTTGAACAGTTCCGCGGGACGCACCCACAAACCGTGATCGTGCGGCCAGAGATGTTCGTAGACGATCATCGGTTCTTCCGTCTCCGAATGCCGCGCCACGCCAATCACTCGATACAAACCGCCCTTGTAATGCCGGTGCGTGGCGAGCGCCAGTGCTTCTGCTTCGGTCATGTTCTTGCCTTGTTGCGGTGTAAATGCTGCCTAAACCGAGCGCCGGTCCAGCATCGCGCGCGCGATCGTGCCCGCATCGACGTATTCGAGTTCGCCGCCCACCGGCACACCGCGCGCGAGGCGCGTCACCTTCAGACCCTTCGATTTGAGCGTCTGCGCGAGGTAATGCGCGGTCGCCTCGCCCTCGTTCGTGAAGTTCGTGGCGAGCACGATTTCCTTCACGAGACCGTCGGTGGCACGCTGGATCAGGCGATCGAAATGGATCTCTTTCGGGCCGATGCCATCAAGCGGGCTCAAGCGTCCCATCAGCACGAAATACAGTCCGCGATACGTCAGCGTCTGTTCGAGCATGATCTGGTCGGCGGGCGTTTCGACCACGCAGAGCAGTTCGGGATCGCGTTCCAGATCACTGCAGACTTCGCAAATCGCCGCCTCGGTGAACGTGTTGCACTTCTCGCAGTGCTGCAGATGCTCGGTCGCGAACATCAGCGAGCGGCCGAGTTTTTCAGCGCCCGGCCGGTCGTGCTGCATCAGGTGATAGGCCATGCGCTGCGCCGACTTGGGACCCACGCCCGGCAACGCGCGCAGCGCTTCGACGAGCGCCGACAAGGCGGAAGGTTGTTTCATGCGCTAAGGCCGTATGCTCTGAGGGTTGTGGTGTTTAGAACGGCAGCTTGAAACCCGGCGGCATCGGCATGCCGGCCGTCATGCCGCTCATCTTTTGCTGCGTGGTGGCTTCGGCTTTACGCACGGCGTCGTTGAACGCGGCGGCGACGAGGTCTTCCAGCATGTCCTTGTCGTCGGCGAGCAGGCTCGGATCGATCGATACGCGGCGGACATCGTTCTTGCACGTCATCGTCACCTTCACGAGACCGGCGCCGGACTGTCCTTCCACTTCGACAAGAGCAAGTTCGTCCTGCATCTTCTTCATGTTGTCCTGCATCTGCTGAGCTTGCTTCATCAAGCCGGCGAGTTGGTTCTTCATCATGGTCGGGCTCCTTGCGGGAAACGGGGTAAAGAGAATGAATGGCGTGCCGCGCGCTTCAGGGTTAGCTCAAGTCCGCGCTGACTGTGAATGGACGATGTATGTGCTTTGCGTGATTTATCTGCTTTACGGCGATGTTTCGATGTTCGTTCAAGTCGTCCGGCATACAGGGGCTTTCTTCACCTTCGTGCTTGCTAGACTCTCTCGATCTGATGCTCAGACTCGCTAGCTCCGCGGGGGTTCTGGCATTATTGCTTCCTGCCTTCCAACCGCGTCGGCATCCCTGCGCCAACCAAAAAACGTCAGTTCGTCGATGCCGCGTTTTGGCCACCGCCCTTCGCGCTATCCGATGCGAGCGGCTTGATCGAACCCTGCACGATACTCGCGCCAAAATCGCGGATCAGNGACTGCACGAACGGGTTCTGCGTGATCTCCTGCTCTGCCTGCTGCTGGCGNTCCGCGCGAGCAGCAGCGTCGACCGCGGCGGCCGTGCGACGCGCCGGNCCCACACTCACGCTCACTTCGAGCGGCCGGCCGAGTTTGTCGGTGAGCGCAGCCTTCAGCTTCGCGACCTGCGCGCTTTCCGCGTATTGCGGAACTGGCACAGTAAGCGTTATGGATGCAGCATCGCAGGCCGTCAGTTCGCTATTGAAGGCGAGTTGATAAGCGATCCCCTTCAACGGCAAGTCCACAGCAAGCGACGGCCAGTCACCGCTCACACCGATGGCATCGAGTGGAACGGCAGGCGGAAGCGGACGTGCATCGACTTTGAGCGCGGGCTTGGCGGCGGGCGCGTCGTTGAAGCGCAGGTCATCGGGACCGCTGTCAAACGCCGGCATGAAACCGTCGTCAGGCGGCATGAAATAGCCCTCTTCCGACGATACCGGTTGATAGTTGTCCAGCGGCATTTCTTCCCACGGAGGGGTTGCGCCGCCGGTGTTTTTACTGGCGACAGCACCGCTGCCGCTTGCGTTACTTCCGTTCGCGCTCTGCTGGGAACCGCCGAACCTGGAATCGCCCGCTGCCGGCGCCGCGCTTCGATCCGGCGAAGCAGCAGGTCGACGTGGCACCGGAACCTGCACCGTAGGCGCGGCCTTCGGGGCCACAGGTTTGCGCACAGGTTCAGGAGCGCGTACACCGCGATCTGACGATACCCGCATGCCGGCGCTGCGCAACACATCGAGCGCCGCGCTAGCGCCGCCCGACGCACGTGGCGATGCGCTTTTTTCGACCAGCGGCACGACCTGGTTTTCCGTCCGATCTGTAGCGGCGCGTTCGGCCAGTTCGTGGGGTGCTGCGGCAACCGACACCGGGTTGGCATCGGGTTCGGATGCAGGAATAGCCGATTCGTTGACATCGGCTAGTGACGAAGGCGTATCAGTGGAAGGCTGCGGCGCTACAGATAAAGCGGTCGTTTCAGGCGAGTCGGGTCCAGCGGGAATCGCAGTGGACGCACTCGATACACCAGCAACGCCTCCTTCCGCATTTGCCGTGTCCACGCCGCCAACATCGGCAGCAGCTTCACGCCCGGCGCTAAGGGTGTCAGGGGTGTCAGCCTTCGCTTCCACCGCATCGCGCGAATTGCTTTCATGGGGCAAAGAAGCGGCGGCGTTATCGATGACCCCAGCGGTTTGCGCAGGCTCCGGCTCAACAACAACGCCCTCATCGCTGCTCGCTGCAAGACCCTCGCGCGATTCCGGCGTCGACGTGGAAGCCAAACCGCGTCCCTCCCCGGCGACACTACGCTCGGACACAGGCTGACTTGCATCGATTGAAAGCGGCGTTTTTACCCGATCCGAATCCGGCGCTGCGGCTCCCTTCGAAGCGACATCGGCTACACGATTCATCACCGGCTTCGCAGCTCCAGCGCCCGAAGAACCCGCCGCGCCAGCTGCAACACCACTCGACGTCGATTCACGCGCACCCGCACTAGACAAACCCACAACCGCCGGCCTCACCCGCGCGCCGCCCCCGCCTCCTCCGCCCGGCCCACCGGCGGGTTCGAACGCAAGCATGCGCAACAGGGTCATCGTAAAACCGGCGTATTCATCGGGTGCGAGGCCCATCTCACCGCGCCCGATCGTCGCGATCTGATAGAACAGTTGCACGTGCTCGGCGCTGAGCAAGTCGGCGAAACGACGAATGTCCGCAGCCTCCGGCCACTCGTCCAGCACCGAAGCCGGCGCAAATTGCGCCCACGCGATCCGGTGCAACAAGCCGGCCAGATCCTGCAGCGCCGTGGAAAAAGACAAACTCCGCAAAGCCATCTCGTCCGCGATGCCAAGCACGCCCTCTCCGTCGCCGGCCGCGAGCGTATCGAGCAAGCGGATCAGATAACTCTGGTCGAGTGCGCCGAGCATACCGCGCACGGCTTCTTCGGTAACCTGGTTCGCCGAATACGCGATGGCCTGATCGGTGAGCGAAAGCGCGTCGCGCATGCTGCCGTCGGCGGCACGCGACAAAAGCCGCAGCGCCTGTGGCTCGTAAGGGATCTTCTCCTCGCCCAGCACATGCTCCAGATGCCCGACGATATGTCCCGCCGGCATCTGCTTCAGATTGAACTGCAGGCAGCGTGACAGCACAGTGACCGGAATCTTCTGCGGATCGGTGGTGGCCAGGATGAACTTGACGTGCGCGGGCGGCTCTTCGAGCGTCTTCAACATCGCGTTGAACGCATGGTTCGTGAGCATGTGCACTTCGTCGATCATGTAGACCTTGAAGCGCGCGTCGACCGGCGCATACACGGCGCGTTCGAGCAGCGCCGCCATTTCGTCCACGCCGCGGTTACTGGCCGCGTCCATCTCCACATAATCGACAAACCGCCCCTCGTCGATCTCCTTGCACGCCCGGCATACGCCACACGGCGTGGATGTCACGCCGCTCTCGCAATTGAGCGCCTTCGCGAAGATGCGCGACAGTGTCGTCTTGCCGACACCGCGCGTGCCGGTGAACAGATAGGCGTGGTGCAGCCGTCCGCCGTCGAGCGCGTGCGTGAGCGCGCGTACCACGTGCTCCTGGCCAACGAGCGAAGCGAAAGATTTGGGCCGCCACTTGCGTGCGAGAACTTGATAGGTCATGCCGAAATTGTATCAGCAACGTCAAGAGGCAAAAGCGTTTCCCCAAGCCCCGGACGCCGGTCGAAGCCGGGCGATAAAACCTGCACCACATGCGGGCAGGACGGTTTCGTCGAGGGCAAAACAGTAAGGGAAAAGCGCGCAAAACGCAGAACTTAACAGACCGGACGGAACCCGAAAGTCGAGAAGTTTAAAACGAGGGACAAAACGGAGGGGTGTACGACGGAGGAGCGCGGAGAAAAACTAGGACTAATAAAAACGAAGCGCAACAACTACGAAGAAAAGCGAAGGTGACGAGCCCGACCCTCGGCACTGGTAGAAAACGGCTGTGGCTGCTTCGTTCCCGACCTGACCAGGTTGACCGCGCCACCATGCGAGGAGGCCCGTCACGGCGAATCATATCAGAGAAGGATCGCCGCGCCCACCACCAAGCTGGTCGCAATCACGATTCCAGAGCATCGGACCGGCCGGCTCGCTTATATCCACTATACGAATGCCCCGCGAAATCCCGCTTTGGAAAATCGTCCAGACGGGACCTATCGGTACCCGGCAACAGATAGCAAAGTAAGCTAAGATGACAATTTGAAGCACCGGCTAAACACCGTGTGACGGGCAAAACGCGGCTTATTCGGCAACGTTTTCGCGCCCACCCAAGCGAGCGGTTCTACACCCCGCAGCGCGGCGAACTATTTCCTGTTTTGGTGTATCGTGGCGAGCATTCCAACGCGGGCCTCGAATTCATAGAGGTATTCACATAATGAGCGAATCGATCAAACATATCAGCGACGCATCCTTTGACCAGGACGTCACGAAATCGGATAAACCCGTCCTGCTCGACTTCTGGGCAGAATGGTGCGGCCCTTGCAAGATGATTGCTCCGATCCTCGACGAAGTGGCCAAGGACTACGGTGATCGCCTGCAGATCGCGAAGATCAATGTGGACGAGCACCAATCGACGCCTGTGAAGTTCGGAGTGCGCGGCATCCCCACGCTGATCCTGTTCAAGAATGGCGCAGTGGCCGCGCAGAAGGTCGGCGCATTGTCGAAGTCGCAACTGACCGCGTTCCTCGACAGCAACCTGTGATCCGGAGCCGGGACGCCCGCAACGGCGTTTCCGGCTTTTGTGGAACAGTTGCCTTCAGCGGTACGACCCGGCGTTTGAGCCGGGTCACCCGGGTCGCGGCGGGGTAATACCGGGGCAATACAAGTAAAGACGATAAAAGCAATTAGCTGCACGTGAGATTCCAGCAGAATGTTGTGAGGTCACAACATGCATGAATCACGGCGTCATCACGGCCACCCGAGGCCCTGCCGGCATGTGCTATGCTAGAATCCTAAGACTGCAAGACGTTTCTTAAGACGGCAAGACGTTTAGGTCCTTGAGCGTTCAGCTCACTTCTCCTCCCAAATTCTCTGTTGTACCTCTTCTCCCTGGCGGGAAATCCGTATGCATTTATCCGAGCTCAAGTCTCAGCACGTCTCCGCATTGATCGAAATGGCCAATGGCCTGGAGATCGAAAACGCCAATCGACTGCGCAAGCAGGAATTGATGTTCGCGATTCTTAAAAAGCGCGCCAAGACCGGCGACACGATTTTCGGCGACGGCACGCTTGAAGTATTACCGGACGGCTTCGGCTTCCTCCGGTCGCCCGAGACCTCTTATCTCGCCAGCACAGACGACATCTACATCAGCCCGTCGCAGATCCGCCGCTTCAATCTGCATACCGGCGACACCATCGAAGGTGAAGTGCGTACGCCGAAAGACGGCGAGCGCTACTTTGCACTGGTCAAGGTGGACAAGGTCAACGGCCAGGCGCCGGAAGCCTCGAAACACAAGATCATGTTTGAAAACCTGACGGCGCTGCACCCGAACAAGCCGATGCCGCTCGAGCGCGAAATGCGCGGCGAAGAGAACGTGACGGGCCGGATCATCGACATGATCTCGCCTATCGGCAAGGGCCAGCGCGGCTTGCTGGTGGCATCGCCGAAATCGGGCAAGACCGTGATGCTGCAGCACATCGCGCACGCGATCAAATCGAACCATCCGGATATCGTGTTGTTCGTGCTGCTGATCGACGAACGCCCGGAAGAAGTGACGGAAATGCAGCGCTCGGTGGCCGGCGAAGTGATCGCCTCCACCTTCGACGAACCCGCCGCGCGCCACGTGCAAGTCGCGGAAATGGTGATCGAAAAGGCCAAGCGCCTGGTCGAAATGAAGCACGACGTGGTGATTCTGCTGGACTCCATCACGCGTCTCGCGCGCGCCTACAACACGGTTGTGCCGGCGTCGGGCAAGGTGCTCACCGGCGGTGTGGACGCGAATGCGCTGCAACGCCCGAAGCGGTTCTTTGGGGCTGCTCGCAATATCGAGGAAGGCGGTTCACTGACCATCATCGGCACGGCGCTGATCGAAACCGGCAGCCGCATGGACGATGTGATCTACGAAGAGTTCAAGGGCACGGGCAACATGGAAGTGCACCTGGAACGCCGTCTCGCGGAAAAGCGTGTGTATCCGTCGATCAACCTGAACAAGTCGGGAACGCGCCGCGAAGAACTGCTCATCAAGCCGGACCTGCTGCAAAAGGTCTGGGTGCTGCGCAAGTTCATCCACGACATGGACGAAGTTGAATCGATGGAATTCCTGCTCGACAAGATTCGCCAGACCAAGAACAACGCCGAATTCTTCGACCTGATGCGCCGCGGCGGTAGTTAAGTTCAAACCTTAAGCTCAAGCGCTAGTTCAAGAAATGAAAGCCGCCCGCATTCGCGGGCGGCTTTTTTTCGTCTGCCGAAACGGGCGACGCAATTGACAACGTGAACGTTCACGTTCATGTTGATCTATAATTTCGGGACATTTTCATTCGCCGACAAACCCATCGGCCAGCGCCATGTCCAGCGAACTATTAACCGTACGCGACGCCGCCGAACGTCTCGGCGTCACCCCGCGCACGCTGAAATACTACGAAGAACGCGGTCTCGTTACGCCCAGCCGGAGCGAGGGGCGGTATCGGCTATATGACGAAAACGATCTCGAACGCTTCGGGCGGATTCTGCGGCTGAGATCGCTGGGATTTTCGCTGCATGGCATTGTCGAGATGCTCAAACGGCCGCTTGAGAAAACGGAAGCGGGCAAGAACCGCTACTCGCCGGATTCGCTGGCGGATATCCGGCAGGGCTTGCAGCAGCAACTCGAGGCAATCGATACCCGCATCGAGTCGGTGCGCCGCGAGCTAAAAGAAGCGCAGGCCGTGCATGCCGAGCTGCGTCTGGATCTGGATTATGTGGAAGCGAGGCTCGCCGGCCAGCCTGCCGACGCCCTGCTCGAACAGCGAAAGGCAAGCGCCAAAGCCGGGAGCAAGAAGTAATGAGCGCTCGGGCGCCGGTGTTCACCGTCGAACGGTTGCGCGGTGACTTCTTCCCGTGGGTGCTCGCGCTCGTGACCGGGCTGGACTACTTCGACAACGCCATCTTCTCGTTTTTCGCCAGCTACATTGCGGGCGGCATCAATGCATCGCCGGATGAACTCGTGTGGTCGTCGAGTGCTTACGCGGTTGCCGCCGTGCTCGGGATCCTGCAGCAGCAATGGTGGGTCGACCGTCTCGGGCACCGGCGTTATGTGGCCGGCTGCATGCTGCTCTACGCGTGCGGCGCGATGATGTCGGCGCTCACCGAAACCTCGCTGCAACTGATGTTCACGCGCGGTCTGCAAGGCTATTTCATCGGTCCGATGATGGGCGCTTGCCGGATTTTGATCCAGGTCAGCTTTACGCCGCAAAAGCGCGCCGGTGCGACGCGTGCTTTCCTGATGCTGATCGTGGGCAGCAGCGCGGTTGCGCCCTTGCTCGGCGGCTGGCTCGTGTCGCATTTCGACTGGCGCGCATTGTTCGCCTGCACCGCGCCCGCCGGACTTGCGTTCGCCGTACTGGCGATGCTCGCATTGCCTGATTCGGGGAACGTCGTGCGGGAGGAACGTAGAGCGACAAGTTTCTGGCCGTATCTGTTGTTCGCGTTTGCGCAAGGCGCGCTGCAGATCGTGATGCAGCAAGTGCGCTTCGTGCACTTCAGTACATCGCCGGCACTCGTGCTGCTCACGGTGGCGGGTATCGGTGCCCTCGCCTGGTTTGCCTGGCATCAATGGCATCACCCGGCACCGCTCGTGCGCCTTCACGCGCTGCGCGAACGCTCGTTTCAGATCGGCCTCGTGCTGTACATGTTCTATTACTTCGAATCGACGGGTTTCAGCTACCTGATCTCGCGATTCCTCGAACAGGGGCTCGGCTATCCGGTCGAAAACACGGGCCGGCTGGTCGGCATCACGTCGCTGATCTCAGGTTCCGCGCTGTTCCTGTATTTCAGGTACACGAAGTACGTGCCGCGTAAGAAATTGATCATCGTGCCGGGTTTTGCGATCGCGGCGCTGGTCGGGTGGCTGATGACGCGAATGTCGCCGGGCGTGGCCCAAAGCGATCTGATCCTGCCCATGCTGCTGCGCGGACTCTTGCTGCTTTTCATCGTGCTGCCCGTCGCCAACCTGACGTTCAGGATCTTCGAGATCGAAGCGTTCACGCATGGCTACAGACTGAAGAATATTGTGCGGCAGTTGACCCTGTCGTTTGCGACGGCGGCGGTGATTATTGTCGAGCAACATCGGGAAGCGTTGCATCAGTCGCGTCTCGTCGAGGCCGTGAATCCGTACAATCCTGAGTACCAGAATGCCGCAAGCGCGCTGGCGAACGGCTTCGCGGCGGCCGGTCATTCGGCCGTCGATGCCCACGCGCTTGCTATCGCGACCATCGCCCGTACGGTCACGCAGCAGGCGAACTTCCTGGCTTCGCTGGACGGCTTCTATTTCCTGATGGGCGTCGCGATTTGCGGCGGTGTGTTCGCCTTCTGGCAAAAACAGATCGACTGAAGTTCGAAAGAACGATACGGACCTCATGGCCAATTTCCTGACCCGGCTGATTAGCGGGAATCGTCGCGAACGGGCGCTGCGCAAGTACGCCATCGACGATGCGCTGTGGCAAACCACGCTGGATCGCCTGCCGTTTTTCGGCCATCTCGACGATGCCGATCGCGCCCGCCTGCGTGAAAGCACGACGCTTTTTATCGCGGAAAAGGAGTTTTCGACCGCCCATGATTTGCCCCTGACAGACGCGATGATCGTCGCCATCGCGGTGCAGGCCTGCCTGCCCGTGCTGAATCTGAGCCTGGAGTTGTATCGCGGCTGGGTAGGCGTGATCGTGTATCCGGGCGAGTTCGTGATCCGCAAGACGGTGGAGGATGAGGATGGCGTGGTGCACGAGATCGAGCAGGATGCGAGCGGCGAAGCATGGGAAGGCGGGCCGGTCGTGTTGTCGTGGGAAGACGCGCAGATGACCGATGGCGAGGACGCGTACAACGTGGTGATCCACGAGTTCGCGCACAAGATCGACATGCTGAACGGCGAGGCGAACGGCCATCCGCCGCTTTTCCGCCGCTGGCACGCGCCGCTCGATTCCAACGCCTGGAACGACGTCTTCGATCACGCCTACGACCATTTCTGCGCTCAGGTCGATTCGGTTCCACAGCGCCGCTGGGGGCGGTTCGAACGTGAATCACTGATCGATCCCTATGCCGCCGATCATCCGTCAGAATTCTTCGCGGTCTGCAGCGAGGCGTTGTTTGTCCAGCCGGCGGCGTTCGAGCGCGAATATCCGGAGTTATACCGGCTGCTCGCGCGCTATTACCGGCAAGATCCGGCGGGCGTTGGCGCGTTCACGCGAGTGTGAAGGCCGCAAAGCCCTGAAAACATGCCAAACGACTGATTTTCTGGCATAATCGCGCTTTTTCGACCTCAGGCAAGTGGCTCGCGCTCGCAAGATCGGCTTGCAAAAATGCGCAAAACCCGCAACCGGGTGGGCTGGCTACCAACAGATACCAAGGAAAGACCATGAAAGAAGGCATTCACCCGAATTACCGCGAAGTGCTGTTCGTCGACATGTCGAATGACTTCAAGTTCATTACGCGTTCGACCATCAACACGCGCGAAACCGGCGAGTTCGAAGGCAAGACGTACCCGCTGGCAAAGATCGAAGTGTCGTCGGAATCGCATCCGTTCTACACCGGTCAGCAAAAGATCATGGACACGGCCGGCCGCGTCGAGAAGTTCAACAAGAAGTTCGCAGCGTTTTCGGCAAAGAAATAAGTCGAGTAATTCGATTGGTACGGGAAGACAGCCGCAAAGCTGGATTCGAAGAAAGGCAGCGACAGCTGCCTTTTTTTTCGTCTGTACCCCGCGCGAGGGCCAATTTGGAGCCAATCCGATGGACTCGGCCCGTCGAACACACAAGGCTGACACGCACCGCAATGACGCGCGCGACGCCGCCCGTCTACAATGCCGGATTCGGTAAAAATCGCACGACCCCTAAAGCCACGAAAAACACGCGTCATACAACCATCTGGCGCTGCAACGTCGCTCCATCGCTCCATCAGTCTTGTTCCCTGTCGCCAAACGCATGCGAAATGTCGTCCGTCTGACCGCCTCCGCAACCAGTGCCCTACCGCGCTGGATGCTGCTTGCCATTTGTATCATCTACGCGTCCTTTGGATTGTTCGGCCGCGATCCGTGGAAAAACGAGGATGCGGCGGGCTTCGGCGTGATGTGGACGATGGCCAACGGCAGCGTGAAGGACTGGCTGCTGCCAAACCTGGTGGGCAAGGCGCTCACCGCCGACGGCCCCTTCGTCTACTGGTTCGGCGCGGGTTTTATCCGCCTGCTTAGCCCCTGGGTCGATGCAAGCAATGCATCGCGCGTGGTAACCGGATTGCTGTTTTGTATCGCCTGCGCGTTCGTCTGGTATACGGCCTATCTGCTCGGCCGGCGTGACGAAGCGCAACCATTCAAATACGCATTCGGCGGCGAACCTGAGCCGCGCGACTATGGCCGTACGCTCGCCGATGGCGCCCTGCTGATCCTGCTCGCCTGCTTCGGCCTGGCCGAACGCGGGCACGAAACCACGCCCCAGCTTGCCCAGTTCGCCGGCACCGCCATGCTGCTCTACGGCCTCGTGCGCAGTTGCGACAAACCGGTCCAGGGTGCGCTCATCTGGGGCGCGGCGATCGGCTTTGTGGGCTTGTCGAGCAGTCCGGTGCTGGTGCTCGCGCTGCTCATCTGCACGCTGGCGATGACCGTCATCGTTCGGGAAGTGCGGCCGTACCATCTGCTCGCGATCGGCGTGCCGGTCGCGGTGATCATGATCGGCGCCTGGGTGTGGACGGTGCTGCATTTCTACCCCGACGATGGCGAATGGTGGTTGCGTCAATGGTGGCGCAACAGTTTCGACTCCTTCTCCGGCTCGCCGATCCTGGCGCTCTCCTACGCCTTCAAGAACCTGCCGCTGTTCACGTGGCCCGCGTGGCCGCTGGCGATCTGGACGTTCGTAAGCTGGAGCGGCCTGCGGCGTTCGCCCCACGTTGCCGTGCCGGTGTCGGTGATCGGTCCGCTGCTGGTGCTCGTCATTTTGCAGAGCCATCAGTCCAACCGCCTCTTCATGCTGTTGCTGCCGCCGCTGTCCGTACTCGCCACCTTCGCGCTGCCCACGCTCAAGCGCGGCGCGATCAACGCCATCGACTGGTTCGCGATGTTGAGTTTCACCCTGCTCGCCACCTTTGTCTGGCTGGTCTGGAGCGCGGGTCTGTTCGGTTTCCCCGCACCGCTCGCGCGCAATCTCGCGCGGCTCGCGCCCGGTTTCCAGCCCGAGTTCAAGATCCTGTCGTTCGTGTGCGCGGTGGCCGTGACGGTCGGCTGGTTCTCGCTGGCGCGCTGGCGTCTCGCGCGCCATCCGAAGGTGTTGTGGCGCAGCGTGGTGCTGTCGAGCGCCGGCACGACGCTGATGTGGGTGCTGCTGATGACGCTGTGGCTGCCGGTGGTGAACTACAGCCGGACGTATCGCGACGTGGCGGAACAGATTGCAGATCATCTGCCGCCTGACTACACCTGCATTTCCCCGGTGCGTTTGGGCGATGCGCAGATCGCGACCTTCGCCTATTTCGGCGGGATGCATTTCGCCTTCGATGAAGACTGCGACGTGATCCTGCGCCAGGACACACAGGACTTCGGCGAACCGTCGTCTATCTCTGCGTTCGAGTGGAAACTCGTGTGGGAAGGCCGGCGCGTCGCCGACCGTGACGAGCGTTTCAGGCTATATGTGCGTATCGAGCGGCCTGTTCCGCCGGTCAAACGGTCGCAGTCGAAGTCGCTGCGCCCGGCCGGCAAATGACCATGTGGCCGGATGTCCGCAAGATCGCGGCCCTCGCGTGGCCGGTGCTGATCGGCCAGTTGGCGATCATCGCGTTCGGCGTGATCGATACGGCCATGGTCGGCCGTTATTCCGCCACCGATCTCGCGGCGCTCGGCCTCGGCTCATCGATCTACATCTCCGTCTATATCGGCCTGACGGGCATCTTGACGGCATTGCAGCCGATCGCCGGGCAATTGTTCGGCGCGCTGCGTGAAGCCGAGATCGGCGAGGAAGTCCGGCAGGCGCTGTGGCTC
>JGI12635J15846_10000174_pt1 | contig 49140 bp, 43 predicted proteins | sample BlaSpr_A8_OM2_M2_FD_15846 | JGI IMG/M metagenome (IMG submission 15846)
GCCCTCGGCTCGACGGGCGGCATACGAGCCGGCCGGCCGGCCGGGACGGCGGCGCTACAATCACGGCGCGCGGAATTAGGACCACCAAGGACCACCGGACCACCGGGATCCGATTGACAACCGTCTTTCGACTGCTCTAGCATGAAAGCGATGAATTCGCTGATCCACCATCGCCATCACCAGCATCACCATGCGACGCGTGTGTCGGCGGGGTCCATCGGATAACCAAGCACTCATAGGAAATCCAAGCCCGCTGGCGGAGAATTCGCGCAGCGGGCTTTTACTTTTGCGCGTGCTCTAAGATCTGGCACGAAGATTCGGAGGACGCAGTGGAAATTGATTTCGACAAGCTGCAGGGCCTAGCGCCCGCGGTCATTCAGGACGCGGACGATGGAGAATTGCTCATGGTAGGCTTCATGAACCGGACCGCGCTGGAGATGACCCTGCGCACCGGATTTGTGACCTTCTACAGCCGCACTCGCGAAAAACTTTGGACCAAAGGAGAGACGTCGGGTAATCGCCTAAAAGTCGTTGAGGCGCGGACCGACTGCGATCGCGACACCATGCTTTTTCGAGTGAAGGTGCTCGGCGATGGCAAAGTCTGCCACAAGGGAACACGCTCTTGCTTCACGGAAACACTTCCTCTCGAAAGCGCACCGGAAATACCGCTAGCTGAGCAGGAGAAAATTCAAGCAGAGACGCTGAAGGGGACGGCTCGATGAAATTGCGGCTCGGCATCCCCAAAGGAAGTCTGCAGGAAGCGACGTTGAATCTTTTTGCGCGTGCCGGACTGCGGGTGTACACGAACGCGCGATCTTATTTTGCAAATACGGATGATCCCGAGATCGAATGCCTGCTCATTCGCGCGCAAGAAATGGCTCGCTATGTCGAGCACGGCGCGCTCGATGCCGGCTTGACCGGCCTCGATTGGGTGCTCGAAAGCGGCTTAGGTGTGGTTAAGGTCATCGACCTCGTTTATTCCAAGCAAAGCATGGGCAAGGTCAAATGGGTCCTGGCGGTGCCGGAGAATTCGAATTTCCAGAAACTCGAAGACCTACGCGGCCGAATCATCGCCACCGAACTGGTAAGTTTCACCCGCAATTATTTTGCGAGCCGAGACGTAGACGTGCGAGTCGAGTTCTCCTGGGGCGCAACTGAAATCAAGCCGCCATTGCTCGCGGATGCAATCGTCGAGGTGACCGAGACCGGCAGTTCGCTGCGCGCCAATCATCTGCGAATTCTAGAAACCGTGCTTGAGTCCAACACGCAACTGGTGGCGAACCAGGCCGCATGGGCCGATTCCATGCGGCGCCAAAAGATTGAAAACCTGGCTGTCATGCTGAGTGGAGCCATCGCCGCGCTCGGTCGTGTGGGTCTAATGCTGAACGTGCGCAAAGCCGATTTGGCGGCGGTTCTCGGTCTTCTTCCTGCGTTGCAAAATCCGACGGTCGCACCCCTGGCGGATGGCGAATGGGTCGCTGTCAACACCGTGATCGAAGAGCAGGCCGCGTGGTTGCTGATTCCGAAACTAAAGCAGGCCAACGCTCAAGGCATTGTCGAATATCCGCTGAACAAGGTGGTCATGTGATGCGGAGAAATGCGCTGCGCGAAGCAAGGCGGAATAAAACAACGCGCGATAAGTCAACGGATAAAGAACTCATGCGCATTCTCGAAGGCGCCAAGCTAGCCAGTCTGGTGACTACGCTTGTCAACCGCGCCTCGACCGATCTGGCAGACGCCGAGTCGGCAGTCCGCCGCATCGTCGCTGACGTGCGACGTCATGGAGATCGCGCTGTCCGCCGATACGCGGCGCGGTGGGACGGATTAGACAAGGGCGAGGCGCTGCTTGTTCCCGAAGAGCAGCTGCATCAGGCATGGGACCAAAGCGGTGCAGATTTGCAGCAAGCGATTGCGCACGCTGCGGGAAATATTCGTCGCTACGCGGAATGGCAACTGCCTGCCGAGTGGCGGCGAGAGATCGAACCGGGCGTGAGGGTTGGGCAATTAGTGCGAGCGCTTGAGTCTGTTGGATGCTATGTTCCGGGCGGCCGTTACCCTTTACCTTCCACCGTGCTCATGACAGTGATTCCCGCGCAGGTCGCTGGTGTGCGCGAGATTCGCGTAGTCTCGCCGAAGCCGGCGCAGGCGACATTAGCGGCAGCAGCATTTCTAGGCGTGCGCGAATTCTATCGAATCGGCGGCGCGCAAGCAATCGCCGCGCTAGCTTATGGTACGGAAGAAATTCCGCGCGTTGACAAAATCGTCGGCCCCGGCAACCGCTACGTAACCGCGGCCAAGAAGCTGGTCGCGTTCGATTGCGCCATCGAATTTCTCGCCGGCCCGACCGAAGCTGTCGTCATCAGCGAAGACGGAGATCCGGCTTGCATTGCATCCGATCTCATCGCTCAGGCAGAACATGATCCCGATACGCTTTGCATCTTTATAACAACTTCACAAGCGCTGGCGAAGAAAGTTCAGAGGGAAATAGAGAAGCGCGTGCGGATGAATCCGATTGCCGCGCAATCCCTCCGCCATCGCGGCGCCATTCTTCGAGTCGATTCGCTGGAACAGGCGGTGGAAGCGGCGAATCGCATCGCGCCCGAGCATCTCACGCTTCCAGCGAAAGGGGCTCCGCTGGTGCAGCACGCAGGCGCAGTTTTCCTCGACGAGTTCACACCTCAGGCCGCGGGTGACTACGTCTCCGGACCCAACCACGTCTTGCCCACCGCCGCAATGGCGCGCGTGCGCGGTGGCCTCAGTGTATTTGATTTCGTCCGCGTCATCGGCTGCCAGCAAGTTTCACCGGACGGAATGAAACGCATCGGTCCGTCGGGCATAACTCTGGCGAATGCGGAAGGCTTGAAAGGACACGCCGAGGCCTTCCGTGTGAGGTGTTCTCATGCTTGAAGCGCGCACCGCCGTAAGAAATCTGCGCGAGTATCACCCGCCTCTCGCTGGTCGTACCGGCCTGCGTTTGGATTTCAACGAGAGCACTGTCGGATGCTCGCCGCGCGTGTTGGCCCGTTTGCGCTCGCTTGACGCCGAGTTGCTGGCGCGTTACCCGGAACGCGAGCCGGTCGAAAAAAACGTTGCCCACTTTCTTGACCTCGATCCAGCGCAGGTTTTGCTGACGAATGGAGTCGACGAGGCGATTCATCTGCTCTGTTCGACCTATCTCGATCCCGGAGATGAAGCCCTCATTGCCGTCCCTACCTTTGCCATGTATGCGGTCTTCGCGCAGGCTGAAGGTGCGCGCGTTGTTGAGGTGCCTTCCGGCGACAACTTTGCATTTCCTGCGGAGGAACTCCTAGCCAAAGTTAGCCCGCGCACGCGTTTTGTCGCCATCGCGAATCCGAACAATCCCACCGGCGCAGCCGTTGCGGAAAGTGTTCTGATGCAGATTGCGCAAGCCACGCCGCAGGCCGCCGTGCTCGTCGACGAGGCGTACTTCGAATTTCATCGCGAAACATTGATTGACCAATTACGGATTGACCGATTGCGCCGCTCTGCGCCACTCGACAATCTTTTCATCGCGAGAACTTTTTCCAAAGCCTACGGCCTCGCCGGTTTGCGAATCGGAATTCTCGCCGGAGAGTCCCGCCAGATGGCGATGGTCCGCCGCGTTGCCTCGCCCTACAGCGTCAACGCGGCCGCACTCGCAGTTTTGCCAGAGGCGCTCGAAGATCATGAGTATGTCAGCCACTATGTTGCCGAAGTACGCTGCAATCGCGAGCGCTTGCAACGAGAGCTAGCCGATCTCGGATTGCAATACTGGCCGAGTCACGCTAACTTTGTGCTCGTCCGCATTGGTTCAGCCCACGCGGAGTTTGTCAGAGCGCTACGCGATCGCGGAATTCTGGTGCGCGACCGCAGCTCCGATCCCGGATGCCATGGTTGCGTCCGCCTTACCTTGGGCACGGACGAACATACGCAGACTCTGATCAACGCGCTACGCGAAGTCGTCGAGCGGCTTGGATTGCGAGCCGCGTCAGAAACCCAGTTGCGAACTGGCGGGCGCGTATGAGAAAAGCCAAACTACATCGCAAGACGGCGGAGACGAAAATTCAAATTGCGCTCGCCATCGAGGGCCGGGGTAAGTATGAAGTGTCCACGGGAATCCGGTTCCTCGACCATATGCTGGAGTTGTTCACGCGCCACGGCGGATTCGACCTGAAACTTAGCGCCCTCGGCGACCTAGATGTTGACCAGCATCATACCGTAGAAGACGTTGGCATCAGCCTGGGCGAGGCGTTCGATCGCGCATTGGGCGACCGCCGCGGCATTCTGCGCGCCGGCTATTTTCTGATGACCATGGACGAGACCCTCGGACTCGCGGCGGTCGACTTCGGCGGTCGGGCGGTTGCGGTAGTTCAGACAAAGGTCCGCGCGACGCGCGTCGGAGACTTACAGTCAGAATTGGTTGCCGATTTCTTTGAAGGCTTTGCCCGGGGAGCGCGCGCCAATGTTCATGTGCGCGTAATGTACGGGCGTTCCAGCCATCACAAGATCGAAGCTCTGTTCAAGGCTTTCGCACGCGCGGTTCGTGTCGCGTGCTCGCGCGACCGCCGTCTGGGGCGAATGCTGCCGAGCACAAAAGGTCTCTTGTGATCGCACACATGCGATCGAGCAAACTATGATCGCGCAGAATATCGCCATCGTCGATTACGGCGCCGGCAATCTGAAGTCGGTGAAGAAGGCGTTTGACTATCTCGGCGCCCATGTCGTCGTAACTTCAGAGCCCGAGACTGTTGCCGCCGCCCACAAGATCGTCCTACCCGGCGTCGGCCATTTCTCCGCGCTTGGCGCTCTCGTCAACATGGGCCTGCGAGAAGCCGTGCTGCGAGCCGCGCGCGCCGGCAAGCCGCTCCTCGGGATTTGCCTGGGGATGCAGTGGCTGTTCGAGGGAAGTGACGAGGCTCCGGAATTGGCGGGTGCGGGGATCTTCGCTGGAAGATGTCGCTCGTTTCCTTCGTCCGTGAAATCGCCGCACGTGGGATGGAACTCGCTGACGCTCTCGGCAGGCTCACGCTTGTTGCACAACGTCGCACCCGAATCCTTTGTCTACTTCACGCATTCATTTCAAGCTCCAGTGGTCGCCGCCACCGCCGCGGCAACCGAGTACGGAATGCCGTTTTCCGCGGTAGTCGAAAAAGACAATATTTTCGGAGTGCAGTTCCATCCGGAAAAATCGTGGAACGTGGGCCTCCTCATGCTTAAGAATTTCTGTGAGCTCAATTCATGACGGGAAGACTGACAGGATTCGCTAAGTGCTGACCAAGCGCATCATCGCCTGTCTCGATATGGACGGCGGTCGGGTTGTGAAGGGCGTGCAATTCGTCAATCTGCGCGACGCTGGCGACCCTGCGGAATGTGCTGCTGCGCACGCCCGCGATGGGGCGGACGAAATTGTCTTGCTCGATATCACGGCCACGAGCGACCAACGCAAGACTATGCTCGCTGTTGTCTCGCGCACGGCACGCACCTTGTTTGTACCATTCACTGTCGGCGGAGGAATCCGCGAACTCTCCGATGCCGCGGAAGTGTTCGACGCCGGCGCGGATAAGATTGCGATCAACTCGGCCGCTGTGAAAAATCCAACGCTGATCGGGAAAATCGCCGCGCGTTTTGGCTCGCAGGCAGTAGTGGTCGCGATCGATGCGCGGCGAGCAAGAAACAGCTCGACAAAAAGTAGCTTCGAGGTCTTCACTGCCGGCGGCCGCACGCCCACTGGTCGCGACGCGCCACAGTGGGCGCGCGAAGCTGCCGATAGCGGCGCCGGAGAAATCTTGCTCACTTCGATGGACCGCGACGGAACCAAGTCTGGCTTCGATTGTGAATTGACGCAACGAGTGGCCGACGCAGTTTCTATCCCCGTGATTGCATCGGGTGGCGCTGGTTCGCCCCAACATTTTATCGACGTATTTCGCGACGGACGCGCCGACGCGGCGCTGGCCGCTTCCATCTTCCACTTCGGCCTCGAAAATATCGGACAGCTAAAACTTCAACTTCGAGCCGCCAATGTGCCGGTGAGGTGGCCATGCTGATTCCATCGATCGATCTCATGGGCGGCAAGATCGTGCAGTTAGTGCAGGGAGAGAAGAAGAAATTAGAGTTCGACAACTTCGACTACTGGATCGAACGCTTCTCAAAGCATTCCATCGTTCAGCTCATCGATCTTGACGCGGCGCGAGGCAGCGGCGACAATCGCGCGATCGTAAAGCGGATCGTCACTCGACTGAATTGCCAGGTCGGCGGCGGCATTCGCGACATTGAAACTGCGCGAGAGCTTCTGAAGCTCGGTGCGTGCAAGGTGATCATCGGCTCCGCGTTATTGATCGAAGGCCGAATCAATCGCGATTACGCGCGTGCATTATCCGGAGCGATTCCCACGCCCGCGCTTATGTTTGCCCTCGACTCGCGCCGAGGCAAGGTTGCGATCGACGGATGGCGCACCGAGACCGCCATCACTGCCTTCGACATGATTCGCGAGCTGGAACCATTCTGCGAGACCTTCCTCTACACGCACATCGACACAGAAGGTTTGATGGGCGGAATCCCGATGGAAACAGTTCATGCAATCCGTCGCGCCACCACCCGCCACCTGGTGGTCGCGGGCGGAATTACCGAACAGCACGAGATCGATAGTCTCGATGCGCTTGGGATCGATGCCGTGGTCGGCATGGCGCTCTACAGCGGAAAAAGTCTCGGCTGAAGAGATAGGCGTGCCGCCCTCAACTCCAGCGAAACTAGAAAAGGGGAGCGTTTGCCGCTCCCCTTCATGTTGGCGCTGAGCCGGGCCTGCAGGTTCGCGTGCCGGCGCGGCGCTATGGTTGTAGACCGCGATTACTTTCTGCCCAGCATCTTGGTTTCCACCCAAGACGCATCCTGCTCGAATTGCGCTCCCGCCGGGACCGCACCAGCGTAGCCCGCACGCGTCCCCTTCGAATCCTGGGAGACTGCGTGATACGTGCATCCGGGCTGCACCGATTGTGCCGTGTGCAGGATGAAGGATCCCGCATCGTAGTAGCCGCACTCCAGCGCTTGCAGTTTGGTGTTCGGCGTCAGTTCGACCGGATAGGCTTCGCCTTCGCTGTTCGGCACCGCCACGGCGGACGAAGGCGCAGCGACGCCGTTGCGAGCACCGATGACCTGCTGTACGCGCGAAAGAATTTCGCCGGCGTCGACAAGGTTCTGCGAAGCCGCGGCCTGGTACTGGGGCCAGTCGTAGCGGAACGATTCCAAAGAACCGTCGTTGATGAAAGTAATGATTACCTTGGAACCGTTGCCCACAACCGGGACTCCGTTTAGAGTCCGGCCAAAGACGATGCGGTTGGCTACCACTGCCTGGGTGGTCTCGCCGGTCTTGGCGTCCTGTCCACCTTCGAAGCGATAGTCGACGCGGACTGGAACCAGCTCTTCCTTGGCTCCGAGAACGATCTGCGACGACAGTTTCGCGGCGATGAAGTCCCTGCCTTTCTGCTCCAGTTCGTCCGCCGACATCTTTTGCGTCACCGGCTTGCCCAGCGCGTGCGCCCGGGCTGCAACAGCTTGGTCCTGATAGTCGACCCCGTTGCCATCCGTGGTCACGTCGAGCGCCCACTGCTTGCCGGCGAGGTGCAACACGTCACCGTGTTTAGTGCTCTGGGAAGCGCTGCCCAGACCCAGTTTCTCGATCAGGGCGCCGCTCACTTTGTTCTGATCCACCGCGCCGGCGCGGTGCAACTCGGCCAGTGCGGGTGCCGCGAATCCCTTGGTTGCTGAAAACTGTTGCTGAGCTTTGGTTTGCGGAAGCTCTTCCGCGCGTACGGTGCTGCCGCCGATCATCATTGTGCTTGCCGCTAACACCGCGCCTGCTGCCAAACTGAGATGTTTGCTTTTCATTGCCGTTCTCCTTTTGTTAAATATGAAGTTGTTTGTTGGATGAATTGATTGCAGCCCATCTATTTGCAGTCGACTCGCCTTACGGTTGACCCCACCATGACCAGCAGTAGTACCCGATCTTGCTGTCCCGCAGAACGGATTCCGACAAGAGCTGGTTCATCTGAACGCCTTGGCGGCTCCAGCAGTTATTTGCGTTACTGCCAGTGTTCGCGATTCCTGGGTTATTGCTGTTGTCGTTGTTATAGACAGCGTTGAGCCACGAGCTGCCGATAGGGTTGTCGTCCTGCATCAGCACGGCGTAGTCGTATCCAATCGAGTCCTCGTTGCTGTCGTAAAGCAGTTCGCTTCCACCGGTGAGGATCTTGAGCCCGCCGGCGAAGGCGGAGCCCCAGCGGCTCGGGAGGAGACCGTCCTCGCTCCTTAAGGTGTCGCAGGAGAAAGTTGACAATGCTTTAAGCTGTCTTCCACTGGAGCCCAAGCGCATGGTCGGGGTCCATGCAAAACAGCCGGGATAGACGCTACCAGGGCAGGTATCATCCCACATCGCATAGCCGGCATAGTTGGGGTTGTTGCTGGCAATCGTGCCGTGAGTGCTCATGATGAAGAAATCGACACTGTCTGGACCACCCCACGATTGGCTGGTTTCTTCCGAATTGCCGTACTGAAAGCTGTTGACTGCGCCGTGCAGATTGTAATAGAACTCCACCGTGTTGAACTCACCCATCGGTATCTGGGCGTCGAAGTTCGTACAGAACGGATCAACGCCGATGCTGGGGGCCCATCCATTCTGGAAACTGCCCTCACATCGGCTGCCGAACTGAAGTTGCGCATGCGCTGGAGTGCAAACTGCCACCAGGGTGAGTCCAGCCAAGGCGATAAGTGCATGTCGAATTGAACTGCTTAAAGAAGTAAGAAATGTTCCTTTCATAAATCCTCCTTTGTATTTGCTCCGTGTATTCGCTTCTGCAGCTAGATTTTTATTGGCCCGGGCTTCCTTTGTGTCACCGCGAAAGCCCTTCACTTGATCTAGCGGGAACCCAAGCCTGAACGGGTCATGCCGGACGAAAAGAAGTCGATTCGAGATCGACCACGAGAGGGGACGCTTTTGCCAAGCAGTGAGGTCTCGTCCGTGCCTCGGAGTCTGCGTAACGAAAAAAGGCAATGGGACACTACTAGAAGGGGCTATTGCTGGCGCAGTGAAGGACGATGTGATAATTTTCCTCTACGCCATTTTTGCCTCTACGTCGATAGCCGTAAGCCATTAGCAATAAAAGAAGAGCCAAAGCTATGCCGGGTTCCTCTGACAATCCATCCAAAGTCGAAGTCACTCAACTTCTCAAAGCGTGGGGCACCGGAGACGACAAGGCGCTCGATCGCCTGACGCCAGTCGTCGAGCAGGAGCTTCACCGTCTCGCCCACCGTTGTATGTCCAGGGAGAGGCCCGGTCACACGCTGCAAACGACCGCTCTGGTCAACGAGGTCTATCTTCGCCTGGTCGACGTCAACGCGGTCGAATGGCAGGATCGCGCCCACTTTTTCGCCATTTCCGCGCGCATGATGCGGCGCATTCTGACCGATTTTGCGCGTTCGCGAAATTATCAGAAGCGTGGCGCCGGCGCTGTGCAGGTTTCCTTCGACGAAGCGCTCATCGTTACCCCAGAAAAAGATGGCGACATCATGGCGCTTGACGAAGCGCTGACAGAGTTTGCCGTGCTCTATCCGCGGCAGAGCCAGGTGGTCGAGCTGCGCTTTTTCGGCGGACTCGAAGTCAAAGAAGCTGCCGAAGCCCTCAAAATATCGCCCGAGACAGTCAAGCGCGACTGGAGATTTGCCAAAGCGTGGCTGCGGCGCGCGCTTGCCGGAGACGCTACGCAAGAGACGAGCGCCGACAGCGACGACGTGAACGAAGAACCAAGGAAACAGTCCGCCTGAAACACAATCGGAGCGACGAACGATGGACGAAAAAAATGTCGAACGCGCGCGCCGGCTGGAGCAACTCTACCACTCCGCCCTGGAGCATCCCGAGGCCGAGCGCGACATGTTTCTGGCAGCCGAGTGTGGCGCCGATTCCGCGCTCCGCCAAGAACTCGAATCGCTCCTCGAACACGACAAAGCCGACAGTTTCATCGAAGAGCCGGCCCTCGAAGTGGCCGCACGCATGGTCGCGCAGCAGCGTCGTCGCTCGGGCGATGACAGTGGTGGCGTAGTTCTCGGCCAGACCGTCTCCCACTATCGCATTCTAGAAAAATTAGGCGGCGGCGGGATGGGCGTCGTCTACAAGGCGCGCGATACGCGCCTTGGGCGCCTCGTGGCATTAAAATTTCTCCCTGAAGATTTTGCCGCCGATCCCACCGCCATCGTCAGATTCCAGCGCGAGGCGCGCGCCGCCAGCTCTCTCAACCATCGCAATATTTGCACGATCTACGACATAGGCGAAGAGGCTGGACGAGCTTTCATCGCCATGGAGTACCTCGACGGTCAGACTCTGAAACATCTCATCGAATCCGGCCCGCTCCCCACCGGCCGCCTGTTGCCACTGGCGATACAAATAACCGAGGCCCTTGAAGCAGCACACGCTCAGGGCATTATCCATCGCGATGTCAAGCCCGCCAACATTTTCGTCACTCAGCGTGGCCAGGTCAAAGTCCTCGACTTCGGACTGGCGAAGGTTTCCCCTGCGCGCCACACGGTGGCCACCGGCCCCACCGCTCCCCGATTTTCCGATGGAGGCTCGCCAGACCAACTCACCAGCCCGGGCATGGCCCTCGGCACCGTCGCTTACATGTCGCCGGAGCAGGCGCGCGGCGAAGAGCTCGACGTCCGCACCGACCTCTTCAGCCTCGGCGCCGTCTTCTACGAGATGGCCACCGGTCGTCGCGCCTTCGATGGAAACACTGCCGCCGTAGTTTTTGACGCTATCCTCAATCGCGATCCGCTCTCGATGTCGAGCCTCGATCCCTCCCTGCCTGAAGGACTGGCCCACATCATGGCCAAGGCGCTCGAGAAAGATCGAAAGAATCGCTACCAGACTGCGACCGAGATTCTCGACGACTTGAAAGCCACCGCTGCCGGAAGGCGCGCCCGCGTTGCCCGCGCGCTTTCCAATCGTAAGCTGTGGCTCGCCGCTGTCGGGGCGCTGGCGATTGCGGTAGTGGCGGTTGTGGGGTTCACCATCCGTCAGCGCCGATTGCACCAGTTGAGCGAGCAAGACACGCTGGTGCTGGCCGATTTCGGCAATAGCACCGGCGATCCGGTTTTCGACGACACATTGAAGCAGGCGATTTCCGTGCAGTTAGCGCAGTCGCCATTTCTAAATATTCTTTCGGATGCCAAAACTCGTGCCACCTTGCGATTGATGGCCAAGCCGCCCGGCACCAAGCTGACTCCGGAGCTGGCGCGGGATGTCTGCCAGCGCGCTGCCGCCAAAGCTTATATCGCCGGTTCAATTGCGAATCTGGGCAGCCAATATGTGATCGGCGTCGATGCAATCAATTGCGAGACCGGCGACGCTCTGGCGCAGGAGCAAGTCACCGCAACCAACAAGGAGCAAGTCCTGAAAGCATTGGGAGGAGCCACCACCAAGCTTCGCTCGCGCCTTGGTGAATCACTCGCCAGCATCCAGAAATTCGATACTCCACTCGGAGAAGACACAACGCCCTCGCTCGAGGCCGTCAAATTTCTTTCGCTGGGCAGAAAGGCGCAGCAGGAAAAAGGAGGCGACGCAGCAGTTCCTTATTTTAAGCATGCCATTGCGCTCGATCCAAATTTCGCCGCCGCCTATGCCGCGCTGGGAACCACCTATTTCAATCTTCGCGAGCCTGCGCTCGCCAACGAAAACCTGAAAAAGGCATTCGAACTGCGCGATCGTGTGAGCGACCGCGAGCGCTACTGGTTCTCCGCTTACTACTACCACCTCGTGATTGGAGATTTAGATAAAGCTGTCGAGACCTATCAGCTGTGGGCCGAAGACTATCCCCGCGACAATGTTCCACGCGGCAATCTGGGGCAGATTTACGGCTTCCTCGGCCAATACGACACTGGCGTGACCGAACTGCTCGAAGACCTTCGCCTCAACCCAGACACCGTGGCTGGTTACAACAACCTGATGAGCCACTACACTGCTCTCCATCGTTTGGAGGAAGCCAAGGCCGCATATCAGCGTGCAAAGGCGCGCAACCTCGACGCTCCCTTCCTGCACTGGAATTTATACGGAATCGCCTTCCTGCAAAAAGATGCCGCGGAAATGCACCGGCAAGCGACCTGGGCGGCAGGGAAGCCGCAAGGAGAAAACATGCTCCTCTCCGCGCAGTCGGACACCGAGGCCTACGCAGGGCATCTGGGCCGAGCGCGTGAACTGACGCAGCAGGCGATGGCATCCGCCGCGCAAAACGATCAGCAGGAAACCGTCGGCCAATGGCAGATGAATGCGGCCTTGCGTGAAGCAGAGTTTGGCAACACAACTCGGGCGCACCAGCAAACCGAAGAAGTGCTGGCGAAGTCGCCGAATCGCGATATGCAGATCTTAGGCGCCCTGGCTTTAGCGCGAACCGGAGACACCGCGCGCGCCGAGCAAATGGCGGACGATCTAGCCAAACAATTTCCGCAGGACACCGTTGTCAACCGCTACTGGCTGCCGACGATTCGAGGGGCCATCGAAATCAATCGCAAAAATCCTGCGAAAGCAATCGACGCCCTCGCGATTTCCGTGCCCTACGAACTCGGGAATCCCTCGCCGCAAGCCGAAATGGGAGCCTACCTTTATCCCGCCTATATTCGAGGCCAGTCTTATTTGCTCTTGCAAGACGGCGAAAAAGCCGAGGGCGAGTTTCAGAAGTTTCTTATCCATCCTGGCATCACTGTCAATTGTCCGCTCGGCTCGTTGGCGCATCTTCAACTCGGACGCGCTTACACGCTGATGCGCGATACCGCCAAAGCACGGGCGGCCTATGACGATTTCTTTGGACTGTGGAAGGACGCCGATGCCGACGTACCCGTCTTGAAGCAGGCCAAGGCGGAATACGCCAAGCTGCAATAGTGCAATCCCAAGCAGCGTCCATGTCTCAATCTTTGCGCCCAGTGCGCTTCTTCGTGGCCGAAAGTTTTCGAATCACTTCTCTCGGTAAAGGCACGCTTTTCAATCGATGAGCTTCCGTCGGATGTGCCGCCGCCCACACATGCGTCTCCGAGCCCTCCATCGCCAGCATGCCGTCGCGCGAAATTCTGTGGCGGATTACAAAGCTGCTCTTCTTCCATTCGACGACCGAGGATTCCGCCACCAGTTGGTCGCCATAAGTTGAAGGAGTGATAAACCGCGCCCGCGCCTCCACCAGCGGAATACCAACCACTCCGTATGCCTTGAACAGTTCGCCAAGAGGAAGGCCAGCCGCCCGAAATAGCGCCGATGTGCACTGGTCAAACCAGCGAAAATAGGTGGCATAGAACACGATGTTGGCGGGATCGCAATCTCCAAACTCGACTCGTATGCGAATACGGTTGATGAACATAATCAGTTTTGCTCCCACAAAACGAAGCGATCCAGATAGTCGTCCAGGTTCACGCGCAGCGCGCGGCGCTGAGATCTCTTCGCGGAGCGCGAGAGATTCTATCGAACGTCCGTTCAAAGCAGCAAGGCTATTCCTACCCCTCATCTCTCGTATCCCTTTTGCCGAGACATTCTCAGGTTCGTGGCAATTCCGAGTCTCGATCTCTGAGCTCAGTCTTGCCGGATGAATGAGTGAAACTCGCACATAAGCCACGCCGCCACAGCGATACGTTGTGCAGCGGCACGATATCTCCGCCGCGGTGCAAGTATGATTCCAAAAGAAAACTGACCGAAACCGCCAAGCGGTTTCGGTCAGCCAGATTCAATTCTTGCGGCGGATATCGAACGACTTATTTATTGTCTTCTCTTGCTTCGGCAACGTGAGCCTGATGACCCGCTTCGGACACAGCGGTTACAAACGCTTCTCCGCTTCGCGGCGTTGCAGCGTGCCCCGAAAGAATATTGCGGAACATCATGTGGTGGCCATAAATGGCACGAGTCGAGTCGTTGTCCTGCTCGATAACGGCGCCTTCCAACGTCAAGCCCGCGAACACGCCCTTCGAGCGTGAGTAAGTCAAAACTTCGGTGTTCAGCAGTATGTCAGTTCCGGCGGAAGTGTGACGGCCTACTGGCCCCGCCGCCACTGAACCCTCACCAGTAAGTTCAAACTTGGTGGAAAGCAGATGCTGCAAACCACGGTCGTTCATAACCAGCATGACCAAGTCGACACCTTCGACTCCGATCTGCAATCCCCAGCTTCCACCGCCAACCGATACGAATGCGGGAGCGCTCCAGCCTTCAGAAGTTCGGCACGAGGCGACTCCGCGTCCGTGCTTGGCGCCGAAGATGAAGCCACCTTTGATCATGTTGGGCACGATCACGACGCACTTGGCACCGCTCAGTACTTCCTCAGGAATCCCTTTGTCGGGCGTCGACATGATCGACTGAAGAACATCTACGGATTTTTGCATGCGCTCGACGGTATCTTCACGATCCGAGCCTGCGAACGCGAAGGTTCCGGCCAAGCCGATCAAACTCATTAACAACAGCGACATTATCTTTTTCATGTTTTATTCCTTTTTGAAATGCGCGGAGCTAAGAGGGGAAGGCTTCAGATGGGCTGACTTAGCTCAGATGACCTGAAAGAGAGAAAAGAGGTGCTCGTCTCAAGAACTATCGTCGCACACCGGCCAGGGCTATATCTGGTCTGCATTGCTCACTTTCGGCGAGCGCGTTGTTTATCCGGGTATGAGCAATCTTGCTCAGAATAAGTAGCCGGAAGATGTCATCGTAGCTGCCAATGTAGCTGGCAAAGCGAAAGACCTGAAAGGTGAATTGTTAATGGAACGCTTTCTTCACCGCTTGCGCGACCGTTTTCGCAGACGGCTTGCCTCAACCAGGGCAGCCCTCTCGAATCTGTTCGCCGCCGTGACCCCGCCGGTCCGGGGTTTCGCGTCGCAAAGAATGTGTCCGTTCTGCGGGTTAATCACGCCACGCTCAAAGACTTCCTGCCTGGAGTGCGGCAAATCGTTGGCGCCGGCAACAAGGTAGTCAATCTTTCGAGGCTCATTTTCAGCGACCCTCAAATGAGAGTAGGAGATCAAAATGCTTTGGACAATTTTTGTCGTGCTTCTGATTCTGTGGCTGCTCGGTTTTAGCCTCCATATAGCCGGAGGCCTGATTCACTTGCTGCTGGTAGTTGCGCTCGTCATACTTGTCATCAATCTGGTGAGCGGCCGGCGCACTGCCTGAGCCCGTTACTCTATTGTGCGGGCATGAATTTCCAGGGATGAAGGGCGCTCTGAGCAAGGCGCAGCCATCGGTTGCTCCGTGGGAGTCACTGGCCTCGGCGAAGCCAAAGATTCAGATCTTCGACTTTTGCGGTTCGCCGGAATGCACATACTTTATATGTGCCTGGTCAACGTGCCGCGGGGCGTTGTCGTCTTGGTACCGTCACTATTTTTGGTCCGTCCTTCGTCCGTCGTCGTTTTTACGGGACGGCCGTAGGTGTAGTCTTGGTTCTCCTTGTCACCATCTGGTCTAGCCTCTCAGAATCCGGGTGGGATCTCCGGAGTCGGGGCGGATTTTTTTCTCGCGAATCTGTCGTCTTTCCCTCGCGCGGAGGCCCGCGCGGTTACCGCCGGATGGAATTCCATAAATCGCGGCCTAGCGCTCGACTATACGACGAAACTAGGCGTTAACTCCCTGGCACCCGTACGTATCCTGTCCCGCTTTCGAACGCCAATCAGCTTCGCGAACGGGCGCCAGCTATGCTCAGCGCGATGCCGCCCGCAATCAAAACAGCACTAATAATCGGCGAGACCCGCTCACTATGAGTCGTCTGAACGCCAAGGTTCGCACCGCCCACCTTTATGCCCTCGGTCTGAGTGTGGGGAACAGGAACAACCAGCGAAGCAACGCCCAGCACAACCAGGATGATGCCGACAAACAGCAAAATTTTCATATCATGTCCACGTTGCGGAACTGGAAGCGTGACGCGTAGAACAGTTAGTCGTGCAGAACCACACCGAGCAGCGAGCTGTGAACCTGCAACCCGCCATCGGGTCCGCCGGAGTAATCGACAAAGCCCAGCTTTCTGAACCGGTTCATAAAAAAGCTCACCCGCGAACGAGTTGTTCCGACCATCTCTGCCAAACTCTCCTGGCTGATTTTGGGGATAACCGTCTCCGGCACGCCCTCCTTGCCAAAATGTGCCAGCAGCAGAAGGATTCGCGCCAATCGCTTTTCGCTGGAATTAAACAACTGGTCGACCAGATCCTCTTCATAACGGACGTTTCGCGCCAATAGATACGCTACGAACATTTCGGAAAGCGCCGGCTCGCGATGCAGCGCATCCATCATCACCCGCTTATCGATGCGCTGAATTTCACAATCCGTCAGCGCCGCCGCCGATCCCATGCGCAGCGCTTGCCCAGCCAGCGATCCTTCGCCAAAAAAGTTTCCGTCGCTGAGCATGCCGATCGTCGCTTCTCGGCCCGTCTTGGAGACGACGGTAAGCTTCACTCTACCTTTTTGGATAAAAAAGACTGCGTCCGCCTTGTCCCCCTGCGAGAAGATTCCTTCCTTCTTGACAAAGCTCAGGTTCTTCCGGCCCTCGCCGATGGTGGCCAGAAAAGTGCTTGGATCGAACCCGCGGATTTTCCGCTTGGCTAACGAAGAGGTACCCATCAACCGCAATTCTAACGCCGAAAACCTGTTCTTACGCAAGAATTGTCGTCGTTTCAGGCGTAAGGCCGGAACTAAAGGAGTTGGTCGCGAGCCCATATTTGAGGTGTCCTATACCATTATCCGGGCGCCATAGCGCAGTGCCCCAGAAACTTGCTGCTCATAGATTTATCTTTCCGTCACGTATCCGCTGCCACAGCTCTCGCGAAAACGGCGCATCCTTTTCACTGGCACTAGGGTCAAGAGAACTGGCTGGATCGCGGCGGCTTGCCCATCGCGGCACGCCCCGGCGCCGCTGAGCGTCTGGCCCCTGAGGCATAAGCCTTGCCTCACGGCGCTGGGCGGGCTTCACATTCAGCACAAAGTGAACCGTCGCCCATAGGAAGTGAGCCCCGTCAGATTTGGCCACGAGCGCATCCACGGACTTTAACCCGGAGTACGGCATTTCAAGATGGTCGACCAGCATCACGATTGGCACGTCGGGCCGCGCCTGCTTGATCTCATCGGCGATCACGGTACCACCCACCTGCGATAGGTGATGCTCGATGACAACTGCGTCCACCGAACTCGATCTGAACAGGCGCAGACCGTCGGAACCGTTCGTCGCGGTTGCCAGTTCATATCCGTTTTCCTTCAATACACTGAGTTGAGTCGGATCCCTGTGTATACAAAGTAGAGTGCTGTTGGTACCCATAAGGCGAATGTACAAAGAAGTCTTCCAGAATGCTGTTTACAATTGCACAATGCCCCGAAGGATCTGCAAAAAGTCTAAGCGCTCCCAGGCTGTCGTATCGCCGAGACCGGAGGATCGTCATTGCACATTCGAGTGAGCACCGGCACCAACTGCCTCGACGTTTCGCTTTTGGAAACAAAGGCATCGACGACCTTCAGTGCGTTTTCTGAAATCTCGTCGTCATTAGAGACCATAACGATCGGAACCTGCGGCCGGTGACGCTTGATCTCAGTCGCTACTTCATCCCCGTTCATCTCCGGCATGTGGTAATCGACGATCACCGCGGCAATCGCACAGGCACATGCAATTTGCACGCCTTGTCGGCCAGAGGAGGCAGTGAGAACGGCAAATCCCCGCCTTTCAAGGAGCGCCCGGTGGTAGCCCAACATGCTGTCATCGTCATCAATACAGAGAATCGTTTTGCGGTTCGCGTAGTTAGACATGAGTTAGTACCCCACATTATCAAGATCGCCGATCTGTCCCGGGTTAATCTGTTCAAATTTGCTCACTCTTGGAAAATTGTTACTCATTGTTTTGTGGGGACTTATGGCTGCGTTGGAAGGGCGCATAACCCGCCGGAACGCCTGTTTTTCAAAAAATGTGCAATCTTGAGCAGACGGACCCTGGGGGCAGCGTTATAGGCTGCAGTGAATAGGTCGCGAGGTCACGGAGGCGAAGAAGCGATGCGGGCCCTTCCCCGGGCCGTGTTGTTCTTCTCTGGTGGCGCGGCAGCGCCAAGCCGCGTCACATCTTTCTGACTGTTCAGGTTTCTACTATTCAGCGATTGCAAAACGCGATAGGCCGTGAAGCGCAAAAATGATGCCCGCCGTGCTCAAGGCCTTTTGTAAACCACCCCACCCTTCATCACGAACTCCACCTTCTCCATCACAGAAACATCCGTAAGCGGATCACCCGGCACCGCCACAATATCGGCGAGTTTCCCCGCCTCAACTGTTCCCAATTCTTGTTGCGTCCCGAGTAATTCCGCGGCGCTTGACGTAGCCGCGCGTATGGCCTGCGCCGGCGTCATCCCAAATTTCACCATCGAGGAAAATTCCTTCGCCGGATTGATCTTCCAGTCGAATCCTCCCGCGTCCGTTCCAAATGCAATCTTCACGCCCGCCCGCATGGCGCGCCGAAACGTGTCTTCATGAATGGAAATCATCTTCAACCACACGGGAGAGCCCGTCGCCGCGCGTCCCTGCGCCACGTATTCGCCAACGTAAATTGTCGGCACATAAAAAATTCCCCGCGCCGCCATAGTTTTCAAATCCGCATCGGTAATGTAGTTGCCATGCTCAATCGAATCGACTCCCGCCTCGACCGAGTTATGCACCCCATTCAATGCCATGGCGTGCGACGCCACCTTGTGACGCTCGCGATGTGCCTCATCCACAATCGCTCGCAATTCATCCATCGTGAATGTCGGAATATCATCGAGCACACCATCGTCACGCACCCAGTACGATCGGTCGCTGTAAACTTTGATCCAGTCTGCGCCATGGCTGATCTGTTCGCGCACCGCCAGCCGTGCGTTGTCCGCGCCATCGACCAACTGCACTCCATGCGGCACCGCCACATTCGGCGCGTATCCTTGCAACGGATACGCTCCCGTAACATCCATCGCCCGCGTCGCCACCTGCATCCGCGGACCAGGAATAATCCCGTTGTTGATCGCCTTCTTTAGATCGGCATCGGCATAGCCCGCGCCCTCAGTCTCCAGGTCGCGGATCGAAGTAAACCCATACTCCAGCGCTCGCCGCGCATTCACCGTCGCCAAAATCGTTCGATACTCCGGCGACTGCTTCAACAATTGCTCGTCATAATCAGCAGCCGTGATGTCGCCCTGAAGCAGCACGTGAGTATGCGTGTCCATCAGCCCAGGCAAGCAAGTAGACCGCGATAGATCGACCAAGTCTGCTCCAGCGGGCGCTGTCGCGGCGATATCCTTGATCTTCCCATCTTCCACAACGATCACAACATTCTTCCGCAGCGAATCTCCCCGCCCATCGAAAAGATTCCCGCACTTCAACGCCATCGTCTTTGACGTAGGTGCGGATGCAGACGGCGCAAGTGACACTTGCGCCAGGCAAAACGCAGCGGCGGCAATCACCAGACAGATCGCCGCGATTACTTGCTTCATAATTCTCCTCCACTGGTGTGTGTAACTTAGGCCTAGCTCAATCTTGGCTCAACAATTCGCTAAAAAACGGGCCTTTGTTCTAGCTTTTGGGTGGCACAGCGGTTTACCGCTGGGATAAGAACCCGTTTTCAATTACGGCTTCAGCCGCTGAGGGATCTACCGTACAGCCCCCGAAGCCCCACGAATTTACTTCCTTCAATTCATCGCTGGCGCCTACTTGTTTTCCTTCTCCTTACTCTTATCTTCCGCGGGCGGCACCGCTCCCGGCATGACTTTCAGCGGAGCCGACCGCTGCTCGTCCAGTTCAGGACGCGGCAGCGGTTTGCGCGGCAGCATCTGGTCGCGCATCGCAGTGTTGTATACGAAGATCGCCTCCACCGTCGCTGCTTGTGCCAGGTCATTCGGCTGCAACCGTTCGTAAGTGTCCATGTTTGAGTGATGCGTCCGCGACCCGTAGTCCAGTCGATCCTGTATGAACTGGAAGCCCGGAATTCCTACCGCATCGAACGATTCGTGATCGGTCCCGCCGGTATTGCGCACCGTGATGGTCGTGACCCCAAGATCCTTCAGCGGTTCCATCCATTGCGCAAAGATGGGAGCTTCCGCCGCATTCTGCTGTAGATAAATCCCCAGAATTTTGCCCGTGCCGTTGTCGACATTGAAATACCCGGAAAGTTTCGTCTGCTCAGGCTTGACTACAACCGGCCCGGCCGGCTTACGCATATATTCCGGCTTCTCCATTTCCTCAGGAGTAGTCGAAAGCGGCACGTATCCGAAATGCTGCTTCACATAACCGGCGGAACCAAACAATCCCTGTTCTTCTCCCGTCCATAGGCCTATGCGGATCGTCCGCCGCGGCTTCACTTGCAGCGCGTTGAGAATCCGCATCACCTCCATCGCAACCACCGTGCCCGCTCCGTTGTCGGTCGCGCCCGTCCCTGCAATCCACGAATCCAGATGCCCGCCCACCATCACCACTTCATCTTTCAGCGCGGGATCAGTGCCCGGAATTTCCGCGATCGTATCGAAGCCATGCTCATGGTCACCAAGAAACTTGGTGTCAATATTCATTTCAATGCTCACCGGCACATTGGCTTTGAGCAGGCGATACACGCGTCCGTAGTTTTCGATTGCCGTCACCGCAACCGGAACAGGATCGATGTCATCGCGGAGGTAAGAGGTCTTGGTCAAAAATGATCCGTTATCGTCAAAGATCGTTCCGCCCGAGCCGCCGCTGTTCGCGCCATCACGGCTAGGAAGAATCACTGCCAGAGCGTGTTCCGAAGCCAGAAACTGCGCCGTCTTCTCCCGCAGATTTCGCCGCTTAACATAATCCGGAACTCGTTCGGAAAAAGGTTTCGGCTTCTCTAGCGGAAAATCTTCAACCTTGGCGAGATCCTTCTCATCCATGCGCGTAAACAGCGGCTTATCCACCGGATTCACTTCCCGCATTTCTCCCAGGAGAACGATTTTGCCGGCCACCTTGCCTTTATATTGATCGAAGTCCTTCTCTTCCTTGATATCCACCCAGATCGCCGCCCCGCTGACAGCGCCGTTCGTAGAAGGTGACCATGGCGCAGCTTGCGCGATAAAAACCGCGGTGTCGGGCGAAGTCATCCTCACCCACGTATTGAGCTGCTGCCACCCCATACCAAACTCGCCCCAATCTTCGAGATGCGCATTGCTGCAACCCATCGCCGTCAGTTGATCGCGCGTCCATTCATTGGCCTTCTTCAGATTGGGCGACCCGGTCAGCCGCGGCCCAATGCCATCGGCCAGTGCGGACGCATATTCCATCACGTGCGAATGCGTGATCCCTTCGTCGCGTATGCGCTGATACATCGTGTAGTCGATTATTTCTTTGGCAGGCTGCGGCTGTTCGTACGACGGTTTGTCACCATCGGCAGCTGCCGCCTTTTTATTCTTGTCCGCGGCCGAAATGGATAGAGGCAAAACAAAGCAGAGGAGCAAAGCAAATCTGATTTTGAAAGTAGTCTGGAATCGCATGGATTCGGTTTCTCCCGGGAAAAAGTTCCCCAGAAGAGTAGCAGAAATAGAATTTTTCAGTGAGGATCTGCTGCGCTTCCTAAGTCCTGGGCGCTGATCAGATCTAGATCGACTGCAAGAACAAGAACAAAAAAAGAAGACCAACGAAAAAAATCCGCTCTCATCTCTCTAGCGCCTTGCGATCCCAATTCCCGAGATTTGCGGCCGCCTCGTAAGTGCTTTGGCAAAACTCCAGCAGCGCCGCAGTAGGCGATGAAGCACGGCGCACGTCTTCATACAGCAGCAGAAATTCTCCAAGCGATTTTTCATAGTGCGCCGCACTCGGTCGCACCGCCGCCTCTTTGAATCCCTGCGGCTCCGGAGCCGCATAGGAATAAAACGCTGCTTCCACACCGGCGCCACCGGGCCAAAAGCCTACGCTGCTCACTTCATGCGAATAAGCCTCTCGCGTCACCGCATCCGCTCCCGGCCGCTCCGGTGCGCGCCGCCCCGAAAATCGCGTCACCGCAAGATCGAAGCTTCCCCAGAAGAAATGCACGGGGCTCGATTTACCAATAAATTCCGACCTGAACTGAGTCAAGACAGCATCCACCGACAACAGAATCCGCCAGAATTTCTCCACCGCCTCGGGATCGTACGAGCGATGCACTTGATCCTGATCGAACGCAATCGGATCAGGAATCTCAACCGGCATCCGCCAGATCTTCACCTCAATCCCGGCCGATCGCAGCATCGCCATAAATCCGCCATAAAACTCAGCCACCGATTGAGGCGCCAACCTCAACGTTTTGACGATTCCGTCGCTCGTCTCCAGCCCCAGCCTGTGCTCTATGAAATCAAACCACAGCTCGAATGCCCGCTGCCCATACGGGATTCGCGATGTAGTCAGCCCGCGAGCCGTTACATAGAAGGGAACATTCCACCAATGATTCACCAGCGGAGTGAGCCGCAGCCGCACCTTCCCGACCACCTGCGTCCACATATGCAGCGTCGCGTACGTGTCTTTCCACGAAGCCAGCGAAAGAGCAGGCCAGCATTCCGGTTGATCGGCAACGGCGTGAGTCATAGTCGTGCTCCTGAATAGTGGCAAACGAAATTAATGACAAGCGAAACTCACAAAAACTTTACCAGCGCATCGGTCGTTTCCTTCGGACGCTCTTCAAGCACCCAGTGCCCCGTGTTCTTTAGTACGACCACAGTCACATCTGTTCCCACTAACTTTGCCTGCTGGCCCAAAGCTTCGCCCAACGACTTATCGCCGCCGATCGTCAACACGGGCATGGTCAGCTGGGTCTGAGAAAGATGAGAGAAATCCTTGGCCGCTTGCAGGAACGAAACAAAATACTCCCATCCCGCGTGCATCCGTCCCGGCCGCGCATAAGCCGCCGCGTACGCCCTGCGATCCGCCTCCGGAATCGAATGATTCTTGTCCGCCGCAAAGTCATCCCAGAAGTAATCGAAGTAAATCCGCTCGCGCCCCTTCACCAGGTGCTCCGGCGTGGGCCCGTTAAATCGAAAATGCCAAATATTCGGATTGTTGTAGACCGGCTCCCACCCCGGCACGCCCGGAAGAAACGCATCCATCAGCACCAGCTTCGTAACTTCGGCAGGGAACTGCGCGGCATAAGCGTACGCCACCATCAATCCAATGTCGTGGCCAACTACCTCCGCCTTCTGCACTCCGAGCGACCGCGCCAGCCCGTGAATGCGCACCGCGGCACTCTTCATGTCGAGGCCATCGGCGGGAATGTCCGAGTCTCCGATGCCGGGCAGGTCCGGCGCGATCACCGTAAAGCGCTCGGCCAGCACCGGAATGATCGGCCTCCACATCAGCGACGTCTCGGCGTACCCGTGCAGCAGAATCAGCGGAGGACCGTGCCCGGCCGTCAGATAGTGCAACTTGACGCCGCCAAAATCCGCCGTCCGCGAGGCGATCGTTTTATCAGCAACCTCGGCGAAGGCGTCAGAAGAAGATGAAAATGCGTTGAAAAGAAAAAATGGCGTGCAGGCGATGACGCCCATAAGAAGTCTCGAAACCCGTTTCATGCAAAGCTCCCGATGAGAGGGACACGGCGCGTCCTCTCTCCGAACCGACTGCTTACGACAGCCACTTTGTGGTGGAGGAATTCTAGACTACCTGCCCCTAAACACGAAGAACCAGCGCTGCCGATTTTCGCCGCGCTGGTTCCTCGCAGAAATAATTCACCGATGCTTGATAAAACCGCCGCTTTGCAATTCCGACATCGCCTGCCGCAACTGCTCCTGCGTATTCATCACAATCGGCCCATACCACGCCACCGGCTCCTCAATCGGCTTGCCCGACACCAGCAGGAAACGAATGCCCTCATCGCCGGCCTGCACGCTGATCTCGTCTCCGCGATCGAACAGCACCAGCGAATGATTGCCCGCCTCGTAAACCGGCGGCGCAACCGGATTGTCGACCTTCTCCGTCAACACCGCCCGAGGATCCGATGCATCGCGAAACGTTCCCGATCCCGCAAACACATAAGCAAACGCATTCCGCGTCGTCTCCACCTTGAGCCGCTTCCGCTGCCCCGGAGCCACCGAAATATCCAGATAACTCGGATCAGCGGCTACGCCATCCACCGGCCCTCGCTTGCCCCAGAACTCACCGCAGATAACGCGCACCCGCGTGCCGTCATCGTCCGTGACCTCGGGAATCGCATGCGATGGAATATCCTGATAGCGCGGATCGGTCATCTTCAGCTCCGCGGGCAGGTTCGCCCACAGCTGAAAGCCGTGCATCCGCCCCTGCGGGTCGCCCTTCGGCATCTCCTGATGCAGAATTCCGCTCCCCGCCGTCATCCACTGCACATCGCCCGCGGTCATCCTGCCCTTGTTGCCCAGGCTGTCGCCGTGCTCCACCGAACCTGCGAGCACGTATGTGATCGTCTCGATCCCGCGATGCGGATGCCACGGGAATCCCTTCAGATAATCCGCCGGATGCTCATTGCGAAAATCATCCAAAAGAAGAAACGGATCGAACTCTTTTGTTTTGCCGAAACCAAAAGCGCGTTGCAGCTTTACTCCCGCGCCCTCCATCGTCGGCTTCGGTTGAATAATCTCCCTTACTGGTCGGAGTGACATACTCCCTCCTCTTCATTTGTTCTGTGCCGAACTGGCCAGCGAATTGCTGCGCGGCAATCGAATCCGACTGATTTCCGCGTGGCGCACTCGCTGGCAAAACCTGGTTTCGCATTGGCGATACCGTAAAGCTCAGCCTTCAGACGCCCCTTAAGGGGCTGAGCAGCGCTGCACGTGCTTTTTCAACACGCCGCGTCCACAGACACTTACGCCTTCACAAACTGCACATCCAGCGTGATGGTCACATCGTCGCCCACCAGAATTCCGCCCGTCTCCAGCGTCGAATTCCAAGTTAGCCCGAAATCCTTGCGATTAATCTTCGTAGTCGCCGAGAGTCCTCTGCGGATATGTCCCCACGGATCTTTACCGGCCTCGGTTGGTCCCTCCACTCTGAACACCACGCGCCGAGTCACGCCATGAATCGTCAAATCGCCCGTCACATCCACCTCGCCATCGCCCGTCTTGCTCACGCGCGTCGACTTAAATGACAGCGTCGGAAACTTCTCCACGTCGAAAAAGTCAGCGCTCTTGAGGTGCCCGTCGCGCTGCTCATCACGTGTGTGGATCGACGCCGCATCGATCGAAGCCTCAATGCTCGACTTCGTCAAATCGTTCTCGTCCAGGTTAAGCTCGCCCTGAACCCTGGTAAATTGTCCCTTCACGTTAGAAATCATCATGTGCTTCACTTTGAATTCGGCCACGGAGTGAACCGGGTCGATGTTCCAGGTTGTAACGCCGGTAGCGGTCTGCGGAGTAGCAAGCGTGCTCATAGGTTATTTCCTCTCGAAGTTATTTGCTCGATATTTTGATCCACGCCATTTGGATCTACTGCATTTGATGCGTTACACCAATAATCGTTGCAACAACTATTAGGCCCAAAAAAAATCAGGCCATCCGGCTCCGCGCTACCGTCAATAGTTCGGTCAGCGCCGCCAGCCGTTCCCGTCCCAAATGCCCTAACTGTCGTCGATGGGCCGCGAGCACCGGTTCATCCAACCGACCGACCACCTTAAGCCCCTCCGGCGTGATCCGCGCCATTACCGTTCTCCGGTCCTTGGTCTCGCGGCACCGCGAGATCAGCCCGCGCCTTTCCAGTCGGTCGAGCAGCCGGGTTACATCCGGGTCCCGTGTGATCATCCGATGCGCAATCTCGCCGCAGGGCAGTCCCTCCAACGCCCCGCGCAAAATCCGCAAAACGTTGTACTGTGTCGGGGACAACTCCTCGCCCCTCAGCACCCCCACCATCCCTCGCGACAACATGTCGGTGGTGCGCAGCAGCTCTAAAAACGTATCCTCCTCCGGGCAGCTCAGCCGCCGCCTGCTCTTACGCGATGCAGTCGATTCTTTCATCTCTCCTGAGGATATACGTTATAACGACTATTGTCAAGACGAGTTGTTATTTCGGATACTGCACGAAGGCCTTTGCAAACCAACTGCAACCAAATGTCCATACCCGCCTTGCCCACGTTCTCGGCCTTTGTCGCGACCAGGATTTAAATACATGAGCAGAAGCCAGTTAACTGCGATATCGCGAGGGGAAGGCTTTTGGCTCCCCGCGTGCTATCCCCGTATATAATGTCGATCAAGTCGATGTACTAAATCCATTTACTAGGTAGCCGTCTTCACTTAAGGAGATTTCCCATGCCAGCGCCAACGCCACCAAATTCTGCTCCCGCCGCCAGGCCCTATGCGCTTTCGCTCGATACCTGGGCCGTCATCGTCGCCCTCGTACTCGCTCTGGCCGTGCGCTTCGACCTTCTTAAGAATGTGCCGTGGTAGCGGTCGAAAACAGCGCTCGAATAACGCGCTCGCATACTAGCGCAAATCGCATCGACGCAATTCAATCATTAGCGGAGAAACCCCTTATGGCATCCTCAACATCCCTATCGCAAGTCGCGCCCGATAATCGCCTGCTGAGCGCGCTAAACATTCTTCCCGGCATTCTCCTGCTCGCCGGCATCGGATACGCCGCCAAGATTCTCGAGCGTTCCGTCAACGCCTATGCCAAGGCCCACCACTGGACCTTCCCCAACATCGAATATGTTCTCTGGGCGATCCTCATCGGCCTGGTTATCTCCAACACCTTGGCCATCCCCAAGATTTTTCACTCCGGCATCGCCACCTACGAATTCTGGCTCAAACTTGGCATCGTGCTTCTCGGCGCGCGTTTTGTCCTCGCCGACGTTCTGAAATTAGGTGGCATCAGCCTGGCCCTGGTGGTAGTCGAAATCACGCTTTCCCTCGCGCTCATGACGTTCCTGGGAAAACTATTCAAGCTCAAGCCAAAACTGATCTCTCTCCTCGCCATCGGCTCCGCCGTCTGCGGCGTCTCCGCCATCATCGCCGCCAAAGGCGCCATCGACGCCGACGACGAGGATTCCTCTTTCGCCATCGCGGCGATTCTGGCGCTTGGAGCGTTATCGCTTTTTACATTCCCCGCCATCGCTCACAGCCTCCACATGAATGACGTTTCCTACGGCCTGTGGGCGGGCCTGGGAGTCGACAACACCGCCGAGGCAACCGCCGCCGGAGCGTTATATTCCGATGCCGCCGGCAAAGTAGCCGTGCTCGCCAAGACAGCGCGTAACGCCATGATTGGCTTCGTCGTATTGGCCTATGCGATTTACTGGGCCGGCCAAGGCAAGGCCGAAACAGTCTCCAACAAAGCCGCCTTCCTATGGAAGAAGTTTCCCAAATTCATCCTCGGTTTTCTCTTCATTTCACTGTTGGTCAGCTTTCACGCCTTCAGCAAAGGCCAGGTCGGGTCGCTCGGCAATCTCTCAAAGTGGGCGTTCCTCCTGACGTTCGCCGGTGTAGGCCTGCGCACAAACTTTCGCGAAATGTCCCAACAAGGCTTGCGCCCCTTCATCGTAGGCGCCCTCGGAGAGATCCTGATCGCATGCCTCACCCTCGGCTTAGTGATCGGAGCAAACCGAATCTGGGGCTTATAGCGGCCGAGTTTCAGCAAGATCCCGCATCGCTTCATACCACCGCAACGGCCCCCGCCCGCCCTGCCTGACTCTCCGACGATGGCGTTGACTCTGTAACTTTCTCACCCCACGCGAATCCAATGGAGATGAGGTGCTCGCATGAGCATTACTAAGAATTCTCGACTGTTAGGCAACGTCGCCGTTCTCATCGCAATCCTTGTTATTGCCGCTGCCGTCACGTGGCAGCGCGCCCACGCCGCCAGCGCAGTCGTTGCTCTCCCCAATCCCACCGTCGACGCCCCGCTCGCCGCGAAGTCAGGCAGCGAGACTACGGTTCTAGCCGGCGGTTGCTTCTGGGGAATCCAAGCCGTTTTCCAGCACGTCAAAGGCGTCAAAGAGGCCACTTCCGGATACTCCGGAGGCTCCGTCCCTTCTCCTGACTATGAACAGGTGAGCAGCGGCGAGACTGGTCATGCCGAGTCCGTGAAGATCACGTTCGACCCTTCGCAGATTTCCTACGGTCAACTTCTCAAAGTGTTCTTCTCCGTTGCTCTCGATCCCACCCAGCTCAACCGCCAGGGCCCGGATTCCGGCACGCAATATCGCTCGGCGATTTTCTACGCCAACCCGGAACAGCAGCGCATTGCCCAGGCCTACATCTCTCAACTCGATCAGGCAAAATCGTTTCCTCGACCCATTGTCACCCAAGTCGTCGCGCTGAAAGCCTTCTACCCAGCCGAGCCGTATCACCAGAATTACGCGACACTTCACCCTAATAATCCTTACATCGCCATAAACGACGCTCCCAAGGTGGATCATCTCCGCGAGCAATTTCCAGACCTCTATAAGAAGTAGGGGCTGCGTCGAAGGCCGATGAACTATTTCGTGCCGTAGGAACTTTCACGTCGGAAAACTGGTATTGTTTTCAAGCCGCCGCCGATTCTCGCCAGGTGAGCGCATGCCGATATTTATTGGTGTAGAAGAAGGCGCTCGTGAGCAATGCCGTTACTGGCAACGATACTAGCGGTGCTCCTCGTTCCAAATTGTTCTAAATATTGGCTCCGCTGCAGGCGCGCTTGATCATCCAAGATGTCACGCTAATCTCGCCCGAGCGCGCCGCCGCGCTGCTTCATGCCGATGTCGTCCTCCGCGATGGCCGGATCGCCGAAATTGGCGCCCACCTCGCTGCCAGTCCGCACGTCCGGCGTATAGACGGCAGCGGACGACTCTTATTCCCGGACTGATCGACTCTCACGAGCCCATCGCAAGAGAAGCGCCGAACTCACTCAATTGGCGAAGTATCCCGGCACTCAAGCAACGTTTGAAGGACTGTTTCAACCGGTGTGTCTGCTGGTTATTTGACTCACGGTTGCGTAAAGACTCGATCCGCCCTGCTCTAGGTACTCGAGAGCTGCGATTCGCTCGCCCGCACGATCGTGAAAAAATTTGTTTCTAAAGGGAATAAATCGGCGGTCGCGATGTTCTACCATGTGGACGTGACAGGAGCCGATGTTCATCCCGATTCGTTCGAAGAACTGGCCATGCCGCTCTTCGATCAGCTGTACAACTTCGCGCAATGGCTCACACAGAATCGCGATGAAGCCGAAGACTTGGTCCAGGAAACTTATGCGAAAGCTTTGAAAGGATTCTCGTCTTTTCGGTTAGGCACTAATTTTCGGGCCTGGATGTATCGCATACTGCGCAACACCTTCCTGACCTCTCGCACCGGATTGAAGGCGACCATGACCATACCTCTCGATGACGAAGAGCATGGGCAAAAAATGGCAGTAGAGCTTGACACGCCAGAGACGCTGTTATTCGAGCGTGCGAGCCGCGACGCGCTACAAAGCGCAGTCGATGACCTGCCGGTCTACTCCCGCGAGGTTCTCCTCTTATGCGATGTGGAGGAGATGTCGTATCAGGAAATTTCCGAAACGCTTTCCATCCCGATCGGCACGGTAATGTCGCGTTTGTCGCGCGCCAGGCGAGCGTTGCGCGATCGCCTGCGGCCAAAGTTGCAGGAAGCAGGCACGGCGGCGGTTGAAAAGGGGGCAAGCCATGGTTTGTGAATCCTGGAAGGCAAAACTCGACCCTTACCTCGACGGTGAGGTTCCAGAAAATGAAATGCGTGCCCTCGATGCTCACGTGCGCAGTTGCGCGAGTTGCTCAGCCGACGCTCTTGCGCGGGTGCAGATGAAGCGCTCGATTCAAGCCGCCGGCAAGCGTTTTACTCCCAGCGCTGGTTTCCGAAGTCGCATTCAGAAGAGCATCGCAACAAAACCACAGCGCAGTTTTCGCCTGGGATGGACGTTGGCCGCGACAGCGGCCGTCATTCTCATGGTCGGTACGTTGACGTCAACTTATCTCGCAATGCGATCCCGCACCGATCTGGCGAACCGCGATCATGCCCTCAGTGAGATCGCCGACTTGCACGTTGACACGTTGGCCAGCGCAACGCCCGTCGACGTAGTCTCCACCGACCGGCACACGGTGAAGCCCTGGTTCCAGGGAAAAATCCCTTTCGCGTTCAATTTGCCGGAACTTCAAAACTCCCAGTTTTCACTGGTCGGCGGCCGTATGACCTATCTCGACCAGGCGCCCGGCGCCCATCTCATCTACGATGTACGCAAACACCACATATCGGTATTCATCTTCCAGGATAAGTCGCTTTCCCCGAAGTTAGCCGAGAGCCTGAATGCGAATTCTCAATCGCCAAAGCAACTGCCCTTCAACATGGAATCGTGGAGTCAAGACGGCCTTCGCTATTTCGTGATCGGCGACGCCAGCGCCGCCGACATCGACAGTCTCGCGAAATTATTCAAAGCCGCGTCGTAGATTGACTGTCGAAAGATTCGATCGTCCAGCGATTTGACCGTCAACCTAGCTCCCCATCGGCACCTTCACACCCGTCTTCGCCGCAAACTCTTTCGCTTCGTCATATCCAGCGTCCACGTGCCGAATCACGCCCATCCCGGGATCTGTCGTCAGCACGCGCTCAATCCGCGCGGCCATCATGTCGCTCCCGTCGGCGACGGTCACCTGTCCTGCATGCAGCGAATACCCAATGCCCACGCCGCCTCCATTGTGAATCGAAACCCACGATGCGCCCGCCGCCGTATTCAACATCGCGTTCAGCAGCGGCCAATCCGCCACCGCGTCCGAGCCATCCTTCATGCTCTCCGTCTCGCGAAAGGGAGAAGCCACCGACCCGCAATCCAGATGATCGCGTCCAATCACAATCGGAGCCTTGATCGTCCCCTTCTTCACCAACTCATTAATCGCCAGCCCAAATCGCGCCCGCTCGCCATATCCCAGCCAGCAAATCCGCGCCGGCAGCCCCTGAAACTTAATCCGCTTCCGCGCCAGCTCAATCCACCGCCGCAAACTTCGGTTCTCCGGAAAAAGTTCCAGCACCAGATCATCCGTTAGCGCAATATCCGAAGCCTCGCCCGAAAGCGCCGCCCACCGGAACGGCCCGCGCCCTTCGCAAAACAGCGGACGTATATACGCCGGCACAAATCCCGGAAAGTCATACGCATTCTTCACCCCGCGCTGAAACGCGAACGTCCGAATATTATTTCCATAATCAAACGTCACCGACCCCATCTTCTGCAGCCGCAACATCCCCTCAACATGCCGAGCCATCGCATCCAGCGACCGCTCCTGATAAGCCTTCGGATCGTTTTTTCTTAACTCAAGTGCGGCCTCAAACGTCATCCCATTCGGCACATATCCATTCAGCGGATCATGCGCCGACGTCTGATCCGTTAAAATATCCGGCACCACCCCGCGCTCCGCCAACTCCGGAATAACATCCGCACAATTTCCCACCAGCCCCACCGAAACACTTTCCTTCTTGCGCACTGCATTCTTAAGAATCCGCAAAGCCTCATCCAGAGTAGTGACGAGAAAATCGCAGTACCCCGTCTTCAGCCGCTTCTTGATCCGCTCCACATCAACATCAATTCCCAAGAACGCCGCGCCCGTCATGGTCGCCGCCAAAGGCTGAGCTCCACCCATCCCGCCCATGCCGCCCGAAACAATCAGCTTCCCACTGAGATCTCCACCAAAGTGTTTGTCGCCCGCCGCATTGAACGTCTCGTAAGTCCCCTGCACAATCCCCTGCGAGCCGATATAAATCCACGATCCCGCCGTCATCTGCCCATACATCATCAGCCCCGCGCGCTCCAGCTCGTTGAACTTCTCCCAGTTAGAAAAATGTCCCACCAGATTCGAATTAGCAATCAGCACCCGCGGGGCATACTCATGCGTTTTAAACACGCCGACCGGTTTCCCCGATTGCACCAGCAAAGTCTCATCATTCTCCAGCGCCTGCAACGACCGCACGATGGCGTGGTAACACTCCCAATTCCGAGCCGCCTTCCCCGTCCCCCCATAAACCACCAGATCCCTAGGACGCTCTGCGACCTCCTCATCCAGATTGTTCATCAGCATCCGCAAAGCCGCCTCCTGCTGCCACCCCTTGCAAGAAAGCGAGCCCCCGCGAGCCGCGCGAATGCGCGTATAAGAAGATGTGAGAGTTTCAGCGTCAACAGCCATGGAGATATGTTAGTTGGTCTGCTGCGAAATCATCAATCCGAAGAACTCCATCAGCGCCAGCCTGATTTGTCATCCCCAACGAAGTGAGGGACCAGCAGTGCGCGACAAAATACACATCAACTCGCGGACTCATTGTGATACCGGTTTAGTTCACCGGATCAGCAACCTGAGGATTCGCGCGCAGCATAGGGAATTGCAGCGAACGCAACATATTTTCGAACGTTTCTGAATAGCGGCTGTAAACCTCTTTCGGCGCGAACGCCGTTACGCGGTAGTAATCCTCACCCTCACCGAAGATTTCCATCGCAGAGGAGTACACAATTCCATTTTCGTTCCAGCTTACATTCCAGCGTGTGCCGGTTAGCCCGTCCCGTGTCACCTTTTCATCTCGAGTACGTTGGAAGTCCGTTCTTTTGGAGAAAAAGTTGTCGAGCATCTTCAGATAGAGTTCTGGCGAACCTTCGAAGTGCTCCCTGGTCAACATAAACATCGCCAGCGAGCCGGGCTTGTTAAACATGGCATTCCGCGGGCGGCTGAACGAGCCCGGCTCGACCTTCACCAATTTCCAATCGTCGGGGAGAGAGATGCGCATTGCCATGGCCGAATCATCGTACACATGCGGATCGCGCGTCGCGCTTGCGGTTGGCGTGGCGCTCGCCAGCGCGATCTCGTTGCGGGTTACATTTACAGCCTCTTCAGGACTTAGTAATGCGAAACGGCAGCGCGCGTCCTCGGAATGACAGGTCAACGTTCCGCGAAGCGGCAGCTCAACGCCGGGTGATTCTGGAAGCGAAATGGGAAGCTTCGCGGCTTGCAGTGAATCGCTGAATTTCGCCAGAGTTTTGTCTCCGTTCAATTGCCGAAACTCGGTCGGCTTTCCATCTGCCGAAATGCGCACGGCGAAGTTCCCGGATGCGTTCGTCGCACTTTCATTGGCGACCGTCACTACGTTTTTCGAACTCAAGTCGCCGCGCGCCTGCGCGATCTTGCTATCGATGGTCTCTGGAGCGAGCTTAGCCAGCCGTTTCTTAGCATCGGCGATGTCGTCGGGGTCGATTTGCCCCCGCGTCGGCAGTTCCGCAGAGGCAATTGCCATCGCATACACTTTGACCGCGTCTTCCGGGCGGCCCGATTGCTCATAGATCTGGCCGAGGTGGTCCCCGACGCTGGGGTTAGCATGGAGCGACCACGAGGCTTCCACATACGAGCGTGCGTGGTTGTTGTCGCCACGCAAGAAGTAAATCCAGCCGCGCGTGTCCCAATAACTCGCCATCCAGTAAACATAGTTCAGTTGGTCAGGAGTCAGGTGGTCGAGCGAGATATCCTGAAGGCGCGTGTTTTCGATGCTCACGCACCTTTCTGACCACTTCTCTGCGATCTCGATCTCGACATTGCGTCTGGCCAGCGCATAGGCAGCGTTGTTGAAAATGCCTGGCGCCGAAGAGACACTCGTCGCCTGTTCCAACTCCGACATGCCTTTAGCCTGGTTGCCCAGATCGAGATCGCATTCGCCCTCGGCCACCAAAGTCTCGGCGTGATTCGGGGTGAGCGAGAGCGCTTTCTGGAGTTCTGGCATGGCCTCGCTGCACTTATGCTCGTCGCGCAACATCATGCCCAGGTTGCGATGGGCGTAGTGATCGTCAGCATTCACGACCATCTGCTTGCGGAATTGTGCTGCCGCTTCGCCATACTTCCGCTGCCGCCAGTAAACCCGGCCCAGGTTGTTATAAGCGTTTCTGCTGCTCGGGTCTTTCTGAATCGACGTCCGAAGTGCTTCGCTGGAAGCGTCCAGTTGGTTCAATTCAAGCAACGCTCGTCCCAGTTCGTTCCACGCGTTTGCATTCTCTGGATTGGTCGAAGTGAGCTTGCGCATCAGGTTTACCGTTGTGGCGTAGTCTCCGCGGTTGTAAGCCTCTGAAGCAGCGGAAAAGGTGTTCCGAAAATCGTCGGCAGCATCTCTTTTCTCTTGCAGATGTTCATCTAAAGGAGCCTGCGCCGCCCCGGTGTTTAGCCGGAAATTCACCGTCACCGTCAGGTCCACATCGACCGGATTGCCCTGGTAGGTTCCAGGATCGAACTTCCACTGGCTCACCGCATCGACCGCCGCTTGATCGATCTCTCTGTCGACTCCATTCACAACATGCACGCCGCTTACAGACCCGTCCTTAGTCACCGTCAATCCCAGCGTGACGGTGCCTTCCTTGCGGCTTCTACGGGCTTTCTCGGGATAGGTGGGATTGACTTTGCGCATGGCCCGCGGACTCGCTGCGCACGGACCCGCCGACGCAGGATTCTTCTCGCTGCAAACCTGCATGGCCGAGACAGCGTCTACGGAGATAGTCTCTTGGGAATAGAGCGCGCTCGTAGAAAGCAGAAGGAAAAATAGAAGATAAATGCGCGGCATGATGATTCGTGACCGGCCACATTGTAACTCACAAAGACCGACTTACAAGCGTGTTTAACTCGACTATTGAGGGCCAATAGTAGCCGCTATTTTTCACTCCCACTCAATCGTCCCCGGCGGCTTCGAAGTAATGTCATACACCACCCGATTCACCCCGCGCACTTCATTCACTATCCGATTCGAAATCGTCTTCAGCACCTCATACGGCAGCGGAACCCAATCCGCCGTCATCCCATCCTCCGAATGCACCGCCCGCACCGCGCACGTATAAGCGTAAGTCCGCTGATCGCCCATCACCCCCACCGACATCACCGGCAACAGCACCGCAAACGACTGCCATATCTTCTGATACAGCCCCGCCCGCTTGATCTCCCCCACCACAATCTCATCGCAGTCGCGCAGCAAATCCGCGCGCTCCCGAGTTACCTCGCCCAGAATCCGCACCGCCAACCCCGGCCCCGGAAACGGCTGCCGCTGCAAAATATCCTCGGGCATCCCCAAGTCGCGCCCAATCCGCCGCACCTCATCTTTAAATAAATCCTTCAACGGCTCAATCAGTTTAAGCTTCATTTTCTCCGGCAGCCCGCCCACATTGTGATGCGACTTGATCACCTGCGACGGCCCGCGCACCGACCGCGACTCAATCACATCCGGATAAAGCGTCCCCTGCACCAGCCATTCCACTTCGCCTTCTTCCTTGAGAATGCGCTTCGCCTCATCGTCAAACACCTCAATAAACTCGTTGCCGATAATCTTTCTCTTCGTCTCCGGATCAGTCACGCCCGCGAGTTTCTTCATAAAGCGCTCGGTAGCATCGACCGCGACCAGGTGCAACCCGAGACTGTCGCGCAAATTCTGCTGCACTTTTTCAAACTCATTCTTGCGCAGCACACCGTTGTTAACAAACACGCAAGTAAGCCGCGACCCTTTGACTCCGCTCAGGGCAGACTCTCCCGCATCGTCGCGAAGAGCCCGATCCACCAGCACCGCCGCCACGGAAGAATCCACTCCCCCCGAAAGCGCGCAAATCGCCCGCCCCGCGCCGACTTGCTGCCGTACCTGCGCCACCGTAGCCGCAATAAAATGTTGCGGAGTCCAAGTTGCCTTCGCTCCACAAATATTGAGCGCAAAATTCCGCAAAATCTCCGCGCCGAGCGGCGTGTGATGCACCTCCGGATGAAACTGCACCGCCCACATTCGCCGCTCCGCATTCTCAATTGCCGCAACCGCATTCGCCGTCTTAGCCGTCAGCCGAAATCCCGCAGGCAACTCCTCCGCCGAATCGCCATGCGACATCCATACGGATAATTCGCCAGGCAGTCCCTGAAAAAGCTGCGAATCCGATTGCTCAATTGCAACCTGCGCGTGCCCATACTCGCGTTTCGCAGCCGGCAGCACTTTGCCTCCCAGCGCATACACCATGAATTGCAATCCATAACAAATGCCAAGCACCGGCACGCCCAGCTCAAACACACTCTTGTCCGCCAGCGGCGCCTCTTTGTCATAAACCGACGACGGGCCGCCCGACAAAATAATTCCCACCGGAGAATAGCTGCGAATCTCTTCCAGCGTAGCGTTGAAAGGAAGAACAACAGAAAAGACTTTCAGTTCGCGGATGCGGCGCGCAATCAGCTGCGAATATTGCGCCCCAAAATCGAGGACAACAATAGATTGGTTTTCCACGGATGAGTCTCTCAGATTTGTTTCAGAAATGTAAAGCAGATTACAGCCAAGTCGCTAGTGTCATGTTGTGTAAAAGTCAGGTTTTGGCGCCTAAATTGTGCAACCTACTTTTCGCCCCGGCATCGAAACACTCATATAGAAAGCGCACAGAAACATTCGCAAAAGTCAGGCCGAGTACGCGCTGTCTCGAGGGCGACGTGTGCAGCGCGACGTTCACGCGGTGCAATCGGCATTCCGTAACCTCAACCATCTAATCTGAGGAGGATTAAGATCATGCAAACTCTAGCACGTCTGGCCACGCTGTCCCTGCTTACCGTTGCGCTAACCACCGTCACCTTCGCCGCCAACAAGAATCAAGGCAACTTTACCTTAGCGGGCACGGTTCGAATCGGTTCAACCGAACTTGGCGCCGGAGACTATAAAGCGCAATGGCAAGCGGAGAGTGGCGGCGCTGTCAAAGTCGAATTCCTGCAGAATGGCAAAACTGTCGCCACCGCGGAAGGCAAGTTAAAAGATCTGCAACAACCGGCACCGTATACTGCAGTCGTCACCAAGCCGGCGAGCGACAACGCGCAGCAAATCGACGAAATTGATTTCAACAAACAGAAGCAGGCTTTGGTGTTTGGAGAGTAAGTTCTTATTGCCTGGCAGGTGAAAAATATCTCCGAGCGGGCCCGCTTCTTTCGAAGTGTGCCCGCAAATTTATTCACTGCATTCTTCGCAGAAATCGGGTTTCCATCCGCTCTCCCACGACTTACCTCGCAACGATATTCATCAATTTGTTTGGCACCACGATCTTCTTCACGATCTGCTTGCCCGCGATTGCCGCTTTAACTTTTTCGTCCGACAGCGCAGCCTGCTCGATCTGATCGTTCGTCGCTCCCGCGGGCACCACCACCAGCCCGCGCAGCTTGCCGTTGACCTGCACCGGAATCTCAATCTCATCTTCCGCCGCCAGCGCCGCATCATACTTTGGCCACGGCGCCTTCAGCAGCTGGCCCGCCTCCCCCGTCATCTCCCAAAGTTCATGCGCCAAATAAGGAGCCATCGGCGCCAGCAACAGCGCGACATCCCGCTGCACCTCGGCAATCAGCGCCCCAGGAATTTTCCCCGAAGCAATCGCTTGCTCCGCCCCATACATCTCATTCATCAATTCCATGATCGCCGCGATGCAAGTATTGAAATGCCAGCGCCCCTGAAAATCATTGCTCACGCGCTTAATAGTCTGGTGCAGCTTCCGCTGCATGCCGCGAGCCTCCGGCGACAATGACAAGGTCGACGACTCCGCAGACAGAGACTCCGGCTCTGCCCCAGACTTTCCCACCGCCGCATTCCGCAAATAGAACCGATACACCCTCCCCAAAAACCGCTGCACCCCCTCAATCCCCGTCTCCTGCCAATCCAAATCTCTATCCGGCGGCGCCGCAAACAAGCTATACATGCGCGTTGCATCCGCCCCATACCTCTCCACCATCTCATCCGGAGACACGGTATTCCCCAGACTCTTCGACATCTTCGCGCCGTTCCTGATCACCATCCCCTGCGTGAACAGCCGCTCCACCGGCTCATCATTCTTCACCAGTCCCATGTCGCGCATAAACTTCGTCCAGAATCGCGAATAAATCAGATGAAGGATCGCATGCTCAACCCCGCCAATATATTGGTCAATCGGAAACCAGTAAGCGATCTTCGACGAATCAAACGGAGCCGCATCATTCTTAGCGTCCGCATAGCGGTAGAAATACCACGACGAATCCACAAACGTATCCATCGTGTCCGTCTCCCGCCGCGCGGGCCCGCCACACTTAGGGCAAGTAGTATTCAAAAACGAGGGCACATTCAAAAGAGGCGAACCGCCGGCCAAAGTAATCGGCACCTTGTCAGGCAAAATCACCGGCAAATCTTTTTCCTCCAACGGCACCACGCCATCCTTATCGCAATACACCATCGGAATCGGCGTGCCCCAATACCGCTGCCGCGAAATGCCCCAATCCTTCAGCCGAAAAGTAACCGTAGCCTTGCCAAATCCCTTCTCCTCGGCGCGCGCCGCCAACGCCGCCATCGCTTCCTTGCAGCCCAGCCCGCTGAACTCGCCCGAATTCACCACGATCCCATCCATCGTCGTAAAAGGCAGCGGCGGCTCGACCATGGTCTCGTCCGGATCAGTACCAGCCGGCAAAATCACCACCTTAATATCCAATTTATATTTCTGCGCGAATTCATAATCGCGCTCATCATGCGCCGGGACGCTCATAATCGCGCCTGTGCCGTAATCCATCAAAATATAATTCGCCACCCACACTGGCACCGCTTCGCCCTTAAAAGGATTCTTCGCATAGCGCCCAGTAAACACGCCGTGCTTTTCAATGCTTCCAATATCCCCGGCTTCTTTCGCCCGCCGCTGCTCGGCGATCAACTCATCGACCTTGGCACGCAAAGCCGCATCGCGCGCGATCATGTCGCCGACAATCGGATGCTCCGGCGCCAGATTCAACGAGGTCGCGCCATAGATCGTATCGATCCGCGTTGTAAACACCTTGATCGTCGATCCCGCGGGCCCCACCGTTCCGCCCAAATCGAAATCCACCTGCACGCCTTCGCTGCGCCCAATCCAGTTCGACTGCATCACTCGAACTTTTTCCGGCCAGCCCGACAGCTTCTCCAGATCGCGCAACAATTCATCCGCGTATTTCGTAATCCGCAAAAACCACTGCTCCAACTCGCGCTGCTCAACCCGAGTGTCCTCATGCCGCCAGCACATCCCGCCAACCACTTGCTCGTTCGCCAGCACAGTGCAGCACACGGGACACCAATTCACCTTGCTCTTCTTCCGATATGCCAATCCCGCCGCATACAACTTCAAAAAAAACCACTGATTCCAGCGGTAATAATCCGGCCGGCAAGTCGTAACCTCGCGCGACCAATCGTAGGCGAAGCCGAGGCGATTCATCTGCACCTTCATCGCCGCAATATTTCCCAGCGTCCACTCCCGCGGAGGAGTATTGTTTTTGATCGCCGCATTCTCCGCCGGCAGCCCAAACGAATCCCACCCCATCGGATGCAGCACGTTATACCCGTTCATCCACATATAACGAGCCAGCGCGTCGCCAATCGCATAGTTGCGCACATGCCCCATATGCAGCGCGCCTGAAGGGTAGGGAAGCATCTCCAACACATAAAACTTGGGCTTCGTCGGATGCGTCTCGGCCGCATAAAGCGTCGGATCGCTCTGCCAGCGAGCCGCCCACTTCTGCTCAATGCGCTGCGCATCATAACGCTCGTCGCGCGCGGTAGAGATCGTTTTGTCTTCCTGTGGCATAGGTATATATAGAAGGATAGTTCAGTAAAGGGTAATCAACTATTTTACAACGCCTGACATTCGCCCGCCGTCATGTCGCCCGCCGTCGATTGACAGCCTCATCGGTTCACGCCTAACATCACAATTGAGCAAGCGGCCTTACTTTGCTATTTCAGGTTCGCTGAACTAAGTCAGCCCTTCTGAAGTTCTCCCTCCTTAGCAAACCGAACGAAATCAACGAAGGATCCCTATGCGCAAGCCGTGGCGATTCGCAGCGCTAATGGCAATGGTCCAATTGGCCGGCATCGCAGTGTCTTCGATCATTTGGATCAAGCGCCCTGGCATTGGACTGCGGCCGACCGAAAAGTTGCCGATGAAATTTCCAGCTACTGGACCAACTTCGCAAAATCAGGCAATCCGAATGGCCGCGATCTCCCCGCATGGCCAGCATTCACCATCGCGGACAGCAAAGTCTTATATCTTGGCGACCCAATTACCGTAGGTGGCGCGGCCAACATTAATAGCCTCACTGTTTTCGACAACGTCTACACCGCCGTGCGTGGCAGTCCCTTTGCCGCGAAAATAGTGGCCGTTCGCCAGGAGACGGTTCCCATCCCCTAGAGACAAAAACGCGCCGCAGAGCCGATCCTGTCTTTACCTTTGGGTGGCGCAGCGGTTCACCGCTGCGAAAAAAGGATTGTTTCTAACTTTGGCCGCTGAGGCGCTGCCGCGGTAAGCTCTTGCACAAGGTTTTCTCCGTGACTCAGTGCCTCCGTGGTGAAAGAGCAGCGTCTCAGCGGGAGCGCCGCTGCTTCACCACTCCCTTCAGCGCCTCCACATTCCGCAAATCATCCCCCGCATCATCAATCGGAGTCTCCGCAATAAACGCCGCATGTTTCAATCGTCGATCGTTCAGCAGCGCCCGAAAAACCTCCAACCCCAACCTCCCACGTGCAATATGCTCGTGCCGATCCAGCCTCGACCCGCGCTCCGCCTTAGCGTCATTGCAATGCCACACCCGCACATTCCCGAGTCCCACCGTCTCCCCAAGATGCCGCAAAGTAAGCGCGCGTCCCTCTTCACTAACCATGTCATATCCCGCGACATGCGTGTGACATGTATCAATGCACGCCCCGACCGGCACATGAGCGCGCAGCAACTCAAGCAACTCCGCCACCTGCTCAAACGTTCCGCCCAGCGAATACTCTGCCCCCGCCGTATTCTCAATCAAAATCGTCAGGCCGCTCGCAGCCAAATCCATCCCCGAGCAAGCCTCCGCAATCGAAGCCGCCGTCCGTGCCAATCCCTCCTCTCGGCCAGCCCCGCGAAACGATCCCGGATGCAGCACCAGATACTCCGCGCACAACGCCAGCCCCCGTTCCACTTCACCGCGAAACGCGGCGATCGATTTCTTAAGAAAGCCGGAGTTGGTCCCCGCCAAATTAATTAAATAATTCGAGTGAATCACCAGCGGCTTCAGATCATACTGCCGCCGCAACTGGCTCATAGCCTCGCACTGCGAGCGCCCCAACGAATAAGGCCGCCATTGCCGCGGGCTGGTAGAGAAAATCTGAAAGGTATTGCATCCCAGCCGAAACGCCCGCTCCGCCGCATTCTCCACCCCGCCAGCAATCGAAGTATGAATCCCAATCCGCCGGGAAGTAGCCGCAGAAGGCTTCCAGTCCGCGGGCCATCTCAACGGATCCTTCTCGGACGAAAAAAACTCAGACGGACGCAACTCAGCCATGAAGAAAGTCTAGAGCATCCGGTTGTCATCCTGAGCGAAGCCGTTTTTCACGAAGTGAAAAACAGGCGAAGTCGAAGGACCCCTAGCCCCTCATCCACGCGCCGCGGGCGTTCGGCTAGCTGCAAGATTGCGCCACATCGTTAGTTTGCTCAACGCCGCCCACACAGCTAAACTTAACAGTTCGTAGGAGTCCCTATGTTAGTAGTCATGCAGGCGCAGGCCACCGAAGACCAGATCAGCGCCGTTTGCAAAAAAATCGAATCGCTAGGCTACCGCGCCCACTCCATGCCCGGAGCTCAACGCACCGCCATCGGCATCACAGGCAACAAAGGCGAGGTCGAAGCCGGCACGCTCGAAGAAATGCCCGGCGTCCAGGAAGTCATCCGTGTCTCCAAGCCCTACAAACTGGTCAGCCGCGACACCAAGCCCGACAACACCGTCATCAAATTCCCCAACTCGCCCGTCACCATCGGCGGAAAAGATCTAGCCATCGTTGCCGGTCCCTGCGGCATCGAGAGCCGAGACCAGGCCTTCGCCACCGCCGAGCGCGTAGCTCGTGCCGGAGCTCAGTTCTTCCGCGGAGGCGCCTACAAACCCCGCACCTCTCCTTATTCTTTCCAGGGCCTCGGCGAAGAAGGCCTAAAAATTATGGCCGAAGTCCGCGACCGTTTCGGCCTCCTCATCATCACCGAAGCCGTCGACTACGAATCCCTCGACTTAGTCGACCAATACGCCGACGTAATCCAGATCGGCGCTCGCAACATGCAAAACTTCTCGCTCCTCAAGCGCGCCGGACGCGCCCGCAAGCCCGTCCTGCTCAAGCGCGGCATCTCCGCCACGCTCGAAGAATTTCTCATGGCCGCCGAATACATCATGAGCGAGGGCAACTACAACATCGTCCTCTGCGAGCGCGGAATCCGCACCTTCGCCGATCACACTCGCAACACCCTCGACCTCAGCATCGTGCCCGCCGTCCAACGCCTCAGCCATCTCCCCATCATCGTCGATCCCAGCCACGGCACCGGCAAGCGCAACAAAGTAACTCCGCTCTCCCGCGCCGCCATAGCCGTAGGAGCCGATGGCCTGATCGTAGAGGTCCACCATGATCCCGACCGCGCCTTGTCCGACGGCATGCAATCCCTCTACCCCGACCAGTTCGACGCGCTGATGCAGCAGGTAAGGCAGATCGCCGCCGTGCTAGGACGCAACATTCCCGCGTCGGCCCACACCCACGCCGGTGCAACGGTTTCGTAGTGCGTCAGTCTGAATCTGTTTTGTGCATCAGTTTGAATTTGCTTTGAAAGGGCAGCTTTTACCAGCTTGCCGAAAAACTTGACTTTGTCCTTGCTCTTGGGTGGCAGCGGTTTACCGCCTTCGCTCTTGCTTTTGGGTGGCGCAGCGCTTCGGCGCTGCGATAAAGGGCTTGTTTTGAATACTGGCTTTAACCGCTGAGGGAATGTGTACACTACCCACATTTCGCAGGATTGATTGTATGCAACGAATGCGCCTGTTCGCCGTGGCCATCGCGCTGATAGCTGCTCTGGCGCACCCCGCGGCCCTACTCGGCCAGGACAATTCGGCGAAGGAACCCACGATGGAGACCTGTTGTGCCACAACCACCGGGGAGGGTTTGCGCGCTCAATCCACCGGACCGCCGCCGCATACGACGACAAAGATCGGAAGAAAAAGATTGAGGGTACCGTTACGCTCTCGGTGATTCTGACGAAAGCGGGCAGGACGGCGGACATCAAGGTAACAAAAAGCCTGACTCCAGGCCTCGACCAATAGGCGATTAAGAGCGTCTCACAATGGACGTTCGAGCCACTCTTCGAGGACGGGCAGGCTTGTGCGATGAGGATCCACGTCCAAGTTAATTTCCACCTATATTGACGCTCGCCGCATCTGATACTCTCTTGCCTTCACCGAGGCCAACTCGTCCCCCGAGAAAATGAGAAAATCTCTTCTACTCGCCGTCCTAATTCCCCTAGTCCTAGCCGCCGGATGGTATTACTTCCACCAGCGCACCCTCCCGGCCTACGGCCCGCTCTATCGCGAATACGCCTACATCACCAACGGCAAGAGCAACACAGTCACCATCATCGACCTGCGCAACTTCATCCCCGTTCGCACGCTGCAAGTCGGCACCGATCCCACCGGAGTCGCCGCCAATCCCAAGCGCAACGAAATCTACGTAGTCAACTCCGGCTCATCGAACGTCAGTGTAATCGACGCCGAGCAAAATAAAGTCGTCGCCACCATCGGCGTCCACGGACGCCCCTTCTTCATCGACGTCTCTCCCGACGGTCGCCGCGCCTACGTAGCCAACTCCGGCTCCGCCAACATATCGGTCGTCGATCTCGATCGCCGCGCCGTCATCGCCACTCTCCACGTCGGCGGAAGCCCCGGCCTGGCGCGCGTTTCCCCCGATGGATCAACCGTCGTCGTCAGCAACCGCGCCGATAACTCCGTCTCCATCATCGACACCGCCCGCCTCGCCGTCCGCTCCGCCATCAACATCTGCATTCATCCCGAAGACATCGCCATCCTCCCCGATTCCTCGAAGGCTTTTATCTCCTGCTCCGGATCAGGCCAGGTGGCAAGCATCGACCTAAAGAATGACAGACTCCTGGCGCTCCTCGATGTAGGGAAATCTCCTGTAAGTCTCGCGCTAAAGCCCGACGGCGGAGAACTAGCCGCCTTCAATTTCGAAGCTGGCAGTTTCTCCATGATCGAAACCGCCGCCAATGAAGTATCCGGGAGTTACTTGGTAGGAACCGAACCAACTCGCGGCGTAGTATCTCTAGATAACTCGCGCCTCTATATCTCTAACTTCGGATCGAATAACATCGCAGTCTACGACATAGACCTCGGTAAGATCATCGCCTATCTCCCCGTAGGAAGTAATCCCGACGCCCTGGCCCTCTCGCAAAATCAAAATTATTTACTGGTCTTAGATACCGGCTCCGGCGATTTAGCCGTAATTCAGAAGCGTCAGCCCAAGAAAAAATTCGAGCCCTCGGAATATTCCTTGCTGACCATCATCCCAGTAGGCATGCAGCCGAATCAAATTGTGGTGAAATCGTTTCGCGCCACAAAACTAATCGAGGCCCACTAGGCTGAAGAGGCCCAGACTGCAGCCCCGACCAAGGCAAGGGGTTGCGCCCCTAGCTGTTGATAGCATTCATTGCTGATGTCACCATCACCAGCGTGCATGCGGCTATCTTGTCCCCAACCTCTGCGGGCGGACAGCAGGTGCTTTGCTTCGCTCGGCATGGCAAATCTTTAGTGTTCCAAAAGGCGGCGGGATGCGCCGAGGGTCAGCTTCCCTGCGTGTTAGATTCGAGTGATGCGTTCAATTTTGCAGAAGCGTTCGCTGCGATTTGTTTTTGCGGCGAATGTCATTTCCATGCTGGGCAGCGGGATGAATTCTGCTGCGGTGGCTTGGACGATTCTGCAGCGCACGCATTCGGAGATGGCGCTCGGGACGTTTGCGGCGCTGCAGACGATTCCGGCGATGCTGATGCTGCCGTTTACTGGCGTCATTATTGATCGCGAGGACCGGCGGCGCCTGGTGATGTGGCTGGATGCTTCGCGGGCGGTCGTCATTCTCGCGGTGACGGTGCTGGCATTTCTGCATCGCGTGCAGGTGTGGGAACTCTACCTGATGAACACGTTGGTGGCGGCGGGGTTCTGGATGTTCTGGCCGACGATCACGGCGTTGATTCAGGAGTTGACGCCGGAGGGAGCGTTCGTGCAGTCGAATACGTTTCTGCTGGCGGGGATACAGGGGGGATGGCTGATTGCCGGCGCGATTGTTGGATTTGTCTATGAACATATAGGGCTTGGCGGAGTGCTGCTGATCGATGTGAGCACTTACGTTGTGTCGTTTGCTTGTTACCTGGCGGTGCGGCAGGGGCGGCATGTGGTGCCGCGGGCGGGTGAGTTGCGACACGATCTGGAGGCGGCGGAGACGGCGGCGGCGCGATTTGTGCGCGAGATGCGGGAGGGGCTGGCATTTCTGCGCTCGCATCGCAGTGTGGTTTTTCTCGGGGCGAGCTGGGCATTATTTTTGGGCGCGATGATGACGGGCGTGGTGGTGACGGCTCCGCTGAGCGATCGCGTCTTTCATGCGGGCGCTACGGGCTACGGATGGTTGAATGGCGGATGGGGCGTGGGCGCATTTCTTAGCGTGATGTACACTCCGGCGCTGATTGCTCGAGTGGGGGCGCGGTGGTCGATCGCGCTCTCGATGCTGCTGCTGACATTCACCATGGCGGTCGCGCCGTTTTCACCTTGGCTGGCTATGGCGGTGATGCTGTTTGCGTTGATGGGATCGGCGCGCGGGGTGAGCGGCGTAGCTATGAATACCAGCCTGATGGAACAGGTGCCACCGCACTTCATGGGGCGGGTGCAGAATACCTTTTATTTCTTCGGGACGTTCTTGCAGGTGACGTTGGGACTGGCGGTTGGATGGGTTGCGTCACGCGTCAGCCTGACGGCGGGATTTGGCGTGATCGCGGCGGTGTATGCGGTTGCGTTCGGGAGCGCGTGTTGGCCGATCCGGGTTGAGCGAGCGCTCGTTTCAGCGGCGGAGTAGCCCGCTCGGAGACCTGGAACCCCGCGGCTAAACAGTTTGCTGGAAAACTCGCCGGGCGCCCCTCAGTGGCTGAAGCCGGCGCCGAAAATGCCGAGTTACCGCAGCGGCAAACCGCTGCGCCACCCAAAAGCAAGCGCTGCGTTGACACCGTTTCTCACTCGGTTCGCAATGCGCTGATCGGTTCGAGCGTTGCTGCCTTGCGCGCGGGCAGCAGAGTCGCAACCAGAGCCGCCAGACTTAATACAAAAATTGTGACCAGCAAAATCTGCGGAGCGAAGGGCTTCACTCCAAATAGTTGCTTAGTCATAGCGTAACCCGCCAGGATGGTTGCGGGAATGCCGATGGCTAATCCCATGCCGACCTGTAGAAACGCGCCCCGCAGCACCAGTTTGAGAACATTGAGACGATCGGCGCCTAACGCCATGCGGATGCCGATTTCGCTGGTGCGGCGTTCGACTGAATATGCGGTTACGCCGTAGAGTCCTACGGACGCGAGCGCGAGCGCCAGCAAGCCGAACAGCGAGGTTAGTTTTGCGAGCATGGTATGCTGCGCGAAGTTATCGTCCACCTGGGCGGCGAAACTCATGAAATCGATGACCGCGAGGTTTGGATTCACCTGGGCGAGAGCGTTGCGAACCTGCGGTTCAATTCCCGGCACACTTCCCTGTGTCTGCAATACGGTGGCATCCAGATAGTGCGAGCTGTCTTCGAAGGCCCTAAAGCGCACCGTGTCGTACTCGACACGCTGCGCGGCGGCGAGGAAAAAGGTGGGCGGAATCTGTCTCGTCGGACCGCGATATTGCGTATCCTCGGTGACGCCAACGATTTCAAAGTTTCCCGCATATTTCTGACCGAGATCTCCGAAATGTTTTCCGATCGGGTCTTCATCTTTGAAGAACTTCTTCGCGAATGTCTGGTTGACGACGGCGACGTTGCGCGTGGAGGCAGTATCCTGCTCGGTAATCGGGCGGCCCTTTAGAATTTTGGTGCCTATGCTTTCGAAGTAGCCGTCGCTCACTCGCACCCACGAGGCGTTGTTCTGATCGCTTCCCGGTGGAGGCGGGGCCTGCCCTTCGAAATAAAGAGTTTCGCTCCAGTTGTCGCCCTCTAAGGGAGTGTAGAGTGCGAAGCTGACGCGGCTTACTCCGGGAATCGCAGCCAGGTTGTCGCGCAGCTGGCGATAGAGGGCGGGCAGTTGGTCAACTTTATATCCAGCCATTTGCGGATCAAAATGCAGGATGTAGCGGTTGGCCAACTGGAAGCCGAAATTCTGCTGATGCATGTTGCGCAAACTCTCGGCGAGCGATCCGGCGGCGCACAAGAGAACCAGCGACAATGCGGCCTGGGCGATGACCAGCGATTTTTGCGCCCAACCCGAGGCGTGGGTGGTGGAACGATGGGCCCCACGCAGAGCATCGGACGGATCGGCATGGGCGGTCATCCATGCGGGCGCGACGCCGAACAGGATTCCGGTCAGCAGACAAACTACGAACGTGAAGGCCAGTACGGGCAACGAAGGCGTGGCGCTGATGGACACATGGTTGTCCCGAAATGCGAGGTTCAGGATGAGGCGTGTGCAGGCGAAGGCGAACGCCACGCCGACGATGCCGCCGAGCAAGGCGAGCACCGTGCTTTCAGTGAGTACTTGCGATATCTGACGCGACCGCGACGCGCCGAGGGCGGCTTGCACGGAGGTATGCTGGCGCCGGCTCGCCGCTCGAACCAGCATCAAGTTGGCAACGTTGGCGCAGGCAATCAGCAGCACGAAGCCAGAAACCCACATGAGCAGTTGCAATCCGGATTCATATCGGTCGCGCATCGCCTGCACGCCCGCTCCGCCCGGAGAGAGATGCAGAGTTTGTTTCGGGACCAAGCCGGATTCACCGGGCTGCAACTTCGCATCCGGCCCCAGCAGAAACTGTTTGAGTAGCAGCTGCATCTGCGCCTCAATCGCCTTTGGATCGCCGCCGGGCGCGATTCGGCCGATCAGGTCAAGCCAATTCGATTCGGGAAACTGCAAGAGATTTTGCGGGCCGTCGGTCAGCACCTCTGCATTCAGAGGTAACCAGAAGGCCGGAGCGCCGTCCAGGCGATCCCCGTAGAATCCTGGCGGCGCAACGCCAATGACGGTAAAGGGCAATCCGTTGAAGGTGAAGCTCGATCCAATCACCGAGGGATCATGGCCGTATTTCTGTTCCCAGGTCGCATAACTGATCATTGCGACGGGCTCGGCCCCCTTGCGGTCGTCGTCTCGGATAAATGCGCGACCGGCATAAGCGCTAATGCCGAACATGGAAAAGTAATTTCCCGACACGTACTGCCCCTTGAGCGACTCGGCGGGCTGGCTGCTGCCGCTGCGCCGGACGCCCATCAGAGTGCGGCCCGCCTGGAAAGCGGCGAGTTCGTTGAATCCGCGGGTATGGTCGCGGAACATTTTGTATTGCTCATAGGAGAAGATCGACCAATCATCTTCCAGGCCGCTGCTGACGCAACAGTCGACAACGTCGCCGACGCGATAGAGTTCGCTCGGCCTGGCGACCGGCAAGGATTTCAACAATACGGCGTGCACCAAAGTAAAGATGGCGGTTGTCGCGCCAATGCCGAGCGCGAGCGTCAGCACGGCGGTGGTGGTGAAACCCGGAGCACGAGCAAATTGGCGGATCGCATAACGGACATCGTCTAGGAACTGCATGTCGCCTCCGACCGTTAATACGGGAAGATTCTAGCCTTGGTTCAGGTCGATCGCGGGTTGGACTCTCGCCATGGTCGATTGGTGAGCGGGCGATTCGCGAGCAAGTGCGAAGCTGCGGTTCGCACCGCACCGTATCCCGTACAATAGGAGGAGTCTTCCCGCATGAAACGCATCGCCATCCTAGGTTCGACCGGCTCGATCGGGCGCAGCACTTTAAGTGTTGTCGAAAGCAATCCTGACCGCTTTGAAGTGGTGACGCTGGCGGCTGGGAGTAATGCCCAGTTGGCATTCGAGCAGGCTGTGCGCTGGAAGCCGCGCGTGCTTTCGCTGGCAAAAGAAGAGGATGCGGCGGAGGTGCGCGGCAGGCTGCTGGGCGCGGGAATCTCTGAGATTGAGGTGGTCGACGGGGCTGCGGGCACGGTACGGGTGGCGACGCATCCCGATGTGGATTTCGTGGTCAGCGCGATTGTTGGGGTCTCGGGGCTCGAAGCAACCTATGAAGCGGTGCGCGCGGGGAAGACGGTTGGCCTGGCGAACAAGGAGTGCCTGGTGGTGGCGGGCGAACTGATTACGGCGGAGGCTCGGAGACAGGGCAAGCCGCTGCTGCCGATTGATAGCGAGCATAATGCCGT
>JGI12635J15846_10000175_pt1 | contig 48973 bp, 41 predicted proteins | sample BlaSpr_A8_OM2_M2_FD_15846 | JGI IMG/M metagenome (IMG submission 15846)
CGAGTTCGAGAAGGCGCGCTTCTACTCGGACGAAGAACGCAAGGAGCGCGAGAACCTGCGCGCCCTTCGCGAAAAATACCACCTCGATGAGTCCTCCACGGGCGTTGTCGGTCGGGAGGACATCGAGGACGTGGTATCGCGCTGGACCGGCGTCCCCATCACCTCGATCAAAGAAGAAGAGACGCAAAAGCTCCTGCGCATCGAAGAAGAGTTGCACCGGCGCATCATCTCGCAAGAACGTGCCATCAGCGCGTTGGCGCGCGCTATCAGGCGTTCGCGCGCGGGACTCAAAAGTCCGAATCGCCCTATTGGTTCGTTCCTGTTCTTAGGACCAACCGGTGTCGGCAAGACGGAAGTAGCCCGCACCCTGGCCCACTTCATGTTCGGCAGCGACAAAGCGCTGGTCCGTTTCGATATGTCCGAGTTCATGGAGAAGCACAGCGTCTCCAAGCTCATCGGCTCGCCTCCAGGATACGTAGGCTACGAAGAGGGCGGACAGCTGACCGAACGCGTCAAGCGCGCTCCTTACTCTGTCGTCCTGCTCGACGAAATCGAAAAGGCGCACCCGGATGTCTTCAACATCCTCTTGCAGGTTTTTGAAGACGGCCAGTTGACCGACGGCCTCGGCAACACCGTCGACTTCAAGAACACCATCATCATCATGACGTCGAACATCGGCGCGCGGCACCTCATGAAGCGCGAAGGCCTCGGCTTTCAATCGTCGAAAGACGAGATGGTCTCGGAGAAAGTCGAGGATCTCGTCAAGAGCGAGGTCAAGCGCACCTTCAACCCTGAATTCCTGAACCGCGTGGATGAAATCATCCTCTTCATGGCGCTCAGCGAAGCCGACCTCATCCAGATTCTTGAACTGATGGTCAGCCAACTGAACCAGAACCTGGCCCAGCGTTCGATCACCGTAACCGTGGCCGACGAAGCCAAGAAGTGGATTCTGAATCAGACCCTGACCGACCGCAGCTACGGAGCCCGTCCACTGCGCCGCGCCTTGCAGAAATACATAGAAGACCCACTGTCAGAAGCGCTGATCCAGGGCACGATCACGACCAGGCCAGCCTTCATCGAGGTCTTCCTCGAGTCAAACAAGCTGTACTACCGCCCAGTAGACGCCGAGAAAACCGAAGGCGTACTACTGTACGAAAGTTAAATCAGCCGTCAGCATTCAACCATCTGCATCAGCATCAGCCGTCGGTGAAAACTGGCGGCTTTTGTTTTGCCCGCGCAGTTTTCAGCTGCTCATACGAAAAGAACAACTACAATCTTCGTGTAAATGAAAGTCACCCACCAAAAGCAAAGCTGGCCAAGATGGATGCCGAGGGCCCAGATCATCGCCATCAACCTGTTCCTCGCCTTTCACATCGTCGCCATAACCTGCTGGTGCGTGCCACTCAACCTCCCGCCATTCCCCCAATGCAGAAATCTGGTGCGCCCTTATTTCTTATGGGCTGGACTGTTCCAAGCCTGGGATATGTTCGCTCCCACTCCATGGCCATCGAACAGCTACGTCGAAGCAACCGTCATCTATAGAGATGGCTCAAGAACTACCTGGTCATTTCCCAGAATGGAGCAGCTCGGTCTGACTGACCGTTACTTCAAAGAACGCTATCGTAAATTCTCGGAAGTCATCCAGATCGATGACAACGACGCGTTATGGCCGGATGTCGCTCGCCACATTGCGCGTCGGAACAGCACGCCTTCAAATCCAGCGAAGACCATCATCCTGATTCGATGGTATTCGGCCATGATTCCGCGCCCCGACGGCTCCTATCAGTCCGAGCCCTGGGATCGTCATGTCCTTCTGGGCTACGGCGTCAGGCCCGAGGATTTGCAATGAGCTGGACGCAGCGATCCTTTGTGGAAGCGTGGAATAATTTTTTTTTCGCGAAGCAATCTCCCGTGCCGATTGCGCTGTTTCGCATCGTTTACGGCCTATTAGTAATCGCGACTCTCGTCTTACTGCGCCCGGATTGGTTGGCCTGGTTCGGGCCCCACTCCTGGATCAGCTTGCAAACCATGCAAACCGTCGAGCCCGGCACGCGCATCAATCTCTTCACCATCATTCCGCCAACCGACGCCTGGGTTAACGCATTCTTCTGGGTCTTCCTGGGCGCGGCGATAATGCTCACCGTCGGCCTGTTCACGCGCTTGAACAGCGTGATCGTATTTCTATGCCTAACCTCAATTCATCAGAGGAACCTCTACATCACCCATGGCGGCGACACGTTCCTCCGCCTTGCCGGATTCTTCCTGATGTTCTCTGCCGCCGGCGCCGCACTGTCTTTCGACCGACTGCTGCGGATCTGGCGCGGAAAAACGAAAAGCGGGGCCGCTCAACATGCGCCTATCGAACCTCAAAGGCCCTGGGCGCAGCGCATGATTCAGATTCAGTTGTCTCTCCTTTATTTCGCTGCATTTTGCCACAAGGTAAAGAGTCCGGCATGGCTGAACGGAACTGCCCTGTACTACGTCTATCATCTCGATTCCCTGCGGCGCTTCCCTGTGCCTGCCTGGCTTCTCGGCCCGACGATGCTCAAGTGGGGAGGTTGGTCGGCCATCGCCCTCGAACTTTGTTTGGGCGTTCTGATCTGGGTGAAAGACCTCCGCTACAGCCTGCTCGCAATCGGACTGCTCTTTCATCTCTGGCTGGAATACTCCCTCAACATCGCCCTCTTTCAATGGGATGTTCTCTCCGCATACATTCTGTTTGTCGACCCAGCCGATCTCTCGCGCGCCTGGAATTGGATCAGGCTTCACGTTACCGGGCGCCGAGTTAAACCTGCCTAACTAGGTTTGGAAATTCCGCCCGGTGCGCATTATGACCGGTACCGCTTACGACGGGTGCCCCACACATCGCGTCTCTTGCGAATGTGTGGGACCTTCAAACTATCGACGTCCGGACCGCTAATCGCCCGAGCAGCCGCTTCTCTTCGCCTGACTCAGTTCATCCCCTTTTCCTCGACATCTTTTTTCATCACAGTCGGCTGTGCGCCCCATCACATACTTCCACTTCACCACATGCAAAAATGATCCCGGAATTGGGCAATCTCCGGTAAGAACCCCACTTCCAGCGAACTCCCGTAGCTCCTTATCTTGGAATACTTTACAGTTAACTCCTTATTTTTGAATACTTTGTAGGAATTTTTTTTGGGGGGCAGCGAAACTATTGCACAGAACGCGCGAACATTATCTGCAGCCGCGAAGATTCATCTTTCTCTTCTACATTCATTGACGCCCGTGTCAACTTGTGTAAAACTCCTTAGCAATCGGGGCGGGCTCACTACAGTAGTTAGGAATGTGGCAAAAATTCCGGGGCGTGAGACCGAGGTGTAGTCATGAAGTCCAGCGGTTATGCAGTCCTTGCAGCATCCCTTCTTGCTTTATCCCTGAGTGCCAGTGCGCGTGAGATGGTTCTGCCCGCCGGTACCCTTTTGAAATGCACTATGGATGAACCCAACCTCTCCTCGGCCACCGTTGCCATCGGAGACCCCGTGCTTTGCCGCTTGCACGCGGTCACCGAGTTCGGCCAGCAAACCTTTCCCCGCGGCAGTTACCTAGTCGGCCATCTCGAAGCAGCCAAAGATCCCGGACATTTCTGGGGCAAAGGCTACCTAAAGCTCCAGTTCGATCGAATCGGCCTGCCCCAAGGCGATATGCCGCTCGATGCCAAAGTGATCGCCACCCGCGGCTATAAAGTCGATAAAGATGGCGACATCCGCGGCAAAGGCCACGCCACGCGCGACGTTGTCGAATGGATGATTCCTCCGCTCTGGCCCTGGAAGGTCATCATGCTTCCCGCCCGCGGCCCGCGCCCAACGCTGAAGGGCGAGAGCATGCTCACTCTGCGCCTCATGGATGACGTGCAGATTCCACAAGTCGCGCAGAGCAACGGCCCCGACTGGCATTTCTTCGGGCGCCCGCGCATCGAGAATGACTCCTTCTATCAAGGCTCCTACCAGGGCACCAGCACCCGGCAGCCGGATAATTCGTATCCGCAATTGTCTGTGCGCACCGTAGCTGTCACCTCGAGCGAACCGCGGCTGGAAGAGATTCCGCAGGTCACCTACGCCAGCTATATCTCTAAAGATACGGTCGGCGGCGGAGCCGCAGCCACCTCCCCAGGCGTGCCCGTCTTTGTGCTGAAAACTGGCATGGTTCTGTCGGTCGGCAACTACACCTATCAGGATGGCCGCATCAGCTATGAACTGGCCAGCGGCGGCACCGGCGTAATCAGCACCGACGAAGTCGACTGGAACACAACCACCCAACTGAACGGCCAGCGCGGTGTGCGAGTCATGCTGCGTCCTGGACATCAGACAACTGGCGGCGAGTAGTTTTAGCAGCCGCCAGTCAAAAGCTGGCGGCTGTTTCGCCCTAGCGAGCGGAACCCGGCTCGGCACCGTGACCATCCAAATTTCCGCGACCACCACCTGTCCCGCCTCATCCATACAAGAAGCAGCAACTGCGATCACCAAGGATTCCATGCCCAAAATCAACATCGCCGAAAAATTCTCTAAAATCGCCGACTACTACCAGCCGCGCGTCGCCGCCGAACTCAATGGTCAACAAGTAAAGTTCGTAAAGTTCGACAGCGAGTTCGTCTTCCATCATCATGACCGCGAAGACGAAATGTTTCTCGTCGTCAAAGGCCGCTTCCGCATGGAGTTCCGCGACCATCACAATCATCCTGACCAATGGATCGAAGAGGGTGAATTCATCGTCGTGCCGCGCGGCGTCGAGCATCGGCCCGTGGCCACCGAGGAATGCTGGGTCATCCTGTTCGAGCCTGCCACCACGCTCAACACAGGCAACCTAGAGAACGAACGCACCGTTCACCAACTGGAGCGTGTTTGATCGAGCAGTTTGGACCGCGGAGTTAACATCGAAGAGTTACTACGACTAGCTGAGTATTTCCGCCCAGCTACTTTCAAAGCCTAAGTTCGATCCCATCGGACAAGAGCCCTTTCTGTGGGTGTTACAATCCAATCCATGTTTCGCCGGCGTTCTCTTGCGGCTCTTACCTCCATTGCAATCCTGTGTGCCGCACCGCTGTTGGCTGCTCCTGCCCCACCGCTGCAGGATCGCATTGCCGCCGTCCTCAGCGCCCCCGATCTAGCCCGCGGCTTCTGGGGAATCGAAGTCGTCTCCGCCTCAACCGGCAAATTGCTCTACTCGCAAAACTCCGAGAAGCTCTTCACTCCCGCGTCGAACACCAAGCTTTTCACCACCGCCGCAGCATTGGCCTTGATTGGCCCGGATTACAAGTTCCGCACCACCGTCGAAACCACCGGCACGCTCGACCGCTACGGCCGCCTCAACGGAGACCTGGTCCTCGTCGGCCACGGCGATCCCAATCTCAGCGGACGCGAACTCCCTTACGATCTAAAAACGCAGCGCAACGACGATCCTATTCAGGCTCTCGAAGCGCTCGCCGACGCGCTCGTGCAGAAAGGCGTCAAGTTCATCGACGGCGACATCGTAGCCGACGACTCCTACTTCGCCTTCGAACGCTACGGCGAAGGTTGGAGCCAGGACGACTTGGTCTGGGCCGACGGAGCTCCCGTCTCCGCGCTAACCGTCAACGACAACGTCGTCTTCGTCAACATACTGCCCGCCGACCGCCCCGGCGAAAAGGCTTTCGTCAGCATCAAACCGTTCGCCGATTACTACCGCATTGACAATCGCATCATCACGACGCCCGCAGGCACGGGGCGCAAGTTCTTCGTCAATCGCGAGCCCGGCTCGATGCTGGTGACGCTCTGGGGCAATATGCCCCTCGACGACGCGGGCGTCAACGAGGCTCTGGCTATAGAAGATCCGGCGGAGTTCGCAGCCGGTCTCTTTCGGCAGCTACTAGAAAAACGCGGCATCGTGATTTATGGCCATCAGCGCACCCATCACACCGAACTGGCGACGCTTTCTACCTTCAGTGTGACCACGATCGCGCCGGCGCGTGGAGGCAGGACAAGCGACAAAGACAACGACGACCGATTGCGCCCGCTCAAGACCGATCAACCTCTGGTCCTGGCGAGTTACGAATCGAAGCCGCTGCTGCAGGATGTTCGCGTAATCAACAAGGTCAGTCAAAATTTGCATGCCGAAATTCTTCTGCGCCTTCTCGGGCGCGAGCGTGGCAACGCTGGAACGATCGAAGGGGGACTAGAAGTGGTGCGAGGATTTCTGACCCAGGCAGGAATTTCGAACGACCAATACCTTTTTTACGATGGCTCCGGACTTTCGCGTCAGAACTTGGTAACTCCTCACGCCATCGTGCAGTTATTGACTTATAGCGCGACGCAGCCTTGGGGAGCCGCGTATAAGTCGACCTTCCCCGTCGGCGGCGTAGACGGCTCGCTCACCGATCGCCTGACTTCTTCCCATCTGCAAAATCGCATCCTGGCCAAAACCGGCTCCCTGGGCGGAGTCAAGGCGCTCTCCGGGTACGCGACCACCGACGCCGGGCAAGCAGTGGTTTTCTCGATCTTGTCTAATAATTTCAATCTTCCAACCAAGAGAGTTACAGACGCGATTGATGAGTTGGTGCAGGCGATCGTAGAAGATGCGCCCGCTGCGCGATAACGGACGGGGATGGCGCTCTTTGCCCACATCGCAGACACTTTGACGCAACAGGTCTGCTCGCGCTGGGATTGCCGGCTTGGCGTTCCTAGGCAGCCTTCCGCAAGCCGCCAGATATCTCCTTGCCCACCGCATCGCGCGCCCGAATTTCCGAGGCCATGGAAATCACGAAACATACAACGGCGAGTTCAAAAAGATTTCGCTGCGAGAGGCTCATCGACGTGAAATGCCCTCTTGCGATGTTGACGTGGACTAATCCACCGCAGAGCAGAGCAATCCAACCGCGATAGTAAGTAACGCTTCCAACCAAGTGCAGACGAGCGACGTGATCCATGGTAAAAACCCTCCCGGGTTGACGAGGTGAGGATTGCCCCAAAAACTGTGCAGCTGGCGAGCGCACGGATCATACACCGGTTTGTTCGAAGTCTCGCAAGTGTTATTTTTCTCCGAGAGTAACTCGTGGAGGCAATAATTGCTGTCTTCGACCGCTTACTCTCACCAATGTGGCCTCAGCTTCCGAGAATTCCCATCCCCTTCCCCACCCGCCCCAGCACTCCCAGCGCCTGCTGCAATTCATCCTTAGTGTGCGTCGCCGTCATGATCGTCCGCACCCGGGCCTTTCCTTCGGGAACAGTAGGAAACGCAATCCCCGTCCCCAGCACGCCTTCTTTAAATAGCTCACGCGAGAAATCCATGGTCAGTCTTCCGTCGCCAATGATGATCGGCGTAATCGGAGTTTCGCTCGCGGGCGTGGTCTGGCCGCCGATATTAAACCCAAGCAAACCCAGTTCTTTCTTCCAGAAGCGAGTATTCGCCCAAAGCTGCTCCATCCACTGCGGCTCGGTTTCAAGAACCTCGAAAGCCGCGATGCAGGTCGCCGCGACCGACGGCGGATGCGACGTGGAAAATAAAAATGGCCGAGCGCGATGATAAAGAAAATCAATCAAATCGCGCGTGCCGCAAACATATCCGCCGAGCGCGCCAATCGCCTTCGACAAAGTTCCCACCTGAATGTCGACCCGCCCGTGCATCGAAAAATGATCGACCGTTCCGCGTCCCTGCCGTCCGAGCACGCCGGAGGAGTGCGCATCGTCGACCATCATGATCGCGCCGTATTTCTCGGCCGCCTCGCACAGCCCCGGCAGCGGCCCAATGTCGCCATCCATCGAGAACACACCGTCCGTAATCAGCAGTTTCTTTCCCGGCTCATTCTTGACGCTGGCCAGTTGTTCCTCGGCGTGGGCAACGTCTTTGTGGCGGAAGACGAGAATCTTCGCGCGCGATAACCGGCAGCCATCGATGATCGACGCGTGATTCAGTTCGTCGGAAATAATGAAATCATCCTTCCCGAGAAACGACGAAACCGTTCCCGCGTTCGCCGTAAATCCCGACTGGAAAACCACGCAAGCCTCGACGTTCTTAAAGCGCGCGATCTTCTCCTCCAGATCCATATGAATCTTCATGGTGCCCGCAATCGTCCGCACCGCGCCTGATCCCACGCCATACTTGCGGGTAGCCTCAAGCGCCGCCTCGCGCAGTTTGGGATGAGTCGTGAACCCCAGATAATTATTGGAAGCGAGATTAATGACCCGCTTCCCGTCGAATGTACAAAGCGGAGCCTGCTCATCATCAAGCACGCGCAGCTTGAAATGCGTGCCCTTGGCCCTGAGTTCGTCGAGTTGATCGGTCAGAAAAGAGAGCGGATTAGTGCGCGTAGCAGTAGGCATAACACCTCGAATTTAGATTCCATGGTTGCTGAGAAAAGATCGGATGCGAAAAGATCGGGTTTCGCATCAGGCTATCGCGTTAGCGATACCGTAAGCCCTTACAATCAGATGCCCCTTCAGGGGCCGGCCCGTCGATCGCTCCACTGTTTTCAGATAGTCCGAAAATATTTTACTCTCGGCCTTGCCATCCGGCCTTCGGCTGCGCAATCGCCGCAATCGTCCCCTTCGTCGCGCGCAAGTAATCCGACGGAGCCATCAAAATCTGCAGTCCCCGCGTCCCAGCCGATATGGAAATGACGTCGAACAGTTCGAGCGTCTCATCCACATACACCGGAAAGTCGCGCTTCCCGCCCAGCGCGGTCACGCCACCGCGAATATATCCGGTGATCGCTTGCAGTTCTTTCACCGCAACCAGTTGGATTTTGCGCTCTCCCGCCGCGCTTGCCAGAGCCTTCAAATTCAATTCCTGGTCTCCCGGAACCACCGCCATGACAACGCCATTGCGATCTCCCCTAGCCGCCAGCGTCTTGAAAACCTGCTGCGGCGGCAATCCGATCTTGGCCGCAACCGTTTCCGCAGCCAGATCGTTCGGATCGACCTCATACTCGCGCAGTTCGTATCGGATTCCCATCTCGTCGAGCAGCCGTGCCGCGTTGGTTTTCTGCGTCATACTTTTCCAGGGATTGTTTCCAGATTGTTTCCTGCGGCTATTGCTGAACTCTTTTCAAAAACCATCTCTCGGAAAATCGTCGCCGAACCCACGCTCCTCGCCCCCTGTTGTATAGTGTCCCATTCCCGTTTCGCGGAGGCTGACCCGTGCGTCTTCTGCTCCATTGGATTCTAACCGCTGTCGCCGTCTGGATCGTCGCTCACGTAGTGCCCGGCATCAGCGTAAGCGGTCCCACCGCAGCCCTGATTGCTGCCCTCGTCATAGGCCTGATTAACGCCACGCTTGGATTGCTGCTGAAAGTCCTCACCTTTCCGCTCACGCTCCTGACCCTCGGTCTCTTCTGGTTCGTGATCAACGCGCTCATGCTCGAACTAGCGGCGGCATTCGTGCAAGGCTTCTACGTACGAAACTTCGTCGCGGCCTTTATCGGAGCTATCTTGTTGAGCATTGTGAGTTCGCTCCTGCAGTGGATTTTCATGCCCAGCCGCAAAGCGCCCTAGCCAATCGCTGCGGAGTAAATCTCTGGTCACATCTGCGAGCGTAGGTGCGCGAACACGCGCTCCATCTGCTGCTCGGTTGCCTCCAGCGATCCCGAGTTGTCGATCACAAAATCGGCAGCCTTGACTTTTTCTTCGTCCGGAATCTGAGCTGCCATTCGCCGAGTTACTTCGGCTCGCGCCGCATCTTCTGAAATTCCCATGCGGCGGGCAAAACGCGCGATGCGCTGCTCAGGATGACAGGTCACGACCACCAGGCGATCAAAGCGGCCCGCGGCTCCCGCCTCCAGAATCAGCGCCGCTTCGACCACCGCAATCGCGTTAGGCTCGCGCCGTCCAAGTTCTTGCATCCACTCGTTCTCATACGCGATGACCGCGGGATGGACAATCGCATTGAGTTCGTTGACGCGCGGAGGCGCGCCACCCGGGTTGCCGAACGCTGCCTCGGCCAGCTGCGATCGATTGATCGCCCCGTCAGACGCCAGAATTCCCCGACCAAATCGCCGGACGACCTCGTCATAAACCGGCTGTCCCGGCTCCATGAGCTCGTGCGCCACCTCATCTGAGTGGACCAGCCGCGCACCGCGTTTGACAAACATCTCTCCCACGGCGGATTTCCCGCTAGCGATTCCGCCAGTGAGTCCGATTTTCAACAATGAGTGCTCACGAAATCCCACGCCGCATCTTGGCGGCCTTCACCGTATTCGCCATCAGCATAGCGATGGTCAGCGGCCCTATCCCGCCCGGCACCGGCGTAATCGCGCCCGCAACCTCGGCAACCTCGGGATGGACATCGCCGACCAGAGTAGATCCCTTCGCCGCAAACGATTCTTCTCGCTTCTTATTTCCGCCAAATAAGCGATCGAATTCCGCTCGTTCCGTCACTCGGTTAATGCCCACATCGATCACCGTCGCGCCCGCCTTCACATAGTCGCGCGTCACCATACCAGCGCGGCCAATCGCCGCCACCAAAATGTCAGCACCCCGGCAAACTCCCGACAGGTCGCGCGTCTTCGAATGACAAACAGTGACCGTGGCATTTTGATTGAGCAGCAGCATCGCTACTGGTTTTCCCACGATGTCGCTGCGCCCCACCACCACCGCCTCCTGTCCCGCGACCGCAATGTCGCTGCGCTTAAGAATCTCCATCACTCCCGCCGGAGTGCACGGCACCAAACCAGGCCGTTGCGTCGAAAGGTAGCCTACATTCATGGGATGAAATCCATCGACATCTTTCGCGGGATCAACCGCCAGCAGAATTTTCTTCGCATCGAGGTGCGCCGGTAACGGTAATTGCACCAGAATGCCGTCGATTTCGTCGCGCCGGTTGAGGTCCGCGATCAGCGCCAGCAACTCGTCAGTAGTCGCACTTTCAGCAGGCGTGTGTTGTTCGCTATATAGGCCGACTTCCTCCGAGCTCTTCACCTTGCCGCGAACATACACCTCCGACGCCGGATCATGCCCAACCAGCACCACGGCCAGCCCGGGGCGCACTCCCATCGATGCAAGCCTCTTGACATCACTAGCCACTTCGACGCGGATCTCCGCGGCTATTTTTGTTCCATCCAAAATCCTGGCGGTCATCGCACCTCGTCTCACTGCGGCATCGCTCAACAGAAAGGTGATTCTACCGCATCGCCGAAGGGAGATGGCCGCGGATCGACTGCTCGCGCGCGAGAATGGAGTGATCGAGCAGTTTGGGATAAATCTGACCACGAATTCCGACTACATCGTCCGGTTGTATCGTGAGTGTTCCGTCATCAGTACACCTCGATTCCGACAAACGGGCAGTCTGCGGCGTGTACCGTGGAACATTTTGGCGGCGAACTCCCGAGAGAGGCATCGGCAATCGCTTCGCTGTACTTTAATGCAGAGGCGCAACCGGCTGTCGGCTATGCAATCTCTTGATCAACAGAGGATCACTATGCCTGCTTCCACCGTTAACACACTGCGGCGCAGTTCGAGGGTGCCGATCAAAGTACCGATACGTGTCACCAACCTGGAGCCGAACGCACAATTTTCCGAGGTTGGCGAGACGCTGGTGGTCAACGCACATGGTTGTGCGCTGCGCTTCCCCCTGAAGTTGGACGCCGGAATCGCCCTGCGCCTGCACAGCCGCGGAGGCCGGCAGGCCACGGCATACGTGGTTTTCTGTCAGCCGATGGCTCCCGAAGGACAAGGCTTCCGATTGGGCGCGCAGCTCGACCGGCCAGAAAATTTCTGGGGGTTGGAATCGTGTCCTGACGATTGGCGGGTCATCGAGATGCGTGCGCCCGTAGCGCAACAACCTCAACAAAAATCCTCGGTGACTCTCGCCGTCACGGACCAGCCGCAGATTCCTTCGCGGGCCTCGCGAGAAGTTCTTGCCAAGATCGAGGAACAACTTTCGGAAGACCGTCTGCGGGGCATACTTGCAAAATTCGCTCAGCCTCTGCAGGCGGAAGTCAGGGAACTGCGTGAGAAGTTGGCTGCCAATGCCAGGCGCAATCGCTTTGAGGTGTCGCTCGGGTATATTCCCCCTGAATTAGAGGAGAAGCTGTGGGAGCGCTTGCGGCAGGACGTGGGCGTGCGCGTGCTCCGGCAGACGCGAGAGCAGTCGGCGGAGATTTTCGGATCGGCGATGACGGCCATCGAGCAAAAAACTAGTGCCGCGCTGACCGAGTTTAGGCATCGTCTTGCCGGTGAACTGCACACCGTCGATCAGCGAGCGCAGGCCTTATCAAAGGAACTTACTACTGCGGTGCAGCAACATGTTCGCGCGGGAACCGAGAAATTGCAGCGGCAAGCATTGGAAACGGGAGGCCACATCAACGCGCAAGGCGAAAAGTTGCTGAGTTCTTTGCAGAAACAACTTGCGGATTCACATCAAGCGCACCGCCGGGATCTTGAAAAAATCCAGACCGATGCCGCGACGAGAGCGTCCCGGCTTCAGGCGGAAGTGTCGGACTTGGGCCGAAGGGTCACAGCGTTGAACGCGTCCGTGCGCCGTCTTGAGACCGACCTTGATGCGCACCTTGAGCGCGTCGCCGGCGAAATTGTTTCTGAGGCGCGAACCCAACTCGAGAACGCGGTCGCGGTAAACCATAAAGTCCTGCAGGCGCGCGGTTCGACCGAGGTGGAAACCAGACTGAACGAAATATGCGGCCACATGAGAACCATCCAGCACCGCATCGAAGAGTCATTTGGTGGTTCTCTGAGTGCTCAAGGCGAGGAAGTGCTGCAGTCGATCGCGCAACAATTCGAAGAACTCGCCCGACAATCCACGGAAAAGTGGCGGCTCGCACTCGCCCGGGACTTGAACTCCGTAGCGAACAATCTAGGCCGACAACTTCGTCACGAGCTCGAACCCGAGGGCGGCCAGAGTTGAAATAAGTTAAGGATAACCGCCGGCTTGCGGCTGGGGAGACCGTCCGCCATTTGCGGCCAATGGGTACGCAAGCAACGTTACCTCAACCCACCTCAAACCCCAGCGCCCGCAACCCGCCGTCATCCCCGACCATCTTCCCATCTTTCTTCGTAACTACGCCGAACGATCCCGTGTAGTCCCACATCGTCCGGCCAATCGCGTTGCGATCGAGTGCTGTCCGCACATCGTGAATCCACGCGACGCCGCGCTTCAATTTTTCAGCGCGAGCGAACGCCAGCGGAGAGCGATACGCGGACCCACTCCCGCCAGCGTGACCAGTTTGCGCTATCGCGGAAGCCCCACGAAATCGCCGACAGCAAAGGCGCTCGCCACAATTTCACTCCATTCATTCTTACGCGTTCTCGCTTCCCTCGATCCATCGCGGCAACTCCTTCGGCGTTGATACACTTATGACCATAAATACCGACCACAAATAAGACTAGCCCATGCTTCCCTGCCAGCGCCATCTCTTCGATATTCCCGACGATGTCGCCTATCTCAACTGCGCCTACATGTCTCCCCTGATGAAATCCGCGCAGGAGGCAGGAATCGGCGGCCTCACCCGCAAGGCGCACCCCTGGGAAATCACGCCCGACAAATTTTTTACTGGCCCCGAGGAATTCCGAGTCACGGCCTCCCAACTGATCGATGCGTCGCCCGACGACATCGCCATCGTTCCCTCGGCCAGTTATGGCATCGCCGCCGCCGCACGCAATTTGCCGATCGAAAAAAACCAGAGCATTCTCGTTCTAGCCGAGCAGTTTCCGTCGAACTACTATCCCTGGCAGCGCCGCGCTGAAGCGACCGGTGCTCGCCTGAAAGTTGTCGCGTGGCCCGAAGATCATGACTGGACCACCGCTGTTCTCGATTCTCTTACCGATGATGTGGCCATCGCGGCTCTGCCAAACGTGCAGTGGACGAGCGGCGGAAGACTCGATCTGATTCGCATTGGCGCAGCGTGCCGCAAGATCGGAGCGGCGCTCGCGCTCGATCTTACCCAGTCGCTAGGCGCCCTGCCCTTTAGCGTGGAAGATGTGCAGCCAGATTTTGCCGCGGCCGCCAGCTACAAATGGCTGCTCGGTCCTTACTCCGTCGGGCTTCTCTACGTCGCTAAGAAATGGCAGAACGGAATGCCGCTCGAGGAAAACTGGATTCAGCGCGCCAACGCTCGCGATTTTTCGAGCCTCATCTTGTACGTGGAAGACTACGACGCGGGTGCGAGGCGCTTCGATATGGGCGAGCGTTCGAACTTCGCGCTCCTGCCCGCCGCTGTGCGTGCCATGAAGCAGTTGCTGGAATGGAAAGTGGAGCAGGTTTCCGAGACATCCGGCGCGCTCAATAATCAACTCGCCAAAGCCGCGGCGGATGTGGGATTTCACGCGCCGTCCGAACCCTTTCGCGCTCCGCACTATTTAGCTTTACGGAGAAAGAACGCGTTTCCAAGAGAATTGCCGGAGATTCTCGCCACGGAAAAAGTATTCGTCAGTGTCCGTGGAAGTTCGATCCGAGTGACGCCGCATGTCTACAACACGAGCGAAGATTGCGAGCGTCTGATCGCCTGCCTGCGTCGCATCGCCACCACAACAACCCTATGAGAATTACGATTTAGGGGTTACTGTTTCAGTGCCGCCGCGCGTCGCTGCGCGATCGATGCCGCTTCGCTCGCCGGATTATCTTTCGCCACCTGATCGTAAATCTTCTTGGCTTCATCCGGCTTTTGCCGCGACTCGTAAAAACCGGCGAGCTCAAGCTGCGCCGTCGCCTTGCTGACCACAATCGTGGGCTTATCGATCAACTGCTTATAGAGATCGAGCGCTTGCCTATCTTTTTTCTCGGCACGATAAACCGAAGCCAATGCGAACTTGCCGAGCGCCGCCAGATCAGGGTTAGAAGAGCCAGCCGCTTCCTGTAGATTTCGCTCGGCCGCCGCGTTGTCGTTGAGCTGCGCCGAGGCCAAGCCGACAAAATAGCGCGCCATGTCGGCCGTATGCGTGTGCGGATAATTATCGACAATCGCCTGGAACTGCTTGCGCGCCGCAGTGGCTCGCTCGTCCGACGAAGCGAAGCTGTCATACCCCGGCTGCGCGGGCACTCCCGCCGGACGTACCGGCGTATCAAACGTTCGCACCGCTGTCGAAAGCTCGGCGCTAGCCTTTTCATCCTGCTGGTTGACGTAGTACCACCCGCCAAACGCAATCGCGGCGATGACCACAACCGCAATGACCGCGGTAATGAGTTTCGCCTGGTGCTCGACGCTCCAGTGAGCGGCGCTCCCCGCAGCCTCGAATGTGACTTTGCTGAAGCGGTCTTCTTTCAGTTGTCGCCGGGTTTCTGCGCGCACGGATTTCCTTCTTTGATCAACGGTGGGATGACAAACAACTAGTTTAACAGGGGGATTTCTTGAGCGTCAAAGAGATCAGACTTCCGTTTGCGACTTGAGGCGTTTGCTTACAGCTCGCGTGCTCGCGGGATCAATCCGTCTGTAATGGTTGAAAGATCGAGATAGCCGCGATCACTTCGGATCTGTCCGATAATCCCAAAACCCGGCCATCTTCTCCTGCAAAACGTGGAAGGGCGCGCCGGAAACTTCAGGAGACGTCCCGATCACCGCGTCTTCCCGCACCGCATCTTCAACCAGATGATGCAACGGCGCGAGCTCGCACACCGGATCGGTCGCGCTGGCATCGCCTGTCAGCAGAAACGCCTGACATCTGCATCCGCCAAAATCTTCTTTGCGGCGGTCGCAGGAGCGGCAGGGCTCTGGCATCCACTCTTCCCCGCGAAATTTCTGAAATGCTTCGGAGCTCTGCCATATCCAATCGAGCCCATGCTCGCGCACGTTGTTAAAACGCATGCCAGGAATCACTCCCGCCGCATGGCAAGGCAGCACCCGACCAGCCGGGTCGATCAGCATCAACTGCCGCCCCCATCCGCCCATGCAGGCTTTCGGAAAGCGCGCGTGATAGTCGGGGACAACCATATCGATTCGAACCTGGCCGCGCAGTCGCTCCTCAGCTGCTTGAACCACAGCGACAGCGCGATCCAGTTGCGCGCGCGTCGGAAGCAGCGCCGATCTGTTCTGCAGCGCCCATCCGTAATACTGCGCGTGCGCGATCTCCATGCGATCGGGACGCAGCCCTTCGAGCGCAGCAATCATCGCTTCGAGATGATCGATATTCTGGCGATGAACGACGAGATTCGTGGTGAAAGCGATGCGATGCTTGTCCGACTGATGCTCGCGAATCCATCCGGCCAATTCAACCTTGTGCGCATGCGCGCGCGCGCCCGCGATCCAGTTCGCGTGCCCTTCGGTCGAATCTTGAAAACTGAGTTGGATGTGATCGAGGCCCACTTCCACTAACTGCGCGAGACGCTCGCGCGAGAGCCCGATCCCAGAAGTAATCAAATTCGTATAAAGACGCGACTGCCGGGCACCGGTGATCAGTTCGGCGAGATCGGGCCGCGCCAGCGGCTCGCCGCCCGTGAGGTGAAGATGCAGAACGCCTAACGCGGCCGCCTCGCTGAAAATGCGGAGCCATTCGGCGGTTTCAAGCTCTTCCTTGCGCGAAGTCAACTGCAGTGGATTGGAGCAGTAGACGCAGTGCAGTGGGCAGCGGTGCGTTATCTCGGCAATCAGGGCCAGCGGATTCGGCATTGGGGATCAACTTACCAACCTGTCATCCTGAGCGAAGCGAAGGATGACGGCGCTATTCTTGGTTGAGCCTTGTAATTCACTTTAATAGTCGATAATGCGCTTGGCATGCAGTTGCTCGAGAAATGTCAGCACATCGGCGCGAATCTTGCCCTGCGTTGCCAGCATGAACTGCTCTTCCAACTTCTGCACAATTTCCGCCAGCGTGAAGTGCCCGTCGCACAGTTCGAGGATGATGCGCCCCGTCCCCTCGACGCGGATCGCGCCCTCCGGAAAAAGCACAACCGGCGCTTCCGTGGTTCCACCCCAACGGCATCCCGCCGCAAACTTCGGAATGCTCGCATCGGTGAGCTCAGCCACGCTTGGTCTCCGCGTCGATCTGAAAAGCCCCTGGCGGCGGCCATCCCGGCTCAACGTACGCTAAATAGAGCGCATCGAGCTGCGCCCATAGAATGTCGCACTTGTCGCGCAGCGCCTGAATCGCCCGCTCCTGTTCGGCGCATGTAGCAGCATGGTCAAACACATACTGCAATGCGAAGGCAGCGTCCTCTGGAGCCTCCGTCAGCCGCGCCTCAAAGTAATCGAGACCGGAAGCGAGCCAGGGATAGTGCTCGCGCAGCCGCTCCATACGCAGCGTGATCAGATCGCGCGAAAAAAGTTCGGTCAGCGACGAGGCGACGCACTCCAAAAACGGCCGCGTGCGCACCAGGTTAAGATATTCGTTTCCAATAAAACGCGTAGCCGGCAGAACTCCCTCGACTCGCGTCACGCGTTCGCTGGAAAGCCCGGTCGCTTCGGCCAGCTTGATCCAGCGCAAAATGCCGCCCTGGCGCTGATCGTCTCCGTCATGATCCACAATGCGTTTTCGCCACACCCGCCTAAATGCCGGATCACTCGCCCGCGACAGAATAATCGCGTCTTTGATCGGAATGATCGACTGATAGTAATAACGATTCAACGCCCAGGCCTGCAATTGCCCGCGGCTGAGTTTCCCCTCGTGCATGAGCAGATGAAAAGGATGCCTGTGGTGATAACGTTCTTCGCCCACGCGCCGCATCGCCGAGCGCAATTCGTCAAACGAAAGCTTCGGAGCATTCGCATTTACCGCGTCTTTTTCGGGCGCGTTTCCGGGAGAGTTCTCGGGCACTATAGTTCCACTTGCCAATTGTCCTCCGCCACTTCCCATCCAGCCTCGCGCACCGTGCGATGCTCGCGACTCGCCTCATTCAGCATCGGATTCGTATTATTCAGGTGAATAAACATCTTGCGTTCAGCCTTATTATTCTTTAGCAGCCGCACACTTTCTTCCACCGGGATGTGCCCCATCTCGTGCGCCGTTTCGCCGCTGCCCTGCACGCGTATCAATTCGTCGTCGCTCCAGAAAGTGCCATCAAACAATAACAAGTCGGCCTGATTAATCTTAGCCAGCAGCGCATCGTCGAGACCGCCGACGGCAGGAATATAAGCGACGCGCTTGCCGGACGCGGATTCGAAGAACAGCGCCGCTGTCGCCTCCTCGCGAACGAGATGCTCATTCCTAACATACTTGGGATAGCGGCCGGAAAGATAACAGACCTCGCAGCGCAATCCGGAATCTTGACCGTCGGCCAACAACAAGGGGAAAGGCGCGCCCACCTTCGCCGGCGTCCAGACGGCTTGCGGCTCCACGCGGTTCAGTATGCCGAACATACTGTTCTCTTCTCGCAGAATCTGCAAGATGGACGGAGCAGCGTAGATCCGCAAGGGCTGCAACTCACGCAACAGGAGCAAGCCGAGCACGTGATCGAGATCAGCGCTAGCGAGCACTACGCCAGCGATTGGCGAATCGCGCGCAGAATTGCTTAAAGCTCGCGGATGAAGTTCAGGCGAGCTTTCGATTTGGAAAGCTAGATCGGGAGAGGCTCCGGCAAGAAACCATGCAGAACCGTCCGCACTCAGGGCAAGTTGAGCTTGCGTGCGGGTCTTATATAGGAATCGGGCTTGATGCCCATCAACTCGCGAGTGCGCGTCCGCCTCTTCGCGCACCTGGCCGCGCACGGCAACGCAGTTTCCGCAAGCGCAATTCCACTGCGGAAACCTACCCCCGGCCGCAGAACCGAGGATCCGAATGCGCATCGAGCAAAGTTTAGAGTTTTGCGCTCACGTAGGAGTTGATTTCGCAGCACAGAACTACTTCTTCGAACACAGGACTGGTCCAAGCCATAACAAATCCACCTTCAAAATAGAGATTTTTCGCTCACCGCAACCCTACGGGTACGGCATGGCATTGAAGAATCATACCACCCCGGCGGTCGGTTTGGCCGGGAAAGTTGCAGGAAACCATGGCCCGAATAGGCTATTTTGCTGCTTGCGGCGATTCCCTGGACAAGTTCGCTTAGTCCATAAGAATCATGCCTTTAAACGTCCTCGCTGGGGTCGAATCGCGACATCGCAGGCAGAAAAAACCCTCCGCAAAACCGCGCGGAGGGGAGGAAGGCGTCACCCCGGGGGGACTTAATCGACATTGATCACGCCGAAAACTCCGTTGAGGTTGTTCTTCGGTCCTGCCGTATAGAAAAGTTGGTTGGTGTTGCCGTTCGAAGACGATCCGCCACCGAATTCGATGCCCCACAGCTGGTTGATGACGATGTTCTTGCCCGCCGAATTCTTGACAGTTCCCACGAACGCCCCGGTCGTCGGATTGAATCCGCTGATCGTGCCCGCATTGGTGTTGTTGCCGATCAGAAGCGTATTGCTGAGGACACCAAAGTCAGCCGGCGCCATGGCAATGCCCCATGGCAGGTCGAGGGGTTTGCCCTTGATGAGGGTCTTCACGAACGATCCGTTCTCATCAAAGATGTCGATATATCCACCCGTTTTGCCGTTGGTCCGGGCAAAAGCAACATAGACTTGGCCGCCGATGTCCTGGATGCCATAAGGAGCGTAACCAGCAGGCAGCGACGTGTCGGTAAAAGAATTAACCAACTGGAAGGTGCCATTGTAAACGTCAACTTTGTCGTTCCAGAAATCCGCGGCGTACAGCAGATTGCCCGACGAGTGACTGGTAATCGCCAGGCCGGTGTAGATAGCGCCAGAAGCGGAATTATTCACGCCGATCAGCGCGTTGTTCGGATCGAAGTGTGACCATCCGCTGATCGTGCCATCCAGCGTCGCGAAAAGAAAAGCCGACGTCCAGTTGTCAATCTTGAATTCCGTCGAACCGTTGTAGACGATGCCGGTTGGCGAGCCGACTCCGCTACCCGCCGCGGTCGGAATCGTGACTACCAAACTCTGCTTCACGCCAGCGCCTGTATAGAGCGTCGAGAGGCCTGAGCCTTCATCGCTGAGCCAGAACGGGGCGCTTGGCCCATAGGCCAGTCCCCACGGATTGATGAGCTGCTTATCGCCCTTCTTGCCTGTATTTTTCACCAGCGTGGTAGCGCTATATGCCAGCCCGCACTCGGCGAAGGCGAGATTGGAAGCCAGCGACAACGCCACCATCAGCAGCGCGGCGAATAGTAGATTGTGACGAAATGCTTGACGCATAAACAAACTCTCCTTGGAGCGAAACTTGATGGCGGCTTGGACGAACGCCACGCCTGCCCGCGCAGACTCGAACAAACGTAATTGCGATTCTGCGGCGACCGCAATCCTAGTGGGGACTTAGAAGATACTTGTCAGTGGCAAGTCAGTGGTTTGTAAAATTCTTGTAACGGAGCTTGCTTAAGGAATTTCCTGCTACGAAGAATGCAGAAAATTTCGGCGGAAGATTCTGTCCTTGAACTGTCGACACCCGATGACCCAATCGTCAGACCACCCGATGTTACGACTATTGCGCGGCTTCGAGCAGGCCCTTCTCGGCCTTTTCCTGGCAGTCGATGCAGTGCCGCGTCCAAGGCACAGCTTCGAGTCGCTTGGCATTAATTTCCTTGCCGCAGGAGACGCATTCTCCGAAGCTCCCTTCGCGTATGCGTGCGAGGGCCCCGTCGACCATGTTGAGCAACTGCCGATCATTATTGCTCTGGCTGAAAAGGAATTCCTTGTTGTAAGAACTGGCGGCACGATCGGCAACGTCCTGTGTGGCCTCATCGTCCGCCGTGCGCCCATCCTTTTGGTTGCGCACCACCATGTGGCTCAATTCCTGGCGTCGCGTTTCCAGTCTTTTCCTGAAGGCGTCGAGTTTCTTCTTATCCATGATTGCTGCCCACGCTGCTGATATGCGAAGTGCGCTAGCCTTAAGCGGAAGTCCCGCTTACAGACCACCATCTCGCATTAAGTACAAACAAATATCGTAAGCGCGATGGAGTTCAGGCGTCAACTGGGCGGGCGCTCGGTCGTAGGGTACTTCGACCTCGCTTGCGACTCACGCGTCGTGGAAGGATCACAATTTCGTGATTTCGCCAGCGGAAGGTTGGTCCCCTGCCAAAATCCGCGGGCACGATTCCCTGAGTTCGCGAGCGAAGGCGCCCCGTGTTTATGTTTTGAGTTTTGCTATTTCCCCGCGAGCTTCTTTGCGATTTCTTCTACGATCTTCGGGCGGAGATCTGCCATCACGCTGTCCACGATGCTGGCGATCGTGCTGGCGTCGGGTGCAGCGCTGGATGCCCCTTCCGCCGCGACGGCCGCCATAGCCTTGGCAGGCTCCTCGTGCACGCCCGCGGCCTGCTTCGCTGCCTCTACGATGTTGCTGTCAGCGGCGGCACCGGCGGGCGCGGTACGGATTTGGTGCCAGTTTGATTTTCCCGATTTCGATTTAATGTCCTTCGCCATGGATTCCTCACTCCCAACTTCTGAAATTGAATCCTGATTTTCTTCTGTTTGCGCAACCGTCGCCGGCTCCGCCGCGATGCTTACGGGCTGGTCGGTCGACGCCACTGCCGCCTCAACCGCAGGCTGACCGGATGCAACCGCGACCGGCGCGGTCTCTTCCTCGGAAATTGTTGCCGGAGAATCTTTCGCCTCTGCCTCGGGATTTTCTGGCTCAGTCTTTCCTGCATCAATAGTTTCTGCTTTAGTTTCTGCTTTGATCTTTTCCGATTCGCTCGCTTCCACCTGCGGATCAGCTTCGGCCGAAATAGCCATCGCCAATTCGGCGGGCGCTTCCGCCACTGCGGTCTCCGGCAGGGGCGCCGATGGAGCCTGCTCCAATGCCTGGTCCGACGAAACTTTTGCACTCGCCAATTCCGCTGCTGCGAGCCGGTTCTCGACGGTCGCCTCAATCGCTGATACTCCGGTAATCCCTGACAGTTCAAACGACGTCACAGTTGCGGGCGGAACGGTCATAAACGCCCGAAACATTTCCGCTTCCAAAGAAATTGAAGTCTCTTCTGGACTCAACGCGACTGGCTGGGCGATCCAGCGTGGCCCGGATGCGGCATTGCGAAGCGCTTCTTCCGCCAACAACTGACCAGCAGCGACCAGGGTGCCGTGCGATGGAATGGTGGCGGAGTCCGAGCTTCCGCCAGCAGGCGTCAGCAGGCGCAAGGCCTGCGCCAGTTCAGCATCGCTCGGCGACAACTCATCCGACGTTGCCGATTCTTGCGCAGAAACCGCAACTGGACCCGGTTGTACCGTCTCCCCCTTTAATTCTCCGATTAACTCTCCGGTGAGCGATTTTTCTGTCTGCGCGGCAATGGCCGGCAACTCCTCGGTCTTTGGCGGTGGTAGCTGTTGCTCTTTCGACCGCTCCGAAGGCCGTTCGTCGAGCTTTGCGACAACCGTTGTTTCGGTCACACTCGGCTCCACTTTCTCTTGCGCCGCCGCTTCGAGCGTTTTCTGCTCGATCTTTTCCTGGACCTTTTCTACTGGCTCTGCCTGCTCAATTGCGTTCTCATCCGAGGTGAATATCGGCGCATCGTTCCTGTCGACGTTTCTGTCGACCGGCGCAGGTTCCTGCGCGAGCATGGCAGTATCACCCGTCACGGCCGCAACTGGAATCTCGGCAGGGTGCGTCTCAGATTGTTGAATCTGCGCTGGTGGAACAGGCAAGACTTCTTGCGGCGGTATTCCGGTGGCGGACGCTTCGGGAACTGACATGGCGGCGACTTCCACTTGTTGCACCGGAATTTCAATTTCGTTTATTGATCCAATTCCGGCTGCCGTCGCCAGCGATGGCGCCTCCATAGGTGCGGCGGCGGACTCAACCGCCGTGGTCGAAGATGCAACCTCCACCTTGTTTTCTTTTTCTTTCTTTGCTTCCGCCGCTGCGGCCAAAATTTCTGCGTAGGTCTTCGGAACCTCAGTCGTCGTTCCTTCTGTAGAGACTGCTTCCACGGACGCGACCTTTGATTTCGCTTGGTCTGATTTCGCTTGGTCCGGCGCAGCCTGAGCTGCCGACCCTACTTCCGCCAACGGCACGATATTTTCGGCTGCCGGGATCGGTCCATCCAGTTTCGCGGCAAGTGCGCTGAGCGCGTCTAGTTCGTCGGGCGTAATATCGCGCGGAATGTCTGGAACGAGGCCGGGTTCCTGTCCGGGTGGGGGTGGCGCCTTAACCGCGAATGGTGCATTCGCGGCAGCCTTGCCCTTGGTTTTGCGGAATTCACGGAACGGCGCCGCGGCCGCTGCATCCTCTGATTCCGGTTCCGGCTCTTCCTTCTTTTTCTTGGAGGGAAAACGCAGCCGGCTCTTCCATCCAGTGTCGGCATCCGTGTTTTCCGTTTTTCTGCCGCCGTCGCCGCCGAAGCGCTCCACGCCCGACACCGACGTACCGAAACGACCATCGGATTGCGGCACCATGCGATCTTCGAGCCGCGTGATTGCCGTCAGCAATTCGCTGGCTTCGAAGGGCTTCACGATGTGCCCATCCGCCCTGACGCGGCGCGCCTCTTCCGGCTTGAAAGGTTCGAGTTTGCCGACGGTCAGAAGGACAGGGATGTGCGCGGTCTCGTGGGCGTCTTTGATTCGCTGGCAGACTTCCAGCCCGCTGTAGCCGGGCATATATACATCCAGCACAATGAGGTCGGGTTTGACTTCGGTGATCCGCTTGAGTGCGGCCGATCCGTTGTTAACCGTGACGACGTCATACCCGGCATCGGCCAGGATCTTGCGCCCCATGTTCTGGGCAGTCACACTGTCATCGGCAAGCAGTATTTTCCGCGCCAAGTGTCACCCTTCGCCACAAATAAGGAGAGATAACGCGAAAGTACCTTGTCGCTCCACCTAAGTCAATGATTCCCGTGATGGTAACAGGTTACGACCGTTCCTAGCCTGTTGGGAGAGGTCAGAGGTCAGAGGTCGGATTGCAGAGGGGAGAGCGGACAGACCGCGGAGGGCGATGCACCTTTGTAACCTCTGCAATCCGACCTCTGCCCTCTGCCTCCCTAGAAGGGGTTCAGCTTCGCCAAGCCCTTCTTCTTTTTCTTTTTGCTGGAAGAAATATCCGCCATTTCCGTGTTCTTCGACGATGTAGAGTTGGCGGCGGAAGCACTGCTCGGCGTCCCGTTGCTCATATCCAGCTCATTGTTTTGCTGCAACGGAGGAAGCGCCGTCGGGTCGGGCGCCACGTTAGGCTTTAGTTCATTCGGGTCGGCTGCGTTCGGCTTTAGCTCAGCTGCTGCCGGACCCTGGGGCGCAGGCTGGTCCGCGGGCGTTGCTGACGGGTCGACGGCCGCTGTCGCCGCATCCGAGCGCGGTGCCGCTTCGTTCGGCGCAGGGGTTCCATTCACCGGCTGGACCGTCAGTTTATTGTCACCGCCCACTCCCAATCCCGCTTTTGTCAGATCTCTGACTACACCCATTGCCGTCGCCGGCTCGGGATCAACCATCGTCGGATCGCCCACGCGCGAGGCCTTGGCCACGTCCGGATGTTTCTCGAAGCCGTTCAGCATGTTGGTGAGCGTGCCTGACTCCTGCCGGCTCGCCTCTTCTCTTTTGTTCTGATCGAGCGCCGCTCGCGTGGGCCGCGGCACCGGCTGATGCAACGCCTCGAGTCGCGCCTTCGCGTCCAAGCCGCGGTACATCGCGGGATAACGCGTGATGATCTTGTCGTAGGCGTCGGATGCTTCTTTCGTCAGCTCATCGATCATCTTGGTCTTGATCATTTCATTTGAGCGTGGATTCTTTCGCACCACGTCGATCTCGCGTTCGTACGATTGCCCTATCAGGAAGAGCGCCTCGTCCGCTCCGCTGTAGAGCGGATAACGGTCCACCAGAGTTTTCAAACGTGCAATCGCCGCCGGATACGATAGCCGCAAATAATAGAATCGGCCGACCTCGAACTCGCGTTCCGCCAGCACTTCCTGCACTTCGCGCAGACGCTGTCTCGCCAGCGGCACCAGTTTGCTATCAGGATATTCCTGAATCAGCGCCCGGTATTCCTCTTCCGCGCGCATGGCGTGAGTGAAGTCGCGGTCCGGCTTTTCCATCTCCTGATAGTGAATGTTCGCGACCTTCAGCTGCGCCTCGGCCGCTTCCGGCATGTTGGGAAAGAAGGTGCGGAAATCTTTGTATTCGATCTCCGCCTGCGCCATCGCGGTCGTGCCGCCTTCGGCGTACCACGAATCGGCCACCGCCAGCTTGGCGCGGGCGATGTACTCGGAATCCGGATAGGTGTTGATCAGCGTCTGCAGCGTCATGCGCGCCACGTCGAAGCGATTGTGCTTCATCGCATCCATGGAGCGGTCAAACAGCACCTTGTCAGGCTGCTTCGATCCAACGTTAGCCAGCGGATTCTGCGACTTCTTGTTGGTGCAAGCCACCGTCAGCGCCAGCAGCAACCCGAGTAGTAGGACGATAGAATTACGACCCATTCAACACCTCAAAAATCGCTATTAGCATTTAGCTCTTAGCTTTTAGCTGAAGGCCAAGAGCCAAAAGCTAAAAGCGCTGTGCGCACTATACTCTTTGCAAACTGGCGCTCCGCGCCGCTTCAAGCAGCGCCTCGGCGTTCGCCTTGGGATCGCCCTTGCCAAACACCGCGTTCCCGGCCACCAGAATCTCCGCTCCAGCCCGGACCACGTCCGCCACCGTCTCCAGCCCGACGCCCCCGTCTACTTCGATGCGGTAGGCGTAGCCTCGCTCAGCGCGAATTTCGGCCAGCTTTCTCATCTTATGCAGCGTGGTGGGGATAAATTTCTGCGCCCCAAAGCCCGGATTCACGCTCATCACCAGCACATAGTCCACCATGTCGAGCACTTCGCAGAGCGTGCCGACAGGAGTCGCAGGATTGATCACCACTCCAGCGCGGCAACCATGCTGCTTGACTAGGTGGAGGGTCCGGTTCAAGTGGCGGCAGGCCTCCTGATGCACCGAAATCCAGTCGGCTCCCGACTCCGCGAAATCCGGGATGTACTGGTCTGGATTCTCTATCATGAGATGGCAATCAAGCGGCAACTGAGTTACCCGCCGCAGCGATTTCACCAAGGGTGGCCCGACGGTCAGGTTGGGCACAAAATGCCCGTCCATGATGTCGACGTGGATGACGCCAGCACCGCCAGCCGTTGCCCGCTCCACCTGGTCGGCAAGATAGGCAAAATCCGCCGAGAGAATCGAGGGTGCAAGTTGGATCGAATGCTCGATCAAAACAGGGTCCAAGGTGGCTTAGGGTCAAAAGCTCTTGAAATTCTAGCATGGTGGGGGCGTACTCGACGCGCGGGTTGGGGGACGATCCGGACTGCTATCGCCTGCTTTCAACCGTTTCTAAACTTTGCGATACATACTCGGGTTAATGCGTCTCCACCATGCTCTCTGCCAACTTATGCAGCGCGTCCTGATTCACAGGACGCGTATAAAACATGTGGCCGCCGGGAAACTCATGCACCTGCACACGGCTCGCATCGCCCATCACCGGCATCTGGTCTACGCTAAGTATTGATCCCATAAACGGGCACGACAGATCGTTCCATCCGTGCACAATCAGCACCCGCAGCTTCGGATCGGCCGCCACCGACTCCCGCAGATCTCCCACCGCGCCCTTGCGTAGGTCGTCGCTGCGATCCCATTGCCGGTTCACGTCATACGATAGTGCTTCATATCGCCCATCGTATTTCCACCCCACCGTCCGCGTAATAAAGTCGACCATTGCCGTCGTCGTCGGTGCAACGATGCTCTCCAGAATTGGATCTCCGCTCTCCTGCGTCGGCGCATAAGGAAACGGATCCGGTGCCGTGACATTCGAGTCATACACGCTGCCGATCAGTCCCTGCGTGCGGTGCACTTCGCGGAGATAGGCTCGAATGGCCAATCGGCCACCGGCAAACTTCACGAACTTCGGATCAAGCCCAGTCATGTCCGTAACCTGCGCGATCATTGCGTCCGTCGCCGCAGTGTCGCTACGTCCTTTCAGCAGCGCCGCGGCATAGTCTCCGCGTGTGTACGCCATCACCTGCTGCATCGCCTCCGGCGTCAGTTTCCCTTCGGACTCTAGATGAGCGGCCGTAATCGAGGGCAGAGTAATCAACCACGGAATCGGCGACAGATTCCCATCGCCAGCCTCCGGATTCAAATACGGGCTCACCAGCACCACCCCATTCATCGCCACACCCAGCCTCGATTGCAGATAGTGCGTGATTCGAGGTCCGCGATAACCGCCATAGCTTTCGCCTACCAGATATTTCTTGTCCAGCAAGCGGTCGTTCTGCACCAACCACTTGTAAATCACCAGCGACAGGTACTCGATGTCCGGAGTCGCGCCATAAAACAACTTTTTTGTCTCCGCCTCGTCCACCAGCGATCGCGAAAATCCCGTGCCGATCGGATCGATAAATACAAGGTCCGTAAAGTCAAGCCACGTCCCCGGATTGTCCGTCAGTGTCGCCGGATCCGAAGGCGAGTCACCCTCATTCGCAAACACAATATGCTTCGGCCCAATCGCGCCCAGGTTCAAGTAGACGGACGAGGCCCCCGGCCCACCATTGAGCGCAAAAGTGACAGGCCGGTGCGTACCGCTGTCGCTGTCTTTGTTTTTGCCTTTTGCTTCGTCCAGCGTGAATGCCGTGTACATAACCACGCCGGTGGGCTTGTCGTCCTTGCCTTTCAGCGTGATTGTGCCGACGGTCGCCGCGTAGTGAAGCGTCTTGCCGTTCACCGTGATCGTCTGCGGCGCAGACTTGTCCGCGGGCAGAGGATTCTTGATTGGTTCGGCGGATTTCGGCTCCGCAGATTTTGCCGCCGCAGGTGTTGCGCTGGCATCGTCCGACGGCTTAGCAGATTCGCCACGCTGGGCAAATGCAGGAAGAGCGAATAGCACGAGTGCAATAACAAAACTGGTGAAAGTCATTCTGAACAATGTAATCTACAACCACAGGCGGAAGCAAAGTCGCGATTACACCAAGAACCCCCTGTCCGCCGGCTGATTAAGCGCCCTCACCGGAAATCTTCGTTTCTTCCTGCGCTTTGGCCAGCTTACTTCGCACTTTCTCCACGCCCTCGGCCATCGCATACTTGAGCTTCTCAATCCCCTCGCCCGTCACCGCCGAAATCGGATAGAGCTTCAGCTTCCGACGTGTCGCCCACTGCTTCAGCTTCTTGAGCTTCTCGGGATTGGCCACGTCGATCTTCGATGCGACCATCAGCGTCGGCTTCTTTTCGAGGCCCGCGCCGAAACTCGCCAGTTCGCCGCGAATCACCTCAACGTCATTCATTACATCTGGCCTGCCGCTGCCATCGGAGACATCGACCATATGCACCAGCAATCGCGTGCGCTCGATGTGCCTCAGAAATTGCGTGCCGAGGCCGGAGCCGGTGTGCGCGCCTTCGATCAATCCCGGAATGTCAGCGACAACAAAGCCCTCTTCTTTCCCTTTATCGCCCACGAGCACCACGCCGAGATTCGGCTCGAGGGTGGTGAAGGGATAATCGGCAATCTTCGGGCGCGCGGCCGAGATGCGCGAGATGAGCGTCGACTTGCCTACATTCGGATAGCCCACCAGGCCGATATCGGCCAGCAGCTTCAACTCCAGGCGAAAATGGCGGTCTTCCCCGGGGCGGCCGTCTTCGTGCTCACGCGGCGCCTGATGCGTGGAAGTGGCAAACTGGGCGTTGCCGCGTCCGCCGCGACCGCCGCGCGCGATAATAACGCGTTCATCGGGGCGCGAAAAATCGTGGACGATCTCGCCGGTGTCTTCGTCGTAGACGATGGTGCCCACCGGTACTTTGAGGACAATTCCCTCACCATCGCGGCCAGTTTTCTTGGAGCCCTCGCCGTGCCGGCCGCGCTCGGCGGTGTACTCAGGATTAAAGCGGAAATGCACCAGCGTATTATGGCGCTCGCTCGATTCCATGACAATGTCGCCGCCGCGTCCGCCATCGCCGCCTGAGGGACCACCGCGCGGGACAAATTTCTCCCGCCGGAACGCCATGCAGCCGTTGCCGCCGTCCCCAGCCTTCACCCGGATTTTAGCTTCATCGATAAACATAGTTCGATAAACATGGTGAAGGGAAAAACTCACGGAGGGACGGCCGCCCCCGGCCGTCCAGGCGCAGCGAAGCTCCGCAGTTTTAGTCACAACGAAAAAGCCCCGACGAGAAGCCGAGGCTGGTGACGTTCCTAGAGACTCGGCTCGCCGCGTCTCCGCCAAAAACGAGTGCGAAAATTACTCCGCTGCAATCGCCTCGGGTTCGACCATCACGAACTTGCCCATCGATCCCTTGTCGACGAACTTGATGCGTCCGGTAATCTTGGCGAAGAGAGTGTCGTCCTTGCCGCGTCCCACGTTCAGCCCGGGCTTCACGCGCGTGCCGCGCTGGCGGACAATGATGGTTCCCCCGGGAACCAATTGCCCGCCGAAAGCCTTGAAGCCAAGCCGCTGCGCGTTCGAGTCGCGCCCGTTTCGTGAAGTGCCTTGTCCTTTTTTATGCGCCATAAGTCCTTGTCCAGTTTCCAGTGGCCAGTTGCCAGTAAAAATTTGTCATCCCAAGCGAAGCGAACGACCTGCTTCAGGCGTCACCTGCCTCCCTCAGAGAAACATATGGAGGCTACTTCTTTTTCTTTTTCGCCGCCTTCTTCTTGACGCCCGGTTTCTTGGCGTGCGCGTGCACCGCGTGCTTCACCGCTTTCTTCCCCGGACGCTTCGAAGTTTTCACTTCCTCGTGCTCGCCGGCTTCGTGCGCCGCCTTCACCTTCTTCTCTTTCTTCGGAAGATCTGGCGCTTTGAACGATTGCCCATCAAAGCCGATCTCGGTGATGCGGACGGCGGTGTAGTCCTGCCGGTGTCCACGCAGCTTCTTGTATTGCTTCTTGCGCTTGTAGTGGAAGACGAGGATCTTGTTGCCGCGGCCCTGCTCAACAACCTCGCCGGTGACGAAGGCCTGTGATCCGGGAGGCGCAACATTGCCCGCCTCAGCCGAAACCGCCAGCACGTCGCCAAACTCGACCCGGCCATCTTTATCGCCCTGTTTTTCGACCCGGATCACGTCTCCCGGAGCCACACGATACTGCTTTCCACCAGCGCGGATCACCGCGTACATAGTTTCTCCTTCAATATCACGAATATCACGTAGGGGCAGGTGCCCTCACCTGCCTTGCCGGGCGCAGCCCGGCAGAAATTAAATATTGCTTGCTGTTTTTCCGCTGCGGCTTCTGACCGGAAACGCGGCGCGGTCCCCGAGCGGGTCCGCAAGTACAGGCAAACTCAACCAGTCTATCGTGTGCTGTGGAAATCGGTCAATCGAAACCGTGCATTGCGTGCCTTGCGTGTTGGTTCCGTCTGCCGAGAGCATGACCACCAAGGACACCCTTCGACTCTCAGGGCAGACTTCAGTCGACGAAGGAATCGGTAGCGTAAAACCCTTCGTGATCCTTCGTGCCCTCTGTGGTTCACGATTTTTCTCCGCCTGTCACGAATCTCAATTCCAGTGGTGCGAGTGCCACCAGATTTTCTGGATATCGAACTTCACACCGCGACAGAGATAGAATGGCGCATTTTCTTCGCCCATGCCAAAGCGCTGATAGTGATCGAACGCCTGGTACGACGTACAGTTGTCGCGCACGTCGTCGAGGCTCCATTGGATCACGATGAGATTTTTGTACACCTGAGGCGGCGGGCCCCAATACCAATGATTCTGGTGGCGCGAATAGGCACGGGGCAGCCCGTAGGCGGGGCCAAATAGATTGACCGCGCCAGCCTCGCCATAGTTGCCCGCCCAGATGCCGGTTTGGGCGCGCTCGTCCGGGGGCATCGAGTTGTAGACCGCGGCGACTTCACTCACCAACTCGGGCCATCCGAACTGGTCGGCAATGGGTTGCGGCAACAACGACTCGTGATGTACCTCAGCCTTCGCGGGTTTGAATCCGAGAGCGTTCTGATAAGCGAGAAGCCGCTCTGGCGGCAGCATCCAGGTCACCAGCGGAACGAAGGGAAGCGCCGCGAGCACGATTATCGCAACGACGGCCGTGCGCGTGGCCGTTCGTACCCACGCTGCACGAAGTGCTAGCCATCGGTCGATGGCTTGCTCCAACACAAGGGCACCGCCGGCAAACACCATGGGATAAATCGGAAACAGATAGTAGTTCTTGCCGTGCGCAACTTCCATCAAGACAAAGAAGACAACAAAGGTCAGCCCCAGCACACGCCAGCGACGATCGCGGAGAAACCAGACCAGCCCCGAGAGCCAGACCGGCAGCAGAATCGGGTGCATATCGATGATCTGCTCTTTGACGAAGGCGAGCGGCGGGAGAATGACGTTCTTGCCCTCGCGCCGCACATTGGCGAGGTCTTCGATGGTCGGGAAGTGATGGCGGATTTGCCAGGCGATGTTAGGCAAAAAAATCGCGACCGCGATCGCGCCGGCGATCCAGATCCACGGTCGTGTGAACTCGCGGCGGTTGTGCGTCAGAAGCAGCGCTACAGTGATGGCGAATCCAAAGGATAGTGTCGAGTGCTTGTTCTCAAGCCCAAACCCGGCGAGCACGCCAAACCATAGCCAAAGCCGCGAGTCTCCCGTACGCAGGATGCGAGCGACGATCCAGATGCAGCCCATCCAGAACAACGGCTCGAAAGCATTCATGGTGAACAGGCTGTCCGTCAGCAGAATAGCTGGGCAGAGCAAAATGGATAGGCCGGCCAGGAACTGCGCGTAGCGTCCTCCTCCGAGTTCACGCGCAATCAGCATGGTGAGTGCGATGAGCGCGGCGCCCGCAAGCGCGGGAATGACGCGCAGCGCCGTCAGCGAACCACCCATCAGCAGTGCGATCTTGGCATAGACCGCGACGAGCGGGGCAGCGTCGACATATCCCCAATCAAGGTGTCGCGCCATGTCGAGGTAATAAAGCTCGTCACGAAAATAGCCGTAGTGCCGCAGGCTGGTGAAGATGTGCAGCAGTATTTTCGTGGCGCAGAGGCCGATCAGAATGCCGACGGCGAGCGGCGGTAGCGCTGAAATCGGGCGATCGTCGTGCCGCCAATCGTTATTCGAACGATCAGGCGCCGATGGAGACGTTCCGGACTGAGAAGTAGCGGCAGCCATGATCAGAAACTCTACTCCACCCGCGCGGCGGCTTCTATCGTTTCACTGTTAATAATGAAACCGATATCGAATCTGTACGTAGATCTGCCGCGGCAGGTTCCAGTGGAATCCACCGTACGTGAGGCTGTCGTCATAAATCACGCGGCGATTGGCCACGTTAAGAGCACTCACCGAAGCGCTGAAGCGATCGCCGAAATCTTTGCCCAATGAAAGATCGAAGGTGGTGTGACTGGGGAGATATTCGCCAGGATAAGGCCAACCCGGAACACCTTGTTGTCCGTTGGTGAATCCGGAGCCATAGTAAACATTGGTGGAAGCATAAGAGCGTCCGGGCAGGTTGACGTCTCCGCCCACGTTGAGCGTATTGCGCTGATCATGATCGAGTGGGCACAGGTAAACGCCGGTTGGGCAAACCTCGGCGTTATTCAGTCCGCCAGTGATCACGCCTCCGCCTTCTGCAATCTGGTTCGAGTAGGCGAGGTGAATCTGGCCGCGGTGCGCGATTCGCGGCGAGCGCAACGTAAGCTCCCATCCGCGGATCAAGGCTCTGGTATCGGTGAGTGGAAAGAAAATGTTCGATGCTCCGATATTGTTGTGGTCGAGAAAATTGGCAACATCGGTTTTGAAAGTGTCGGCGTCAAGCGCCCATCCGCGATAAGGGATGCTCACTCCGAACTGATGCTCTTCGTCGCGCTCACCATGAAGCGGCAAAAATCCGCAGCCGTTCGACGGCTGACACAGGGCCTCCAGCGTACCCGAAACGGTTTCGATGGGCGGAGCTTGATAGTAGTGTCCGTAAAAAGCGCGGAACGTCCACTGAATCTTGGGAATCGTAACCGTAGCTCCAAAGCGCGGACTGATGGCCGACTCCGAGATGGGCGCTTGGAGTGAATTCGCCGAAAAGCTGCCTTCCGAAAAGCGCGTGGGGCGCATACCAGCGGACAGAGTCAGCCATGAGAACGGATTAAATTTGTCGTCGATATAAAACGTTTCGAGATTGGCAGTCGGGTGCTCGGAATCTGTGAAAGGCATGCAAACCCCGGTTGGGTCGGTCGGGGTTATGCACTGTGTTTGAACCGTGGGATTGAAGACTGCTCCGAAGAGTTGCGAGTCGCTCTGGTAGAAGCTAAGGAATCCAGCCTGCAAATCATTCTTCTTGTAATTGGCGCTGAAGCTGGCTTGGCCTCCGGCATAGCTTGAGGCGCGATTTTCGGTGGTGGCCACGGGGTCGTCGTTCGGATTACTGGCGTAGTCTCCGCTGTTGTAGTGGTAGAAAGGAGAAACCGTGGTCAGAAGATGCGAGTTGAAAGTGTGCAGCCAGGTGAAGAGGACGCCAGCATCAACCTCGGTTTGCCCATCGCGAAGGCCTAGGCTCGGATAGCCGTTGGGATTTGAGTTTTCGAAGTCGTTGGGATTGGGATCATAAGGAATCTGATAATAATCGCGGCGGACCGACGTCATCAGGCGAAGCTGGTTAGACGGATCCACATTGAAGATGAACGACCCGAATCCTCCGACCCCGCTTTCAGCATCGTGCACCACCTGCGGAACAGGCGGTTGGAGCCCAAGGTCGCTGCGATTGCCGTTGACGCTGGCGTAATACGCGAAGCGGTCGGTGTGGCTGCCGAAACTTAGCGCGTCGTCGGTCTGATAGAAATTGCCGGCCGTCATGACCAGTTCGGCTTGCCGGTTGCGCTCAAAACCGGTGCGGGGCACGACATTGAAGACGCCATAGGTGCGGTCGCCAAACTCCGCTCCATAACTGCCCCGGTCGACCTCGACATAATCCATATCTTTCGGGTCGAACTGCGGACCAAGATTTTGCGCGATGGCAGTATTGATAACCGGAATGCCGTCGAGCAGCCACGTCGTCTGGTGGCCGCCGCGCATGTGCAGCATGTCATGCGTGACGTAGGCTCCCGGGACGTAGTCGGTAATCATCGCCATGCTGTTGGTCTGGTCGGCTCCCGGCGTGCGTTCGATATCGGCGCGGCTTACCAGAGTTGTGGGGGTGAAGCTGTCGGTAGCCACCACCGCGGGCGCCGCCGAAACGTTGACTCTTTCATTCGCCGACGCCACTGGCAATTGAAAGTGCACGACCGGCACCGAGCCGGAGGTGACCGTAACATCGCGAGACGTTTGCGCAAAGCCCTGGCTGGCGACGCTTAGTGAGTAGTCACCAAGAGGGACGGCATTAATTTCGAATTCGCCGGTCGCGCTCGTAGTGACGCTTTTTGCCCAATCCGATGATTTGGCCTTGAGCATCACCATCGCGTCCTGCACGGGACGATGCTGCGGATCGTGCACGATGCCGCGAACCGCGCCGTAATCGTTGGCAAACGCCACGGCCGCAAGCAGCAGCAGGGCGCCAAACGCGAATAGTTTGAGGCAAGTCATATCGTTGGTCTCCTCGTGAGACGGCGATCGTTCGGGGAAGGGAGCGGCTCTCGCAGCACGATCCGGAACCAATTAAGAGCTAGGGGTTCAGCACCTGAGGGATTCCGACGCAGCCAAGGGTTAGCTGCGAGGAGGAGCGCGCGCGGAATCGAGTCCAACGATATTGCTTGAACGAAGCGTCGCGCCTTGCGCCGGGAGCGCAGGTTCAATCAGAAGAGCGAGAAAAGGGAGCGGTCCAGAAGCAGGCTGCGCCCACTCGGAACTTAAAGCGCCGCAGCAGCAATGGTTCGCGCAGCAGCTACTGTCGTCGCCTAGAAGCAAAACCTCCGACGATTTGGATGGGGTTGGCTGCGCATGTGCCATCGCGTGATGGCATGGCATTTCCGGTGAGGCCATACGCGAGGAGGCCAACGGGCGCAGAGAGCGCATGCCTCCAGCCTGGGCCATCGCCAACGGCCCAAAGGCCGGGGCGAGCATGACCAGCAGCAGACACCGGGCCGTCCAGCGACAAGGTCCCCACATTCCGGAAAGCATAGCAGAAAAGCAATTCTCAGTTGTCAGTCGTCAGAAAACCGGCCTTACTGATAACTGACAACTGATGACTGACGACTGGTTTACCATTTCTCCGTGCACGAATTCGCTGAGCGGTTGTTGAAGACAATTCGGAAGAGTGGTTCACTGCGGGCGGGAGATCGCGTGGCCGCAGCCGTTTCAGGCGGTAGGGATTCGGTGGCACTGCTTTGCCTGCTGCTCGATTTGCGCGAAGAGTTGGGGATCGTGCTGTCGGTCGCCCATGTCAATCACAAGCTGCGCGGAGAAGAGTCTGACGATGACGAGCGCTTCGTCGCGCAGTTGTCGCAGCAACACCGCCTCGAACTGCATCTTCGAGCGGCGCCAATTGACCCGCGCCATACCTCCGGCAATAACGGCGCCGGTTCCGGCATCGAGGCGGCGGCGCGTGAACTGCGCTACCAGTTTTTTCGCGAACTCGCGCACGACCGTCGCGTCACGAAAATTGCGACTGCCCACACTCTCGACGATCAGGCAGAGACCATTCTGCTGCGTATATTCCGCGGCACCGGTATTCGCGGGCTCGCGGGCATTCATCCGCGAATTATTTTCGAAGAGAAAGGCCAAGCAATCGGCGAGGTAGTGCGACCGTTGCTCGTTTTCCGGCGCGCCGCGTTGCACGAATTGCTGCGCGAGCGCGCACAGCACTGGCGCGAGGATTCGTCGAATCAAAATACCGCTTTCCTCCGCAATCGCGCGCGGCATCGCCTGCTGCCGCTGATCGTGGAAGATTTTGGCGAGACGGCCATTGAACACATGAGCGAACTCGCGGAAATCGCGCGCGCCGAAGAAGAGCATTGGACAAGTGACCACCCAGAGATCGCCGCGGCCATGCCCGAACGAGATAAAGATTTTGCGAAAAGGGTTGGCTTTGCATCAAGGCATCGCACGAGCTTCGGCTTCGGGTCAGGGTATCGCTTTAGCGATACCAAAGATTCACCGGAATCAGACGCCCCTTCAGGGGCCGCGGTGAGTTCCGAGGCGCGGCATGCCATGTCTCTGCCGCTCTCACCGCTGCAGGCGCTCCCTTTAGCTTCGCGTCGCCGATTGCTGCGAGCGTGGATCGAAGCAAATGCTCCGAACGTGAGCGTTTCGTTCAGTCTCATTGAAGAGGCGCTGCAACTGGTCCAAACGGCACGATCCGAGAAATCGCCAGGCAAAAAACTGGAGTTGCCCGGCGGTTGGAATCTGCGCCTCGAACGGCCAGGCCGCACCCGCGAATTTCACTTGATACTCGAAGTTTCGCACCGCCAAAATGGCGAAGAGGATGAGCGAGAGACGGAGTATCAGTACGCTTTAACGGTGCCCGGCACAGTTGATGTTTCCGAACTCCAGGCCCGCATCGAGGCCCGGGCCGTCGACGCCAGCGAAGTCCCTGAAGCCGAGCGCGCCCGGTTGCTCGACATCGCGCGCGTGCCGAAAGAAATTCTCATCCGCAATTGGCTTCCCGGCGATCGCTATTGGCCCGCGCACACAGCAGCGGCGAAAAAAGTTAAAGAATTACTGAGCCACCGCCACGCAACGGGAAGCGAAAAAAAAATGTGGCCGGTCGCGGTCGCCGAAGGCTTCGGCCTCATCTGGATGCGCGGCTTCGCAGTGCCCGCAGCCTTTCGAGCGCCCGCTGAAGCTACGCAGGCGATTTGGATTCGCGAATTGCGCACGTGATATAAACACGCCGTTGTTTAGAATTGGGTTAGACTGTCAGCTTTAGCACAACCTGAAATCGATGGGCTGCAAGCGATGAGTTGCAATCGATGACGCACGCCGGAGGCGCCACTCCACTATGAATGTTCCGCCGAATGCCGGGTTACGCCAGGTGATCTCGGCCGACCAGATTCAAAAACGGGTCCGCGAACTGGGACGGCAGATTTCCGATGACTATCGCGGCCAGACTGTGATCGCGCTGGGCATCCTGGAAAATAGTTTCCTGTTCATGGCCGACCTGGTGCGCGCCTTCGACGTACCCGTTATCTGCACCTTCATCAAGCCGAGCTATAAACAGAGCAAACAGGGCGAAAGCGGCGTGCTTGAAATACTTTTCAGCCACGAACTGGCGATTGCCGACAAGCACGTGCTGCTCGTCGAAGGATTGGTGCATTCGGGAGTGACCAGCGAGTTTCTGATGAGCGACCTGCGCGGCCGCGGCGCCGCTTCGGTCAAGCTGGCCACACTGCTCGATCGTCAATCGGCACGCCGCGTGCCCCTCCAGCCCGACTATTTCGGCTTCCTGGTAGATGACGCGTTTCTCTGCGGCTATGGCCTGGGGAGTCCCGAGCAGACCGGCCGCAATCTGCCCTATCTGGCCGTAAACGGTTAAACAGTCTCAATTTGAACGCGGTACCTAAGGATGGCCTGTCTCCTCGGTCTTGGCGTGCCTTGGTCGTAACTTCGTGTACTTCGTTGGGTGCCCGTTTTCTATAAAAAAGGTCTAGAATGGGAGGGCAGTCTTTATCCCAATCGAAATTCCACCTCCAGCATCTAAGCAGGCGGAGTCTTTCTATTCGGGTGGGGTAGGCCTGCACTTCGAGGAGTTTTTAAGTGAATTCAACAATCAAGACGGTACTCTTCTGGGCGGTCATCGTGGTCTCGGCTTTCCTGCTCTGGCAGGTGGTGAAAACTGGCAGCAATGCCCAGAAGGAAAAAGAAATCGGCTTTTCTGAGTTCCTCACGGAAGTCGATCAGGGCAATGTCCACGACGTAACCTTCATCGGCCAGGAAGTGAAAGGCAAGTTCAAAAACGACTCGCCCTTCCATACGATCGTGCCGGCGAACTATCCCGATATGTATAAGAAGCTGACGGACAAGGCCGTTCCGTACAGCTTCAAGGACATCAGCAACGGCACCTGGCCCAGCTGGATTCTGAACCTTGCGCCGCTCGTTTTGCTCGGAGCGCTCTGGTTCTTCATGATTCGCCAGATGCAAACTGGCGGGAACAAGGCGCTGTCGTTCGGCAAGAGCCGCGCTCGCCTGCTCTCGATGCAACAGAAAAAGATCACGTTCAAAGACGTGGCCGGCGTGGATGAAGCCAAGGAAGAACTGCGCGAAATTATCGAGTTCCTGCGCGAAGCACAAAAATTCCAAAAGCTGGGCGGACGCATTCCGAAGGGCGTGCTGCTTGTCGGCCCTCCCGGTACCGGCAAGACCTTGCTGGCACGCGCGGTAGCCGGTGAAGCGAATGTTCCATTCTTCTCCATCTCCGGCTCTGACTTCGTGGAAATGTTCGTTGGCGTGGGCGCGAGCCGCGTCCGCGATCTCTTCGAACAGGGCAAGAAAAATGCCCCCTGCATCATCTTTATCGACGAAATTGACGCTGTCGGCCGTCACCGCGGTGCTGGCCTCGGCGGCGGACACGACGAGCGCGAGCAAACTTTAAATCAGCTGCTCGTCGAAATGGACGGCTTCGAATCGAACGAAGGCGTGATCCTGATGGCGGCGACCAACCGTCCCGACGTTCTCGATCCGGCGCTGCTGCGCCCCGGCCGTTTCGACCGGCGCGTAGTCGTGAATCGCCCCGACGTTCGCGGACGCGAAGAGATTTTGCGCGTCCACACGCGCAAGATTCCGCTGGCCGACGATGTCGATCTCCAGGTTCTGGCTCGCGGCACACCTGGCTTCTCCGGCGCCGACCTCGCCAACATGGTAAACGAAGCAGCCCTGGCGGCGGCGCGGCAAAATCGCAAGGCCGTGCTGATGTATGACTTCGAAGTGGCCAAAGATAAAGTGCTGATGGGCGTGGAACGCAAGTCGCTTCTGCTCTCTGATGAGGAGAAGAAGAACACCGCGTATCACGAGGCTGGGCATGCGCTGGTTGCGGCGAAACTGCCACACTCCGATCCGGTGCACAAGGTCACGATCATTCCGCGTGGCATGGCGCTTGGCCTGACCATGCAGTTGCCGACCGACGATCGCCACAACTACTACAAGAATTATCTCGATACGCAGATCGCCATCCTGATGGGTGGGCGCATCGCGGAAGAGCTTTTCCTGAATCAGATGTCAACCGGCGCGGGCAATGATATTGAGCGCGCGACCGAACTGGCACGCAAGATGGTTTGCGAGTGGGGCATGAGCGATCTGGGTCCGCTGACCTTCGGCAAAAAAGAAGAGCAGATCTTCCTGGGACGCGAAATCGCGCAACATCGCGACTACAGCGAAGCGACTGCCATCCAGATCGACGAGGAAGTCAGGAAGATGGTTAGCACAGGTTACGCAACCGCGAAGGGCATCCTCTCCGAAAATCGGGAGACCCTAATTCAGATCGCGAAAGCACTGATCGAGCGCGAAGTGCTCGATGCCTCCGAAATCAAGTTGCTGGTGGACGGCCAAAGCCTGCCGCCGCTCAAGCCGCTGCCGGCGAAGACCGATGACGGAGTGCAGCAAGTGATCAAGCCGGAGCGCGCACCCGCCAAAGGCGGCGAGCGTCCAGCCACAGCGTAAATCCGATCAAGAAGAAATTTTCAAACCGGCGGCCACGCTTGGCCGCCTTTCTTTTTTGCGCGTGTGTTTTCAAGTCACGAGCGCGCGCTCAGCCCGTATCCACTTGCGCACCGTCTTCATCGTGGCCAAATAGTAGTGCAGGTTGTGAACCGTATTCAGAACCTGCGCCAGCAGTTCGTTCGCGGCATACAGATGTCGAAGATAGGCGCGCGAATAGCGCTGGCATACGCGGCAATCGCACGCTGGATCCAGCGCGCTCTCGTCCTGCGCATACCGAGCCTGCTTGATCGACACTCTACCTTCGGAAGTAAACAGCAATCCATGGCGAGCGGCGCGCGTTGGGAGCACGCAATCCATCATGTCAACGCCCGCCTGCGCGTACTCGGCGATTTCTTCAGGAGTACCCACTCCCATCAGATAGCGCGGCCGATCAGCGGGAAGATGCTCAAGCGTGGACAATACAATGTCGCGAGTAAGTTCCCGCGGTTCGCCCACGCTGAGACCGCCGATGGCATAGCCAGGAAAGCCAGTCTCGATGGTGCGTTCGGCAGACTCGCGACGCAATTCGGGATCCATTCCACCCTGTACTATGCCAAACAACGATTGCTTCGCTGTTAGCATCGGCGACGATTGCGTAGGGGCAGACGCCCTCGTCTGCCCGGCGGAGCGCAGTTCCACGGTTTTCACCTGCGCCCACGGTACTTCGTGCTTGTGTTCTTCAAAATAATTCTTGCACCGCGCAGCCCACCGCAAAGTCAACTCCATCGACGCGCGCGCCCGTGCCGCATCTGCCGGATATTCCGTACATTCGTCAAACGCCATGATGATGTCGGCGCCCAGCCCAATCTGAATCTCCATGGCTTTTTCGGGCGAAAGAAAATGTGCCGATCCGTCAAGGTGCGAGCGAAACGCAACGCCCTCCTCGCTGACCTTGCGCAAATCGTTCAGGCTGAAAACCTGGAAGCCGCCAGAATCGGTGAGGATCGCCCGGTCCCATGACATGAACCGATGTAGTCCGCCCAGTTTGCGAACGGTGTCGACTCCCGGCCGCAGATAAAGATGATAGGTATTGCCGAGCAGAATCTGGACGCCAAGTTCTTCAAGCACATCCTGCGAAACGCCTTTCACCGAACCAAGCGTTCCCACCGGCATAAAGACCGGCGTTTCGACCTCTCCATGAGGAGTGATGAGTTTGCCAGCGCGGGCAGGGCCGCGCGTAGCTTCAATGTGAAGTTGGATAGTCACTCGCTGGATTCTAAAGGATTGCGGGGGATGGCAGAGGTCAGATCGCAGGGGTGAACGCGGGTCGCAAATTGGCTCCTGTTATCACCTCTGCCATCTGACCTCTAACCTCGGACCTCACTTCGCGTACAGATTCTTAACCACCTCGCCGCCCTTCATCACAAACTTCACGCGCTCCAGCGTAGTAACGTCCGCCAACGGATCGCCATCGACAGCGACCATATCTGCCCACTTCCCTGGCTCGATCGTTCCAACTTTTTCCGACCACCCGAGCAGATCGGCATCGTTGATCGTCGACGCCTGAATCGCCTGCAACGGCGTCAATCCCAGCTTCACCATCACCGCGAATTCATGCGCGTTGAGGCCGTGTGGATAGACGGCGGCATCGGTGCCGAAGCCAACTTTCACTCCAGCGGCAAATGCGTGCGCAATATTTTTGCGCGCCGCCGGCATCACATCCCGCGCCTTGGCCATTAGGTCGGCCGGAGTGCCAATCTTCTCCGCATTTTCCAGAAACCAGTCGGACAGATAAAGCGTCGGCACCAGATATGTGCCGTTCTTTTTCATCGCGGCGATCGCGGCATCGTCGATATAAGAGCCGTGCTCGATCGAATCCACGCCGGCATTGCTCGCCCAGAGGATCGCCTGTGCTCCATGGGCGTGCGCCGCAACTTTTCGTCCCAACCGATGCGCCTCCTCGACGATGGCTTTCATTTCCTCTTCCGTGTATTGCGATGCCTGCGGATTGTCCCCCTTCGAGAGCACCCCGCCCGAGGCCATGAACTTGATCAGGTCCGCCCCATACTTGATGTCCTGTCGGACCATGTGGCGCACGCCATCAATACCATCAGCCGTGCCATCGCTGGTCGCGTGGTATTCAAAGGGCAGCAGGTTATTGTCGGCGTGGCCGCCGGTTATGCTGAGCGGCGGCCCGCTGACCAGCATGCGCGGACCCGGCACGTCGCCCGCATTGATGGCATCGCGCAAGGCAACGTCGCTAAATCCGCTGGCGCCCACGTTGCGGACAGTCGTAAATCCGGCGTCGAGCGTTACTCGGGCATTGCGCGCTCCAGTCAGTGCTTCGCGCGGCACCGAAGTTGCCAGACGCGAATATCCGAAGTTGGTAGTCATAGTGAGGTGCGTGTGCGCGTCAATCAACCCCGGCAGCACGGTGGCGTTCGACAGATCGATCACTTGCGCTCCTGCAGGAATTTCGACGTCCGGACCAACACTGGCGATCTTGTCGCCCTGAATGACGATGGTCTGGTTCACGAGCGTCTTGCCGGTCTTGACGTCCAGCAAATGTCCAGCGCGAATGACTACGGTCTTCGAAGTAGGCGTGGATTGCGCCGTGGCGATCGACAACACGCCGACGCACAAAAGGCAAAGAATAGAAACATGCAGATAGCGGCCGAGCTTCATTGCATCCCCCAAATGAGATTTGAGCCTTGGCCGAGTACCATACGCTTTCGGGGAGGAAATCGGCAACCGCTTGTTGAGTTTCCGTGGGCGCCAAGCGCCACGACGACATTTTCGTCGGATTAATTTTCGGTTAAATTTGCCCGATCTCATTGACCGCGACCCAGGACGGCATTAACCTGCCTTCTCTATGAGCAAAGAGGATCTTGACCAGCTGCGCATCGCCTACAAAAAGGCCATCGATGATTGGGTCGCTGCCATTCGCGCCGAGGAGGCCTTAGCTACTCCCGACCATTCCATGACCGCGATGGAGCATTGGGATGATGCCCACTTCAAAGAACACGACGCGCATGAGAAAGCCACCGCAGCACGCGATGCTTACAAAGACGCGCTGCGCGGCGTGAACTATGGCATCTAGTGCCATAATTTAACGAGTTGGCCGATCATCCCGACAAACTCGTCCCCCGCGGAGTGCGAGCCATTGCCGCGTTATTCTCTCTCTGCGCAATTTATCTGGCGATCGCCGGCGTGTTAATGCTGCTAAGTCCAGGGAAAATTTTAATGTCGGCCGGCGCTCCGCTATTATTCGGCCTCGAATTGTCGGGACCCTACATGTTTCTGCTCGCAGCCATCGTCGGCGGCGGAGTCGCCTGGGGTCTCATCGAACTCAACAACATCGTGCGTCACGCCGCCATTCTGATCGCGATCACAGGAATCGTGATGCTCGTGCCGTCGATCTCGGCTGCAACCGCAACGACCCAACCCAAAGCCTTAGCCTTCGGCGGCCTCGGCATCATCGTGCGCGTAATCGTAGCGTGGAACCTCTCGCGGGAAGAAGTAGCCGAAGCATTTCACCCCTCAGCATAAGAAAACCGGGCATGGACTTGAGCGCATGACAATCATGCCGCGCCGCGCAGCCGGCTCTTCAGTTCATCAGGATGCACCGCAACTTCCATCGCTTCCTCCCGGTCCAGATGCCCGTTCCTGACCAGCCGCGCCAGCGACTCCTCTAGTGCGATCGAACCCTTCGCCTTGCTCATGGTGATTTCTTGATTCAAATGTTGCAACGCATTGTGGCGGATATGTTGCCGTGCCCCATATCCGATCATCAATAGCTCAACCGCCGGGACCCGGCCGCCCTTTCGGCTGGGCAAGAGCGTCTGCGTCAGGATGGCCGAGATCGCCATCGCCAATTCCTGCCGAATCGTGTTCTGCCGCTCCATCGGAAACGAATCGGAGATGCGCGAGATCGCCGAGGACACATCGGTAGTATGCAAAGTCGATAGCACCAGATGCCCAGTCTCGGCCGCCGAAACCGCGATCGCCATGCTCTCCGGATCACGCATCTCGCCGACCACCAGTACATCCGGCGCCTGCCGCAGCGCCGCGCGGAGAGCGGTAGGAAAATCCGGCGCATCAGTTCCAACCTCGACCTGCTCGATGATGCTGCGCACGTGCGCGTGTTCGTATTCGACCGGATCTTCAATGGTCACGATGTGGCGCGCATCGCGCTGGTTGATCTCATTGACCAGAGCCGCCAGTGTCGTGGATTTCCCCGCGCCAGCCGCGCCTCCAATCAAAACCAGCCCGCGCCGTATACCCGCCAGATTGCTAACCTCAGTCGGAAGACCCAACTCTCCGAGCGCCGGAACCTTCACCGGAAGCGCGCGGATGGTCGCCGCGGCACGCCCGCGCTCGCGATGCAGATTAATCCGAAATCGGCCAAGACCCGGAATACGATAAGAAGAGTCGGCAATCTGAGTGGCGCGATACTGAGCGGCGCCAATCGGGGTCAAAATCGGCTGCACCCAAGATTCGATTTCCGAACCATCCAGCGGAGAGTCGCCGATCTTCTCGACCTCTCCATTTTTGCGAATCGCAGCCGCCGCGCCGTGAACCAGCAGCAAGTCGCTGCCGCCGCGACGCAGCAGCTCCGCCAGAAAATCATGCAGCTTTGAGTCTTCAGGCAAAATAATCCCTCGCAGGCCAAGCCCTCGTAATTATTGATCGTACCGGCGACAAATTCTTGCGTCAGCAGCGGATCGCGTAGGCGCGGCCGCCTCGGCCGTCCAGCCGAGCGAGGCTCGGCAATCCTAAGACAGCAAGAATTACTGCTTCGCCCGCGCCGCCACTTTCTCGCCCACGCGCTCACTAACCTTGAACGTCATCCTGCCAGTTTTGTTATCGGCATCAACAATCACGTGGTCGCCGTGCAACACCTGGCCGTCGAGAATCTTCATCGCCAGCGGATCCTGCACCAGCTTCTGAATCGCGCGCTTCAGCGGCCGCGCTCCAAAGTTGGGATCGTAGCCTTCGGTAAAGAGCAATTCCTTCGCCGCATCCGTCAGCTCCAGAGAAATCTTGCGATCGGCAAGCAGCCGCCGCAAATCTTCGAGCCGTAGATCGACGATCTTCACCAGCTGTTCTTTGCCCAACGGGTGGAAGATGATGATGTCGTCCACACGATTGAGAAATTCGGGTTTGAAATGCCCGTGCAGCGCGCCCATGACTTGCTTTGAAGCCTCTTCGAATGCCGCCGCGGAGCGCACGTTTTCCGATTGCAAGTACGACGAGCCGAGGTTCGAGGTCATGATAAGGACCGTATTTTTGAAATCTACCTTGCGCCCTTTGCCGTCAGTCAGGCGGCCGTCATCCATGATCTGAAGCAGGATGTTGAACACATCTGGATGCGCTTTTTCGATTTCGTCAAAAAGCACGACCGCGTAGGGATGCCGCCGCACCTGCTCGGTGAGCTGTCCGCCCTCTTCGTAGCCGACATATCCTGGAGGCGCGCCAATCAAACGCGACACTGCGTGCTTCTCCATGTATTCCGACATATCGATGCGGATCATGGCACGCTCATCGTCGAAAAGAAATTCGGCGAGGGCACGAGCCAGCTCGGTTTTGCCGACGCCCGTCGGGCCCAGAAAAATAAACGACCCAATCGGCCGCTTCGGATCGCTCAGCCCCGCGCGTGAACGGCGAATCGCATTAGCGACGCGTTCGAGAGCTTCGTCCTGTCCGACCACGCGCTGCCGCAGCCGGTCTTCCATGTTGATCAGCTTCTTGACCTCACCTTCGAGCATCTTCGAGACCGGAATGCCCGTCCACTTGGAGACGATGCGCGCCACGTCTTCTTCATCGACTTCTTCTTTCAACATACGTGTAGAGCGGGCGCCCTCGCCCGCTCCGCCGTCGATGAGCGCGGTAACTTTCGCCAGTTCCTCCTCGGTCTGCCGTATAAGGCCATAACGAATCTGCGCCACGCGCTCCAGGTTCCCTTTGCGCTCCTCTGCCGCTTCTTCAATCTTGAGCTGCTCCAACCTTTCTTTGAGCGCGCGCGCCTTGGCGATAACGTCTTTTTCCTGCCTCCACCGAGCCTTCAGCGCATTTGATTTTTCGCGAATGCCCGCCAGTTCCTTCTCCACAACCGCCAACCGCTCCTTCGAGTTTGAGTCGTCTTCTTTCTTAAGCGCCTGCTTTTCGATTTCCAGCTGCGTGGCGCGTCGCTCCAGTTGGTCGATTTCCGTCGGCATGGAATCGATCTGGATGCGCAACGATGACGCCGCCTCATCGATCAGGTCGATGGCCTTGTCGGGCAGAAAGCGATCGGAAATATAGCGATGCGATAGCGTCGCTGCCGCGACAATCGCCGAATCTTTAATTCGCACGCCGTGATGCACTTCGTACTTTTCTTTCAATCCGCGCAGAATCGCAATCGTGTCCTCGACGTTCGGCTCACCGACAAACACAATCTGGAAGCGGCGTTCGAGCGCGGCGTCTTTTTCGATGTACTTGCGATATTCGTTGAGCGTGGTCGCTCCGATGGCGCGCAGCTCTCCGCGGGCGAGCGCCGGCTTCAGCATATTTGAGGCATCGATCGAGCCTTCGGCGGCGCCAGCGCCAACCAGCGTATGCAGTTCATCGATGAAAAGAATGATCTGGCCTTGCGAATCATCGATCTCTTTCAACACCGCCTTCAGCCGGTCTTCGAATTCGCCGCGATATTTTGCTCCCGCCAGCATCGCTCCGAGATCGAGCGCGACGACGCGCTTGTTCTTCAGCACCTCTGGCACGTCGCCCGAGATGATGCGCTGGGCCAGCCCTTCGACGATCGCCGTCTTGCCTACTCCCGGCTCACCGATGAGCACAGGATTATTTTTCGTGCGCCGCGAAAGTACCTGCACCACGCGCCGAATCTCTTCATCGCGGCCGATCACAGGATCAAGTTTGCCGCGGCGCGCCTGTTCGGTCAGATCGCGAGCGTAACGCTCCAGCGCCTGATACTTCGCTTCCGGATTCTGGTCGGTGATGCGCTGCGATCCTCGAACCGCGGTGAGCGCCTTCAAAATGGCGTCGTGCGTTGCGCCATAACGCGCCAGCAACTCCTGCGCCGGATCGCGCTTGAGACCGGTCAATGCCAAAAGAATGTGTTCGGTCGAGACGTATTCATCCTTGAAGGCATCGGCTTCTTTAAATGCCTTTTCCAACAGCTGATTGACCTGGGACGACATGGTTGGCTGGTTTGGGCCGGCGCTGCCCGAAACTTTCGGCAGTTTTTCGATTTCTTTGTAGAGATCGCTGAGCACAGACTGCGGGCCGATGCCGATTTTTTCCAGCACGGGCGCGACGATGCCTTCTTTATCTTCGACCAGCGCGGCCAAAAGATGTACGGGCGCGAGCTCCGAATTGCCGTGCTCGGAGGCGAGCTCGTTCGCGCGCTGGACCGCCTCTTGCGCCTTTACTGTGAATTTATCCCAACGGATTGCCATGGCGTTATTCCTCATGCTGCGATTTCATTTATTTCTCGCGATGTCATTCTCAGCGCAGCCAAGAACCAATCAATGGCGGAGGAGGAATGCCGAGATCCTTCGCTTCGCTCAGATGACACTTAAATTTGATATTCAGATTGCGCTTTGATCTTCAAAATAAACGGGAGGCGCTGTTTCTCGCCTCCCGCTGAGTCTACAGCTATAGAATCTCTTACGCCGCTTTGCTGACGCCCTTTGGCTCTTTGCCTTCCAGCGTCTTTGCGCCGCTGCTGCTCTGACCAACGTTGACTTTGATCTGCTTCGGTTTGGCTTCGGCCTTCTTCGCCAGCGTGATCTTCAGTACGCCCTTGTCATAGTCGGCTCGGACGCTCTCCTGGTCGACCGTGTTCGGCACAGTGAAGGTGCGGGTAAAGCTGCCATACTGCCGCTCCACGCGCCGAAAGTTCTCTTCCTTCTCCTCCTTTTCGAACTTGCGCTCGCCGTGCACCGTCAGCGTATTGTTCTCGATGCGGACGTCGATGTCCTTCTCGTCGATTCCGGGCACTTCGATCTTCAGCGTCAGGTTGTGCTCATCCTCGTAAACGTCCACGGCCGGAGCGAATGCCGTCGAAGTCAAAGATTCGTCCCGCGCTTCCGCACCCCGCGGATCGCCGAAAAGACGATTCATGCGGTCCTGAAGGCTAACAAACTCGCGGAATGGGTCATATCGTGTAATCAGTGTCATAACCAAAGTCTCCTACCGGATAGGTCGTTGTGGGAAGCCGGCCAAAGGCTCCCGATTGCTAATGAGTGTAAATGAATAATAAAATCTTAGTGTTATGTTGTCAAGCTATAGATTGTTATTATTTTCAATTACTTACATACATTATCAGGCACTGTAAGTAGCTGGTTTCCGGGACATTCAACAACATCGGATGATCTTTTGCAGCCCCGCGGTTTTCGAGCACCCGCAAGGATTTATGAGCATCCTGAGCGGCGTTGGCCACCACTTTAAGGAAGTCATGCGGGCCCACATGAAAGGAGCAGGAGCAGGTGACAAGAGTCCCTCCCGGCCGCAGCATCTTCATGGCGCGCAGGTTGAGCTCCTTGTATCCTCCGAGCGCCTTTTCGAGGTCGCGCTTCGACTTGGCGAAGGCCGGCGGATCAAGAACGATGGTGTCGAATCGGCGGTTCGCAGCGGCGTAATCGCGTAAGAGATCGAAGGCGTTGGCCTCGATCCACTCCAGCTCGCGATCATTCAGCGCAGCATTCTTGTCTGCCATCTCCAACGCCGGACGCGAGCTGTCAACGCCGATGACGCTGGAACATTTTGCGGCCAGATGAAGCGCGAATCCTCCCTGGTAGCAAAAGGCATCGAGCGCTTCGCCCTGTGCGTATTGCGACGCTGCGGCGTAATTTTCTCGCTGATCGAGAAACGCGCCCGTCTTCTGCCCTTCCATCCCGTCATAGTAGAAGCGGACCCCGTTCATGCTGATCTCGGTCGCACTCTTATCTCCCCAAAGCAAACCGGATGGCCGCGGCGGCAATTGTTCAAGCTCGCGGATGCGGGCATCGACGCGCTCCACAATCCCCAACGGCTGCAGCTCTTCGCGCAACGTCCGCACAATGGCCTCGCGCACCGGCTCGGCGTCGATGGCCTGCGTCAGGATCTGTGCTGAAATTACGTCGTTACATCGATCGACAATCAGTCCGGGAAGAAAATCGGCTTCACTGAAGACGATGCGGTAGGCGTCGGTGTTCGCGACAAGATTCTTGCGGTAGGAGATAGCGGTATGAATGCGTTCTGCGACGAGAGCCGGCAGGTCGGTCACCGATCCGTGCGAAATCATGCGAATGGCGATCTGCGACGATGAACTGTAGAGTGCAGTGCCTAAGAATTTGCCGCGCTCATCGTGCACCCGCACCAGCGCGCCCGGCGGAATGTCGTTGGCTCCGACAATATCCGAACGGTAGACCCAGGGATGGCGCGCATGCAGGCGGGCGGCTCCGCGTGTAGAAAGTTTTATGGAGGGCCCCGCGTGTGCGGCGGGGGCTTGTTTTTTCGGCATGAATAGATGTTATAGCGGGAGAGGGTTGAACGCGCGCGGCAGCAGCCGAGCGTTGCCTGGTGAGTGCACCCTTCGACAAGCCCTCCAGAAGCTAAACGAGCAAGTCGTTTAGTTTCTGTCAACACTGACGGTTTGCAAAATACCGTCCACGGCTCAGGGCAGGC
>JGI12635J15846_10000179_pt1 | contig 48848 bp, 45 predicted proteins | sample BlaSpr_A8_OM2_M2_FD_15846 | JGI IMG/M metagenome (IMG submission 15846)
AACCCTGTGCCGGGAGTGGCAAGAATTCAGTAATTTGAAAAGAGTTAGTGAGTCAGTTTAATCAGGGAAGCGGGCCAAACACGCGATTCATGCATCGCAAAGAGCGCGAACCTTCGGCATGCTCAGGGCAGGCTGCAACGCGCGTCCCGCCCAGATTCCCTCGGCAAGTTCAGGACAGGCTCACCGCGCAAGGAACGCTTGTTCAGGATGACAAGCCAAAGAGAGAGAGGCGACCAACCATGGCTGGTTGGCATGTAGAATGAAATCATGGACTTGACCGTTTACTCTTCAGCCTGGTGCCCCGATTGCCGCGAGGCCAAGCGCTTTCTGGCCAAGCACAACATTCCCTACAAAGAAGTTGATGTCGAGAGCACGCCCGGCGCGGCAGATGAAATCCTTAAGCGTACCGGCAAACGTGCCATCCCACAATTTGTGATTGATGGCGAATGGGTGCAGCCCTATGTGGCCGGACAAGGCTTTCTCTACGACCGGATGGCCAAACGCCTGGGAGTTAGTGAGCCCTAGGCTCCATTTCCGGTCCTGGCAGGGTCGACTGGCCATTTAGTAATACCTTCTATATCCCTCGTACATTGTCTTCCGTACCGTGGAAAAGCCTTGCCAGACGGGGCAAGATAGCCGTTCCCCGGCTTTCGGCCGCGCCGTATTCTCTCCCTGGCGCAAAGGCCAAAGCTCGGGCGGTACTCCAAAAATCATGTCCGAACCGGAACTTGCACAGCAGTCCAACGAAGTTAGCGAGCACTGGCAGCAGACCGTGCAAGCCGTGCTTGGGATTGCGTTGCTCATCGGCGCCGGCGCCATGCTTCATTACTACTCGCCCTTTACGGCACAGGTGGCGCAGCCAGACGACCTGCAGAAGCAGGTGCATGCGCTGACCCAGCAGGTGGCAGAGCTTGAGAAAGAGCAGGCGATGCCGGCGTTAGTGCTCAACCGCTACCGGAATTCCATCGGCTACATCTATGGCGTGTATCAGGTAGGGTTTCCGAATCAGACGGCTGCGATCCGGGCGCGGGTTTCGGGAACTGGGTTTCTGGTGGGGGATGGGCTGCTGGCAACCAACCGGCACGTGGCTGAACCGTGGTTCGGCGATAGCGAGGCGGAAGAACTGATGCATCGCGGCGCTGCGGCAACCCTGGAGAGCCTGGTGGTGTTCTTTCCCGGCTCGGCGACGCCCGTCAACTTGATTCCGGGGGCGGTTTCTCCCATTGGCGATCTCGCCGTGTTGAAGGTCGAAAACAAAAAATTAGTGCGCGGACTTGCAGTGCTGCCGCTGGCGCGAGGAAATGCTTCCCCCGGAGAGCTGGTGACTGTGATTGGATATCCCATGGGGATTGCCGGGATGGTGGCCAAATCTCCGAGCGGAATTTATCAGCGGCTAGCTTATCGTCACAATGACATTACGGCGGCGAGTGAACTCGCGGCCCTTTCGCTGATTCGTCCCTCGACCACTTGCGGGCATCTGGGTGACGTGGTGGGTGACAAGTTGATCTATGACGCGCCCACGGCGCACGGCGGCAGCGGCGGTCCTGTGTTTAATTCCAATGCGGAAGTGATCGGAGTGAACTCAGCCTATATTGATGGATTTTCCGGTGGTTCCCTGGGATTTTCGGTGGAGGCGTTGCGGCCGCTGATTTTGGAAGCGGCAGAAAGAAAACCGTAGCGATCAGCTCTGGAATCGTGTGCTATCCGAGATGATTCTTAGCCTTCAAAGGGTGATAGTCGCTGCGCAAGTCTCCGGCCAACTAGGCGGCCGGACAAGGTTCGAACGATGACCAGTCAATCCGTTGCTGAAATTCCTCGTCGGGCCGAAACACAGTTTTGAAAGTAAATGCGAACTCGGTTGGACCGTGTTCGTCCATATAAGCGAGACGTTTCTTCGCTTCGTCGATGCCGGGGATGTGGCCAACCGGCACCCACCACAAGGCGGCATAAGCGCCGGCAAACTTCTCGAACCATTCAGGGCGTTGCCGAAGCAGCTGCGCGTGAGCCGTATGGTAAACGTAATCTTTAAGCTGCTCGATGGTCTCCCATACAGACATATTCATAAGGAGTCGATCGTCGCTAAAGGGCCGCAGGTAAGTCGCGTTTCCTTCCGACGTTTGCAGGCGCCAAACAAAGCCAGGGCTGCTATCGGCCAGCGCATTGATCTCATTTAGCCGAGTGACAAATCCAGCCATAAGCGAGTCGTCCGTCGAAGCCTTTATACGGCCAATATTCACCTGAGCAATTTGATGTCTGCTCATCTATGTTCTCCGATTGCGGATCGCATCTTCTGTCAATATTACTACGCAACCTAGAAGGTCCAACGCAGCGAGAACTGGATCAGGCGCGGGGTTCCGGTGGTGCTTACGATCTGGCCGAATGGATCTGAGCTGGTCTGGGGGCCGGATGCCCAGGCCAGATATTGCTCGTAATCGGTGACCAGCGGAGTTCCGAAATTCGGATGATTCCACAGGTTGAAGAAATCGGCAGCGAAGCGGAGATCCTGCCGCTCAGTAATTCTGAAATGCTTGATGAGGGAGAAATCCCAGTTCTGCTGGAATGGGCCGCGATAGATGTTGCGGCCGAGATTGCCGAAGCCGGTGGTGCAGAAGTTGGGATCGGCAGCGCACTGAGTTGGATACAGCAAGGGAGCGGTGGTGAATGCCGTAGGATTCAACCATCCGCCCAGCCGCTGCGAGACGCTGCCGGATGTCATGCCATTCCCAATGGTTTTGCCGGGAGCGAGACTCGCGCTTACTGGCGACGTGCCGGCTCCCAGGAAGGCGTTGCCGCCGTTGGAATCCAAAACTGAAAATGGCAGAGACGATTGCAGGCTGGTCACGCCGCTTACCGACCATCCACCGAGCACTGAATGCCTGAAGCCCGCAGCGTGAGCGAAGAATGGGAGCTCGTAGACGTAGCTGAGCTTCAGCACTTCAGGACGATTGAAATCGGAGATTCCGCGGGAGGCGTTGATCGTGCTTTCGTCGTTGAATGCGGTGTTGTTGGCGGTGTTGCCGGTGGAAGTTGCGTCGATATTCTTGGAAAAAGTATAGGCTGCCTGGATGTAACCGCGCTCCCAGCGCCGCGAGACCGTAGCCTGAAGAGAGTGGTAAATTGAGTAGGCGTCGTTGGCGAAAATTTGATAGCCCGAATATCCGTTCAAGCCGGGCGCGGGCGTACGCGCGATTGCATTGTCAAAGGTGTTGCTGGTGATTTGATAAGTATTGCCGCTGGTGTCCGTGACTGTGAACGGATTGGCCGGAGTCGCGTTGACGGACTGAATGGCGTCTCGGGTTTCGCGAAGATGCGTACCCTTGGTTCCAACGTAGCCAACTTCCAGCACCCACTTGCGGCCGAGATCACGTTGCAGAGTCAAGTTCCACTGCTGTGTGTTGGGCACAACGAAGTGGCGCGGGACCTCCAGCACAAAAAGATTCTGCGTGGGATTCACGCCGGGTCCGGTGCAGGCGGGTGCACCCGAGGGCAAGTTGTAGATTCCGGCTTGGGTGGGGTCGTTGCCCACGAATCCGGTGAGCTGCGAAAGGCACGGCAACCACGCGCCTGATAACTGTCCGGCGGCAGGTACGGCGTTGGAATTCGTGGCCGGGGTTCCGGTGAAGAAGTTAGACATGGTGAAGCCGGGCGTCTGGCCGAAGAACACGATCGGGATGAAAGGCGATTGGAAGCTAAGTTGATCGACGGCTCCCACATCTTCGCGAACGTAGAAGATGCCGTATCCGCCGCGGAGTGTCGTGTTGTGATGGCCGAGAACATCCCATGCAAAAGCCACGCGCGGGCCAATGCCAGTGGAGACGCTGTTGTGGAAGGTTGATCCGGAGGCGTTGCCGGTGAGGCCGGGAACGCCGAGCTTATTGACGCACTTGGGATAGACGAACGGATACGCGCCGGACTTGGTGAGGTCCGATTCCATGTTGCCGATGTGGCAGGCATTATCGGTCCAGGCGCCGAAAAACTCGGTGCGCAGGCCGAGATTCAAAGTCAGGTTCTGCGTGGCCTTCCAGTCGTCCTGCACGAATAGCGCGGAGTTTTTCTGGCGGTAATTGTGGTTGTAGACGCCGCCGCCGCCGAAGCTGAATTCGGGAGCGCCTGTCAGGAAGTTGCCGACATCACTCACCGGGCAGGGATTGGCGATGCTGCATCCAGGAGCGGTTGTGCTTGTCGAATCGCCAAAATAGAGTTGTCCATTGAAAACCTGCGGAAACTGTTTGTTTAGACTGACCGGCGTGAACTCGCCTCCGAATCGCCAGTTGTGTTTGCCTCTGACCCAGCCCAGCGTGTCGATGAAGTTAAAGTTGTTCTGCGCCTGGAACTGGTTGGCTTGCGGCGTGGGACCGAACTGAAATCCGGAGCTGACGAAAGTGAATTTGTAAATGTTGTCGGTGAGATTGTTGGTGGGCCGGGTGATACCGGCCTGGGCAGCGGTCACGGGCGGAATGTTGATGTCGCTGTTGTTGATGCGAATGAAGCCCAAACGAAATTCGTTGACCAGGGTGGGAGAGATAACGTGAGTTTCGGTAAGGGAGAAGACGCGATCCTTGACCGGAAGCTGGTAGGGAAAGTTGAGATCTCCGCTGCTGATGCTGCCGCCCAGAGAAGCAGTCAAGCCGCCCGCGCCAAAGGGCACGTCCGACTGAAAGTTTTGAAAAAAGAAATCCAGCGATAGCTTGTCCTGCGAGTTGCGGAACTCGCGATCCCACGTGGCAGTGAACTGGTTGTCGTTGTATTGGCCGGGGATGCTGGTGGTAAACGGGACGTAGGATCCCGCAGTGGTTCCGCTCGGGACGTTAGGCAGAGGATAGAGATAGCCGTTGGCAGCCGGACCGAATTGGTTGCTTTGAAACGCGATCAGCGAGGCTGCGACAGGGTCGATGCTGGTCAGGTTGAAAGCCGACTGCAGTTGAGCATAGCCGGAGGGAACACGATCTGCCGCGGGAATGTAAGGAATGAGCGTGCTGATAATCGTTCCCGGGGAATCGCCGCTGCGCTGGCGGGTTCCGGAATAGTTGACGAAGAAGAAGCCGAGCTTTCCACCGCTGCCGATGGGGCCGCCCAAATCTCCACCGAAAATGTTTTGCTGAATTACGGGTCTCGATTCGCCCGCACCGTTGAGGAAGTAGTCGTTGGCGTCGAGTACGGTGTTGCGGAAAAATTCGTAGGCCTCGCCGTGATAGGTGTTGGTGCCGGTCTTCAGAATGGCGTTGATGTCGCCGCCTCCGTTGCGGCCCTGGGTGGCGTCGTAGAGCGAGGTTTGCACCTTGAATTCCTGAATCACTGCAGGATTTGGTAGAGGGGTGGTGGTCAGTTCGGCGACGTTGTAGTCGGTCGCGCTGATGCCTTCGATCTGATAGTTGTTGTTATCTTCGCGCTGGCCGTTGACTTCGATGCGCACATTGCCGCGTCCCAGCTGCGAAGCGGCATTTAATTCACCTTGCGCTCCGCTCGACAGCGTAAGCAATTGCTGAAAGTTTTGCGTGGCCAGCGGTAGGTTCTTGATGGTGCTGGATTCGATGGCCTGTCCCGTTGTCGCGTCGGTGGTATCCACCTGCTGGACTTCGGCCTGCACTTCCACCTGCTGCTGCACGGCCTGTGTCTTGAGCCTGGCGATAAGGCGGGTGGTCTCGGTAACCCGGACCGCGATGTCGCGGAAGGTGGATTCGGCAAAACCGGTCTGATGGACGGTTACCGTGTATTGGCCTGCAGGCAGCAGAGGAGCAGTGAAAGAACCGTCGGCGCCGGAAGTGACGCTGCGCTCGAGCACACCGGTATCCTGGTTAGTGATGCGGACTTCCGCATTGGCCACGTATGCGCCGCTGGGATCCTGAATTGTGCCTGTGATCGCGCCCGTTGCGCCGCCTTGCGCGAACGCCTGGGTTATCAAAGCGGTTGCGAGAAAACTAATCCAGATTAACCTGCGCCGTAGTCTCGACATTGCTTCTCCCTGAGTTCGGAAAATCGATTTTGGCTATTGCTGAATCGGCAGTTGGATGGGTTGACAAGCAGATCGACAACAGACGAACGGGCGCAGCCATGGTTGTGCACTCGCACGGGGGAGTGGGCTGCGGAGATACCAGAGTGATCGCTTGGAGTCAGCCATCGCCATCGGATACACCTTGCCCGCAGAGTGCCCTGGCTCTGGGGATTGGGGAAGCATACTGAAAGGGGGGGCGGTTGGCAATAACTAATGATGATGCCGAGAGTGACCGTTGAAACTATACTTCCCGCACCTTTGCGCCTTCGTGCAATCGTTGATCGCCCGAGGCCGAGGCGTCGCCGGAGACCGCATAAGCTACGGCGGCTCCGATGAGAGCGGGAACGATGAAGGCGTGGCCGCCCGTGGCTTCCGCCACGAATACAACCGCTGCGAGCGGCGTTTTATATCCGGCGGCCAGGAACGACGCCATACCTACCGCGGCATAAAGATCGAGGCTGGGGCTATGCACGACGGACTGAGCGAATGCGGTTCCAATACTGCCGCCGGTGAGAAATAGCGGGACAAACATTGCGCTCACTCCGCCGGCAGCCAGAGTAAACAAAGTTGCGGCGAGTTTGAGTCCGCTGAACATAAGCAGCTGCGGAGTGCTGTGATAGTTGCCCAGGATGTCTCCCACAGCTTCGTAGTTCGAACCCAGAGGCACCAGATTGCCAGGGTAGAGATGCAGGAAAAGCAGGCCGCACAGCCCCGTGAGCAAACCGCCGATTGCAACTTTGAGCCAGTGCGGTATGGACCAATTCACAAAGAAAGTGCGGGCGCGGCGGAAGGTGATGACGAAGACCATGGCGACCAATCCAACGATCAAGCCGAGAAGCGCGCTCCAGTAAAGGTCACGGCGCGTAAATCCCGTGGAGCCGACGAAGTTGAAAAGCGGAGCCGCGCCCAGGAAAGAGCTGAGGGTCACGAAGGATACGACTGACGCAATCAACGACGGCACCAGAGCTTCGTGCGCAAGATCGTCGCGGTAAGGCATTTCCAGCGCGAACACAATGCCGGTAAGGGGAGCGCGAAACACAGCGGACATGCCTGCCGCCGCGCCGCAAATCAACATAATTCTGCGATCGCGTTCGCTAAGGTGGAGACGCCGAAGTTTGGTCCACAGCCATGAGCCGACGGCCGCTCCACCATAAATGCTGGGCCCTTCGAGCGCGGCGCTGCCGCCAAATCCTACCGTGGTGATGGCTGCCAGCAACTTGGGCACGAAGGACCGCATATCGACCTGGCCTTCATGCTCGTGGTAGGAGCGGATGATTTCTTCGGTGGAGTGTTCGTTGGGATCCGGAGTAAGAAACTGCATGAGCAGTCCGGTGGCCACGCATCCGAAAAGCAGTCCGGGGACGATGGCCCAATGATGGTGAAGATAATAGGCGAGCACCGGCGGCCATAATTTCCCCAGAATGATTATGACGATTCCGGTGATGACGAGGCCGGTGGTTAAACCAATTATGGGAGCAATGATGAGCCATTTGCGGAGATCGCGGGCGTAGACCTCGGAGAGGTCTTGGTGCACGAGGGAGAGATACTTACGGAACAACAAGTGACTGAAGAACCGGGCGGGTCTTTTTTTAGACGCGCTGTTTCCGGTGACTCGCCGCGCCTTAGGTGAGTTTTTAGCGCTGGGCGCCGGAGCAGCGGAAGAGACTATTTGTTCTGGAGTGTCGTCGATGGTGTTCATGGATGTTTGCTTAGTCTTGCCTTTTCGCGAGGAAGATCAGGAGGATTGGACGCGGCGTCATTGCCTCCTCGCATAATGCGCCGAAGAGCGGCTACCAGTTGGGGTGCTGCGCTGAGCAATTCGTCATGATGATGGGCGGCCAGTTCGCCCAGCACTTTCTCTCCTTTGGCAGTGAGCGCGAGGAGTACTTCGCGGCGATCGTCCTCCGCCCGTGTACGGTGCACCAAGCCACCGGCTTCCAGGCGGTTGACCAGTTCGACGGCGCTATGGTGGCGGATTTTCATGCGCTCGGCCAACTCGCGGATTCGCGGGCGCACCGCCCCCGGCATGCCTTTGATCGCGAGCATCATTTGATACTGACCGCGCTCCAACCCTGCCGTCTTGACCGCATGCTCGCTGAAGTGCAGGAAGCAGCGGATCTGATAACGGAACTCCGCCAACGCCTCGTAATCCGACAAGGTGAGCTTCTTCATGCCACTGATTGTATCGTGCCACGATTCAGCCGCGCTTTTAGTATATCGTAAGACGATATAGTAATGAAAGGGGCGCGAGGCTGGCGGCTTGGGCAGGCTGGCCTCTTTGTGCCGCTCCATTTAGAATCCTCTGTCCTGCTGTTCATCGGTACCGAGAGGAGGCTCATCCGCCTTGATCCCGCGCTATACCCGCCCGGAAATGGGCCGAATCTGGAGCGATGAAAACCGCTTCCGCACCTGGCTGGCTGTGGAAGTGGCTGCCACTGAAACTCTGGCCGAGGCCGGGATGGTTCCCAAGGCAGCGGCCAAGGCGATCCGTGAGCGCGCCGATTTCAGCGTGGAGCGCATTCACCAGATTGAAGCCGAAGTGCGGCACGACGTGATTGCTTTTACTACCGCCGTGGCCGAGATCGTGGGCCCGGATGCGCGATGGTTTCACTACGGCCTGACTTCGAATGACGTCGTGGATACCGCCCAGGCTTTGCTGATCAAGCAGGCTTCCGCGCTCATCGCTCAGGATCTTGCGCGCTTGGCAGAGGTTCTCGAACAGCGCGCGTGGGAATTTAAAGACACGCCCATGGTTGGGCGAACCCATGGCATTCACGCTGAGCCCATCACGTTTGGGTTCAAATTGGCGAACTGGTTTTCCGAAACTCAGCGAAACATTGCCCGCTTCAAGGCGGCGGCAGAAGATTTGCGGGTTGGAAAATTTTCCGGAGCGGTCGGCATCTTCGCCCATCTCACGCCGGAAATCGAGGAGCAAATTTGCGCGCGGTTGGGCTTAAGGGCAGCGGCGGTGTCGTCGCAGGTGATCCAGCGCGACCGGCACGCGCACTATCTCGCAACGTTGGCGGTGATCGCATCCACACTGGATAAGATCGCGACTGAGATCAGGCACCTGCAGCGTACGGAGGTTCGTGAGGCCGAGGAATTTTTCAGTGAAAAGCAAAAGGGATCTTCGGCGATGCCGCATAAGCGGAATCCGGTGACCTGCGAACAGATCAGCGGGCTGGCTCGCGTGGTGCGGGGTAATGCGCAAGCAGGTTTTGAAAATGTTGCCTTGTGGCACGAGCGCGACATCTCGCATTCCTCGACCGAGCGGGTGATTCTGCCGGATTCCACAACGCTGATCGATTATCTGTTGAACAAGACGAGCAATCTGATTGAGACCATGTTCGTCTATCCCAAACGGATGCTGGCGAATCTGGAGAGCACACGAGGGTTGATTTTCAGCGGCCAACTGCTGCTCGATCTGGTGGAGCATGGAGTTTCCCGCGAGGACGCTTATCGACTGGTGCAGGGGCACGCGATGCGGGCGTGGAAAGAAGATCTGGATTTTCACCAGTTGGTGCTGGCCGATAAGGAAATCACGAAAAAAGTTCCGCGCGCGCAGATTGAGCACGCGTTTGACTTGCAGCGGCAACTGATCAATGTGGATAAAATCTTCGCGCGTGTTTTCGAGGCCAAACGCCTAAGACGCAGCAAATCTAATGCTCGCGACAAATTACGACGCAAACAAAACGGCCGATAGCTGCAGCCCAACCTACTCTATTTAACCCGGACTGCCGCAAGAAGTTGCGCTCAGTCTTTTCCTCGTTACTTAAGCATGCTTAAGCATCCGCTTGTGCATCTTGCCTTCGCATCCTCGCATCGAAATAATTAACCAGATGGTTAGTTCGTAATGTTTCGTCAATTGGGTCGGAGGTGACCTGTGACAATAGCTATAACGAAGAAAGCAGGATTGCTGAAAACTATAAGCGGGCTGCTGGCGGTCGGATTGTTAAGTGCGACGCTAGTTGCTCAGAATGCTCAGACTGCGGCTGCGAGCCGCAACGACAATCAAATTCAAACCACGCTGGCACACAAGCTGGCGGCAAAGAATCAATTCCACGACATCAGATCCAGCGTAGAGGAGGGCATCGTAACGCTGAAGGGGACGGTCGATCTGTACCAGCGTAAGGTGGACGCCGCCAAGCTCGCTCGAAAAACTGCGAGCGTGCAAGGAGTGCGTAACCTGATTTCGGTTGCGGGGCCGAATGTACCCGACGTGCAACTGGAGCAGAAGCTGGCTCAAAAATTGCGCTACGTGCGGGAGGGCTACGACATCACGTTCGATTATTTCGCATTGAACGTGAAGGACGGCGTGGTCACCGTGGAGGGGCAGGATCGAACTGGAGTTGGCCGGGACGAGGCGCTCGCCGACATCCAGAATATGCCGGGAGTGAAGGATGTGATCGCGAACATTTCGGTGGAACCGGTTTCGCCGATGGACGACGGCCTCCGTGTGCGCGCGGCTCACGTCATCTACGGCGATTCCGTTTTGAGCAAGTATGCCATCGATCCGGCGCGGCCGATTCGCATCATCGTGGATAACGGCCACGTGGCGCTCTACGGCTCCGTGGATAGCGCCATGGATAAGAACGTCGCCGGAATTCGAGCCAACCAGCTCTTCGGCGCGTTCAGCGTGGAGAATAAACTCGTGGTGGAGAAGGATTCCGGCCAGTCTGGGATGTAACCCCGAAGGGGGAATGGAGGTGCGGCGCTGACCGCGCCTCTTTATTATTTCTACACTCGATGATTTATAGCCGATTGATCAGCGATGCGACATAGCCTGCGCCGAATCCGTTGTCGATATTAACCACGCTCACATTCGACGCGCAGGAATTCAACATACCGAGGAGAGCGGTCAGTCCCTTGAACGATGCGCCGTAACCTACACTGGTCGGCACGGCGATTACCGGCACTCCTACCAGGCCTCCAACGACGCTGGGCAGAGCGCCTTCCATGCCGGCGCAGACGATCACGACGCGGGCTTTGGTGAGGGCTTCGCGATTAGCCAGCAGACGATGGATGCCGGCGACTCCCACATCGTAGAAGTGCTCCACGTTGTTGCCCATCAGTTCCGCGGTGACTAGAGCTTCTTCGGCGACGGGGATATCGCTGGTTCCGGCTGACACCACGGCGACCACGCCTGTGCCATAGATGTGAGTGTCCTGTTTAAGAACAATGGCGCGCGCCAGTTCGCGATATTCGGCTGAGCGAACTTTTTTCTTAACCGCGGCGAACTGTTTCTTGTCGGAGCGTGTGGCCAGCACGTTGCCGCCGTGCTTGGCCAGACGTGCGAAAATCTCTGCCACTTGCGAGGGAGTCTTCCGCTCTCCGAAAATTACCTCGGGCATGCCGGCACGCAAGCTGCGATGATGATCGACTTTGGCAAAGCCAAGATCTTCAAATGGCAAATGGCGCAGCCGATCCACGACATCATCGGGGGTGAGTTTGCCCTGGCGTACTTGGTCGAACAGTTTGCGGATGGATTCGGCGTTCACGGGAGTATTGGCAATCAGCGGTCCGCACTCAGCATCCAGCCCGAGCGAAGTCTAGAGTAGCATCTGGCGAATGTCTTTGCGCCTTAGGCTCGTGTGGTGGTGCGGGAGATACAGCGGATTCGAGCGATCACCGCGGCGTAAATTTTGCGGGCGATGCCGGGTTTGTCAAGGTGAGCCAGAAACAGGCGGCGCAGAGCGGCTGGAGTAACTCGTCCGGCGAGATATGCGTCGTAGAGCGTTTCTCCGAGCCGGTAGCCGAACTCGCGCGCGCTCGATTCGGATTTCTCTTCGTCGGCACGGGCAGCGGATTGCGCGGCCTTTTCGCATGCGGCGCGTGACAGCGTGAAGGGGTTTTCCGTCTCCGGCGCGGACCTTGCAGGATAGAGCACACGCGATCCGAAATAAGCCACGGCGTTTTCGATCACGCGGGTGTAAAACTCATCCACGGGGGTGAGAGGGGTTGTATCCTCACTTTTACTGTTCGTGCCGTTTGCCCGTGAATCGCGTCCGCTAAAACTGTTTCCATTGAGGCGCTGAGGCAAGCCGCGGCACGCGTGATGCAGAAAACGGGTTGCGTCCTCAGCGGCGTGCATCAGCTGAAATTCGCGTACGTAGAATGCGTTCACCTCGGGGAAATAGGCGCTACCGCGCTCTTCCACGTTTTTGAGCATGGATGCAAGCTTCTGGTCGCCGATCACTTTGCGAGAGAGCAGCCGTCGCAGCGTCGCATCGGACGGGCCTCCATGCACTTCGGGCAACAGATCGACCAGAAACTTTGGCTGCGTTCCATTGTGCGGCGAATAACGGTTGATCTCGAGAAAGCTGGCCAGGCTGTCGATCAGGTTGTAGATGGTTGGCGCGAAGTCCGGTCCAGTATCGCAGCGGCTCCACTGGTCAAGAAATAGGCGGTAGCTTTCATATTTCTCGAGCGGCGTTGCATTGAAGACACAGAGGACATCGTCATTCACCCGCACGGCTTCAACTTTGCCGGCGGGTTCACCCGCCGCGCGCCAGTACAGAGCGTCGATGTTTTGCAGCACGGTAAGAATTCTGGAGCCGGGCAGTTGTTTTTGCAGGACGCGAGGCAGATGTTCGGGAGCAAGATGCGACTCGCCGAACAGCACGAAGATAACGGCATCGGGATGGCGCTCGCGGATCTCGGCAATTTTGGCGGCGGCATGACGGTCGCGCGCGCCGATCTTGCGCAGGTTTTCGCGCGGCATGCAATCGAGGCCGTAGATGGCCTCGCCATGATCGCGTGCCGCTACCAGGAGTTCATGAAACGGAGCCCAGTCGTATCCCCAGTCGAGATCGAAGCGGATGCGCTGACGCAATTCGATTTCGTCAATTTCGCGACGCCACCATTCTTCGAGAATGTGCTGGTCGCGAGCGAAGATGGTTTCGACGCCGACCACCACGGGGCGGTCTCCAGCGAGGGCGCGCTGCTCGAGAAGCGATGCGGCGTAGCGCTGCGCGGCGGGCAGGGCATGGTAGTCGCCGATCAGGACCACGTCGGCCGCACCCAGGGCGTTCTGAATCTGCTGATTATCGAGAACGGAATCGTATTTGCCGAAGGCCTGCGAGAACTCGCGAAGATACTTGCGGCGGCCGTGGGAATCCTGCGCGCGGATTTCGCGCTCCACTCCTTCGAGTGCGAACAGTTCCGCGGCGCTGCGGCGGGATCGCAAATTGGCTGTTGTGGCCATTGAATCAATTTCCAGTTGTTAGTTTCCCGTTGCTAGTTCTCAGTTCCTCGCTCCTAGCTTCTGGTTTCTCACGCCAGTCTTGACTTCCAGTTCGGCGACTGCCTATGCTCCAGAGTCGGGGTGCTTTTTTTCTCTCTTCTCCTCGCGGAGTGCCTTTGCCGAATCTGCCTCCACAAAATCTGACGATCGCGACTACGGGCGCCAGTGGATCGGTGTTTCTCCGGCAACTGCTGATTGCCGTGGAGCGCGATGCACGGGTTGAGACTGTGAACTTCATCGCATCGGACTCCGGACTGCGCGTGCTGGCCGAAGAACTTGCCATCAAGGGGCGGTCGAATCTTGTCCGCCAGTTGCTTTCCGGTTCTCCCGCCGGTGGTGCGAAAGCGTCTTCCAAGGTTCAAGAGCACAAAATTCAAGAGCAATCGAACGCCGACATCGCGGCCAACGTAGCCAGCGGTTCTTATCCCGCCGACGCCATGATCGTGCTGCCGTGCAGCGTAGGCACCCTGGCCCGCATTGCCGGCGGCACGGCCTCACACCTGATCGAGCGCGCGGCCGACGTTTGCCTGAAAGAGAAGCGTCCGCTGGTGCTGTGCCTGCGCGAGACGCCGCTCAACAAAATCCACATCCGCAACATGTACCGGGCTGCCGATGCCGGGGCGACCATTTTTCCGCTCATTCCAGCCTTCTATTTCAGGCCTGCAAGTTTAGATGACATGGCCCGCGAGTTTGCCTATCGCGTGCTGGCCCATCTAGGCCTCCCCCAACCCGGCTCTTTTCATTGGAAAGCCTGATATTTCAATGGCTTACGGGCCTACAGAGAAAAATTAGCCTGCCTAGGGAAAGATCGGCTTCGCGGTGGGGGATCTTAAGTGTAGAGAGCCTCAAGTTCGGGTCACAGATGCCCGGCGGTCATGTACGACGGGGAGGGTGCAACCGGGGCGCGACGCCGGGGCGCGAAGCCTATGTTCGCGGCGGCACCGCACGGTGATGTGGTGCTGTTACATTAGGTGCTCAAACCGTGGCCCCATCTTTCAAAACTGGATGCTGCATCGTTGGCGGAGGTCCAGCCGGAATGATGCTTGGTTTTCTGCTGGCACGCTCCGGAGTGGATGTGACCGTGCTCGAGAAGCACGCCGATTTTCTGCGGGACTTTCGCGGCGACACGATCCATCCCTCCACGCTGGAGTTGATGCACGAGCTTGGCCTTCTGGAGGAGTTGCTCAAGCGGCCTCATCAAGCGGTGAGTGAACTCGGCGGGCAGATTGGCGGCGAATCCGTCAAGATGGCTGACTTTACGCACCTTCCCACGCGGTGCAAGTTCATCGCGTTGATGCCGCAATGGGATTTTCTGAACTTCTTGGTGGAGAAGGGAAGATGCTATCCGGGCTTTCAGGTGCGAATGCAAACGGAAGTAATCGATCTTATTGAACAGGATGGATGGATCAGGGGCGTAAGGGCAAAAACTCCCGGCGGCACAATAGAGATTCGCGCGCCGCTTACCGTTGGTGCCGATGGACGGCGTTCTGTGGTGCGCGAATGCGCCGGCTTGCAGGTGACGGATTTGGGCGCACCCATGGATGTCTTGTGGATGCGTCTCGACCGGAAGCCGACCGATCCCGGCCAAACGCTGGGCCACGTCGAAGCCGGCAAAATATTCATCATGCTCAACCGCGAGGAGTACTGGCAGTGCGCGTTCATCATTCCAAAGGGAGGCATGGACGACATTCGCGGGCGAGGCATTGAACAATTTCGCGAAGTGATTACCAGCCTGGAACCTTGCCTGCTTGATCGCGTGGGGGAGTTACGAGACTGGAACGACATAAGCCTGCTCACTGTGAAGGTTGACCGTCTGCGGGAATGGCATCGTCCAGGCTTGTTGTGTATCGGCGACGCGGCCCATGCCATGTCACCCATTGGAGGAGTGGGGATCAATCTCGCCGTTCAGGACGGAGTTGCCGCGGCCAATATTCTGGCGGCAAAGTTGGAGGCTGGAAACGTCAGTGACCACGACCTGCAAGCTGTCCAGCGGCGAAGAGAGTTTCCCACCCACGCCACGCAAAGGCTGCAGGTGCTGATACAGAACAATGTGATTCGGCGCGTGTTGGCGAGCACTCGACCGCTTACCGTTCCCTGGCCGCTGAAACTGGCACAGCGGCTGGCGTTCCTGCGGCGCATTCCCGCCCGCGTAATCGGGATGGGCTTTCGTCCAGAGCACGTGAATACGCCGGAGAAATCTCCGGTTCGCCATTGATTGATCGGATCGATTGTTTTTATTGAAGCGCTTGTTCCGGGCGATGTTAGTATCCGTTAGATTTTGTCTTCGATGATCTATCTGTCTGTTTATATTTCTCTGTTTTGTCTCGCCGTAAAATTTAGGAGAGGCACCTCATGGCCAAGTCGATTTCCGTCTGGATGATCGTGGTGTTCTTTGCAATCATTCCCGCGCGGGCGGCGGACGATCACAATCCTTATGCGGGCGATGCCAAGGCCGCGAAAGCTGGCCAGTACGAGTTTCGCATCAACTGCGCTTTGTGCCACGGGCTGGGCGCGCATGGCGGTGGGCGCGGACCGGACTTGACGCGGGCGCAGAAAAAGCACGCGCACTCCGACGCGGAAATGTTTCAGGTCATCAGCAACGGGATTCCGGGAACGGCCATGCCGGCCAATGGAACCAACGGACAGGGCGTGGGCATGACCGACGAAGAGATCTGGCAGATTATCACGTACATTCGCAGCGTGGAGGTAAAGGCTAGCGCTAAAGCCGCAGGCAATGCCACGCATGGCAAGGAACTTTTTAATGGCGATGCGAATTGCTCGCTGTGCCACATGGTAGAGGGCAAAGGCGGACGCCTGGGTCCGGAGCTGACTGAGGTGGGCAATTCAAGGACGCGAGAAGCGATCATCGATTCGGTGCGCAATCCCAGCCGGCGGCTGGCTTGGGGATTGTCCGAGTCGACGAAAGAGTTTCCCCAGGAATACGACACCATCACGGTGGTGACCGCGGATGGAAAGCAAATCAAGGGCGTGGCTCTGAATGAAGATAACTTCAGCGTGCAGATCATGGATTCGAGTGAGCAGATTCACTCGCTGGAAAAAGACAAGCTGCGTTCGTTTCAGAAAAGCCGCGAATCCATGATGCCTCCGTACAATGCGGACGCTCTGAGCGACAAAGATCTTGCGGACATTGTGGCTTTCCTGGCCAGCGTGGGGGAGAAATGAGGGCGCAGGGGGGAAGCACGGCAACTCAGCCGTCCGGAAAGCCGGAGCAACCGCGGAAGAGCGGCGCTTCAGCGCCGCGTCCAGACGCAAACGAAACGAAAACGGCCTTCAGTCCCCGCGTGGCACCGGGGCTGAAGCCCAATGATATTGGAATGTCGCAACGCGGCGCTGAAGCGCCGCTCTTCCACGAATTCCTTAGGCTGTCGGTCCTCAGGCTGGCGGTGAGCGCTGTAATCCTAGTGTCGTGCGGAGTGTTCTCGTCGCCGTTACGCGCCCAAGTCACGTTCGAACGTCTGCTGAATGCCGGGAAAGAGCCGCAGAACTGGCTGACTTATTCCGGAGATTATTCCGGGCGGCGCTTCAGCACGCTCGATCAGATCAACACGAAGAATGCGCATACGGTCGTGGCGAAATGGGTGTACCAGACGGGAGCGACCGGAAAGCTTGAAACTACGCCTCTGGTCGTGGATGGAATTCTCTATGCAACTGCTCAGGATGATCGCGCGTTCGCGCTGGATGCGCGCACGGGGCGGCCGATCTGGATGTATCAGCATCAATTGCCAGGGGACATTCGTCCGTGCTGCGGTCACGTGAATCGCGGGCTGGCGATTTTAGGCGACAAGGTTTTCCTGGGGACACTGGATGCGCATGTGATCGCGCTCGATTCGAAAACCGGCAATGTGGTCTGGGATGTCGTGGCAGCCGATTATCAGAAGGGATACAGCTTTACGGTCGCGCCGCTGGCGGTGAAGGATCTTGTGGTGCTTGGCGTCTCCGGTGGCGAGTACGGAGTGCGCGGGTTTATCGATGGCTACGATGCCGCAACCGGCGAACGCAAATGGCGCTTCTACACCGTACCTGGGCCGGGCGAACCTGGACACGAAACGTGGGAGGGCGATTCGTGGAAAGTCGGCGGCGCTCCGGCGTGGAATACAGGAACTTACGACGCGGTGACGAACCAGATTTTCTGGCCGACGGGAAATCCAGCGCCCTCCAATCGTGGCGAGGGGCGGGCCGGAGACAATCTCTACAGTAATACGCTGCTGGCACTGAATGCGCAGACGGGCAAGATGAACTGGTATTTCCAGTTCACCAAGCACGACGAGCACGACTGGGATGCGACGGAAATTCCGGTCATGATTGACGTAGAAAAGCCCGACTCCGGCGGCAAGCAACTGATTGCGCAGGCCAACCGTAACGGATTTTTCTACGTGATCGATCGCGCGAACGGCAAACTGATTTCCGCGAACCCTTATGGAAAGACTACATGGAGCGACACGAAAGATGCGTATGGACGTCCGGTAGCAAATAAAGCGGCTTCGCCGACTCTCGAAGGCCACACCGTCTGCCCGGGCGCACTGGGCACGACGAACTTCATGGCCCCGGCGTTCGATCAGCAGACTGCTTTGTTCTACGTCACTGCGCGCGATCAGTGCGATATCTTCAGCACCGCGCCGCAGCCTTACGAAGCCGGCCACGCTTACTACGGCAGCGCGTATTTTCCTTCGGAAGAGGCGGAGCCGTTCCGCGGATTTCTGAAGGCGATTGATCCGCAGACGGGAGAGATAAAGTGGAAGTTTGAGCACACCTCACCGACGTGGTCGGGGGTGTTGGCAACTGCCGGAGGCCTGGTGTTTACCGGAGATGCGGAAGGCAACTTCATCGCGTTGGATGCCGCGGCGGGCAAGCCCCTGTGGCACTTCCAGATGGGCGGCGCGGTTTACGCCGCACCCATCGCCTTCGCGGTGGATGGAAAAGAATACGTGGCCATTGCCGCGGGCAGCGCAGTCTATGCCTTTGGCCTGCCCTAGAAATGCGGGGTCAGAAACTTACTACGACTCCGGTGGAGAATCGAAGGTTGTTCTGGTGAGTTTCGAGGCCGGTGAATACGCCGGTAGGGAAAGCGTTTCCGTAGAAGTTATTCAAATCGTGAGTGGTATGAAAGTCATCCACCTGCGCCAGCCGAAGAGAAAAATTCTTGAAAACTTTGTAGTCGAATCCGCCGCCGAACAGCACCGCGGCATCTGTGAAAGTGTCTCCCAGGGAGGATAGCGGTGTGTTCACGCCGGAGATCGTGCCCGCGCTCAGGCTGATCCGGTCATAGCCGAAGAGAGCATGGATGAACGGGGTCAGCTTCGATTTGTTGTGGTAGGAAAACACCGGCCCAAACAGGAATGAATAACCGGTCAGGGTGGGAAGTCCGGAGAGCGTACTGAATCTCGCTTCTGTGATTGGCTTTCCGTAGCGGCCTCCAAAATCCGCGACCACTCCGAGCCAGCGGAGGGGGTTGTACTGCACTTCCGCATTCCAGCCCGAGAAGTTGGATGCCGCTGAGAACGGGCTATTGCGCTCGCGCAGATCCTCGTCGAAGACGATGCTCGACAGTCCGCCGTTATCAATGTGCACCAGGGAATACCCGCCAAACACCTGCACCTTTGGCGTGGAATTTTGCGCCAGTGCGCACGAGGAACCAAGGACGATCAGAGCAATCGTTGCCATAGCCAGCCGAGTCATTTCGATGTTTTTCCCTTTCAACAACCGCGCATCCCCAAAGGTCACATTACAAAGTTGATCAGATTTCCACAGATGGGTTCACACGAGTGCCGTTCACAAACCTGATAAGAACGCGGACGCACGCCAACGGGTTGCAAGTGGACACGAAAATGTAGATAAAAGGTCCTAAGCCCTTAATTATAGCGTGGGAATCCGGGCGAGGCCGCGGCTCAGTGTGGATGATCTGCCCAACAGCGATTGGAGCCTGCGAACAAACGGTGGGTGATGTACAACGACTCCGCCAGATTTTTCCGGACACAACCTGGCAAAAAAGATACAAATCTTTGACCATCTGTTGACATGGGCTCTCGGGGCCGCACGTACTCTCCGTCTACACCGTGATCGCACATAAGTCGTGTGTGCGGTGAAAAGAGAGGAAATTATGAAGCAACTCGCGGAAGTTTCGGAACGCGCCTCCAACCGGCGGTCGTTCCTCAAAAACAGCATGGTCGCTGGGGCGGTGGCGACCGTAGGTGCCGGCATCCTGGGCAATGGGTTACCCGCATTTGCTGCGGAAACTGGCAGTTCAAAACTTAACAAGGGAGACATTGCGATTCTTCGATTTCTCGCGGCCGCCGAACTGATCGAGGCCGATCTCTGGACCCAATATTCAGAACTCGGCGGTCTGACCCCGGGCCAACTGCCCGTGGAAACGGCTCCGTTCAAACCCATGAACACCTTTCAGGCGGCCCTCATGAAGCTCGATTCCGATGGCCCGCAATACATCACCAGCAACACCAATGACGAGCAGAGCCATGCTGATTTCCTCAATGCCTATCTGATCTCGATGGGCGCTGAGCCGGTGGACTTCGACGCCTTCCGGACTTTGCCAAGCAGCCAGGCCGCCGGCGCCGATCAAATTGGCCGGCTCACCAATCTGATGAACCTCAAGGTAGACACGAGCTGGTACACACGCTATCGAAGTACGAAGAATCCGGACCTTGGCGCCACTTTTCCCCAAGCCATCGACCTGGTGAATGTAACCGGCATTCCCCGAACCGATGCCGATTTCGAACCCAAGAACCACGTTCAAGCGATCGCCAATACGGCGGCTTTCCACTTCGGAACGATTGAGCAGGGAGGCAGCACGCTCTACGCAGCCATGGCCCAGAAGGCCAGCAATGTGCAAGTTTTGCAAATTGCGGTGAGCATCGGCGGCGACGAAGTAGCGCACTTCCTGGAGTGGGTGGACTTCGCAGGCAATGGCGTGCAACCGCCGCTCGCCCCGTTCACCGATCCTGTCACCGGTCTCACCTTCCCGAACTTCGATGTCACGTTTAACCCGGCGATCCAAACCAACCTGATCTTTCCCGTTCCCTGCGAATTCATCAGCGCAAGCCTGCCTCGTTGCGCTGTGATTCGTCCGACGAACCCGAAAGGAATTGCCGCGACAGTGGTCACATTCCTCACCGAGATGGGGCTTTTTATCGGCCAGTCTCCAACGTTCCTTAAACAGTTGGCCACGCTGGCCAGTCAAGCCGACGCAGCGGAGCGCACGCTTTAAAGTCGCCGCAATCGCGCCGGGGCTCTCGGGGGACGGCCTCTGCGCGTGATTCGCGGCAGTGGGCGCGCCGTGTCTAAAGCATTCCGGACACGGCGCCTGCTCACCCATTCGTTGGTAGTGTGCAGTTTGGTTTTCTGCACCAAGGCTTCATCCTGAGCGTAGCCGTTTTTCAGGCGTAGGGAGGAGCCTGCCCCTGATGAGCGAAGTCGAAGGGATCTCCCGCTTAACTGGCCTGACGCATAAGTCGAACTGCACCACTACACATACATTTCATTTCTTTACCGTGCTTATTCTCGATGGGGAGGAACACCGATGTTGGAAGGCATATTTCAACCGATGCACCTGATTGTGATCGCCGGAATTGCATTGCTGATCTTTGGCCCCAAGAAACTGCCCGAACTTGGAAAAGGGCTGGGCGATGGCATTCGCGGTTTCAAATCCGCAATGCAGGGCAAGGAGGATTCGGCGGCGTCAGCGCCTACGCCGAAAACGCCGGGCGAAGGAATATGAGCCTGTCGGAGATGCTGTTCCTTGGCTTACTGGGCCTGGTTATTTTTGGTCCGAAGAGGCTTGCTGAGTTGGGCCAACAGGCTGGAAAGACGCTGGCTAGATGGAAGAAAATCAGCAGCGAGTTCCAAAACCAATTAACGACGGAGATCTCCGGAACTACAAGTAATCGGCCGATCCCGTCCGCTACCGCTGAGACCGGCACCGGCAGATCGGGTGCAATAGTTTCATCTTGAATACCTACCTCCGTGCCCGTTGACTTGCCCGCGGATTTCGTACTAATCTGCAATTACACCGGGAAGGAGGTGGTCGAATGACAAGTTCTGATTGTAGTGGCACGTGTGGGAGTCTAAGACCAGGTGAGGTGGCTGAGACTTAGAGCTGGTTGCTCTAAGCGGGGCTCCAGGGCGCCGATTTGCGACGCGCCAGGAGCTACAGCCCGCACACTAGCCGGTGAGTACGGATTGAGGCATCGCGTTGGTCGCGCGAAGGCCTTGAATCCCTGGGATTTGAGCTTTGGCTCGTGTCCCCGACCCGGGAGTTGCCGTGAGAGGCCACGTAGAGTGACCACCTCTTGGTCAATCCCAAACAGTCCACCGGACGGGGCTTGAGTCTTCAATGACTTAAGCCCCGTTTGTTGTTTGTTATCACTAACTTCCCGAGATTCGACTTTTCACCGCCATCGAATTTTATCAACAATGATGGAAGAACGGATACCTCACAATCATGCCATTTTTGTGACCAGATTGTGACCAAACTTGGTTTGCTGCCACCTTCGTCGGATTAGATCGCACTCGGTGGTCGTTTAAACTTCTACTCCCGTACTCTTCGGCCTTCCAGACCGAAGAGTCAGACCTGAGGCGCATCTCCGGGGTCGTGATTCCTTCATGGGGATCATCATCCAGTATTTCCCTTTTTGAACGGTCAGGGCACAATTCACCGCGTCTCCCGACTAAGCCATTTCTCAATATGTACCGGACGCCATTCCTCCAGTGCTTCCAGCAATTCCACTACGGAATCGCGCGCCAGAACCAGCGCCCGGTTCTCCGGCTTCAGGAACAACTGCTCCACCGCATGGTCGAGCATTGCAAGCAGCGGTGAGTAAAACCCCAGCACATTCAGGATTCCGCAGGGCTTCTCATGGAGGCCAAGCTGCGTCCACGTCACGACCTCGCAAAACTCTTCCAGCGTCCCGACTCCGCCCGGCGATGCGACGAACGCATCCGACAGGTCGGCCATCAGGGCTTTGCGCTCATGCATGGAGTGGACGACATGAAGTTTCGTAAGCCCCTTGTGCCCGACCTCCCGCGCCATCAGGTGTTCCGGGATGACTCCCTGCACCGCGCCGCCCGCCCTCAGCACGGCGTCCGCTATCACGCCCATCAGACCTACGTTGCCGCCGCCGTACACCAAGCCGATGTTCCGTCTTACCAATTCCGCAGCCATTTCCTCAGCGGCAGCGCCATATTCCGGACGGCTATCCTGACTGGAGCCGCAGAAAACGCAGATTCGTTTCATGCTGTGATTCTAAAATCTCGGTTTCGCAGAGTTGATGGTTTTCTACTGCGAGCGTTCCGCTGGGTTTTCCAGCGACATTGCCAGTGACGATGAGGGATACTTCAATGCGCTCGTGCGGATGTTCGAGCAGGCGCTCAAAAATCGTAAACACACTATCGGTCGAGCGCCGCGACGACCTTCTAACCCGGTTGGATCGTGTGCGAGTGACCAGCGATAAACTTGGCTATGGAGTCGGAGCCGATTTGCAAGGGATTTGGCTGCTCCCCTCATCATTAGTAGTTATTAGTAGCAGCAGCAGTCGGGGCTGTGGGAAAAGTGGAATCCCGCGAGTTGTGCGGGACGCCCGCGTTCTTGTTTTTTCCGGATCGAACCTGGGGTTGGGCGATTCTTATATACCGTGTCTGCCGTCATCGGAACAGCCCCTTGCCATCGCTTCAAGTCGAGGGTAGCCAACTTTCTACCCACCGTAGTTCGCCACAACTCGTATCACTTTGCCATACGCTGACAACTCCATAAACTCTGCCGTGTGCGTCCGCTTTTGATTTGTACCGTAGAGCACGACGCTGTTCATACCCCAAAGCACATCCTCAAGATGGTGGAGTTCAGAGTAAGCTTCCAGTCCTCGCTGGAAATAAGCTCTCAAGTTTGGCTTTCCGACCACTTTGCCGTCAGATGATCCCCATCTGGGCAGCAACGGGCGAAGTCAACTCGACTGCATCGTCATAGTGCATCATGATCAAGTCCAAATCATGAGCGTTCCACGCCGCGACCCAAAGCTTGGCTAGATTCAAAGCCTTGTCTCTCGTCACCGTCAGTTCTCCAGTTGAAAATTCACTATTTGGACAGATTTTACTATCCTGTTGCAGTAAGGAATTGAGCGCCAGCAGGGACAGGTACAGAATCACAACGATTTCGCCAGCGACCTCAATTTGGCGACAGTGCCTTGTTCATAGTTTTTTCCAGTCTGTGAGCGCCACCAACTCGTCTAAGATTTCCTGTAACCGCTGAAGCCGCCGTGCGTTATCCCCCGCTGCGCCGAGTTTGTTCTTACCGCTCTGCAAGTAAAGTCGGTTCGCCTCACTGATTTGCGCTATTTCTTCTCGCAACTTTGCAATGCGGTCTTTGACCGGATTCTGCATGACAGTAGGCTAGCACCGCAAACCCGGTGGATCGCAGTCGCAAGGCTAAGTTTTCAATCACTGCCCGGGGTCGCAAGTGCAAGCGTCCGGTTGCGACATCTAGGAGTTCCGGACGCAAATGATGCCCAAGGAGTTCCGCATGATCACCCGAATCTGGCATGGCGCGAGGCCCGCAGCAAAAAGCGATGAGTACCTGAACCTGATGCGAACCGTCGCCATACCCGATTACCGCTCGACTCCCGGCAACAAAGGCGCTTACGCGCTGCGTCGCATGGAGGGCGAGACCGCACATTTCCTGATGATCACGTTCTGGGAGTCCGAGGAGGCGATCCGTGCCTTTGCTGGAGACGACATCAGCGTGGGGAAGTATTACGACTTCGACAAGGATTTCCTGCTCGAACTGGAGCCGTGCTCCACGCATTACGAGATGTACGACAATTGAATCCGCAAAATTCCGGTTTCTGACGTGGAGTGGTGGATGGCGCGACGGTCTGGGGGCTATGCAGCCGACTGGCTGGTCTCCAACAATTATTGTGGGTTGTACTCTATGTGATCCAGACTCTTCTCAGGATCGCGCGGGTGTTCCCGCGTCCATTTTAGAGCAAGGGCTTGGGCCGCAGATATTTGGCGTCTATTCATGTTGTCGGTCAGGGTCTCAAGAGCGGCCTGCGCATCCGGGTGCTTGCCGGAGCCCGCCACGGCTACCCACATGTACGCCTTAACGAGATCGCGTCGAACGCCTTTGCCATCCGAGTACATGGTTCCCAAACTAAGCTGTGCAGCGGGGTTTCCCTGTTCGGCGGACTTCCAGTACCACTCGGCCGCCTTTGCAAGATCGGGCGGCACGCCTGTGCCATCCTCATTGGACACCTGCACGCTGTTCGTGGCCGTGGGAACGTCAGGCGTCGTGGAGCCCGCCGCCAGCTTCGTCGCTCAAGTCAACGGTCGGGCACGGACGATCTACGTGGGACCCGGAGGAGCCTGCGAACGTCTCCTCGTTCACGGTATGCTATTTGGGAGGAGCGGGGGAGATATTGCCTGATCTGCTTGCCGCGTCCTGTGCATGACCGTCATTGCAGTTTCGCGTACTCGGCTTTGGCTTGCTCCAGATGCAGGCTGAAAACCCTTCGATTCAATCATCTTCGGCTCCAGCAACAATCCGCAATGCACTGCCCTTCACGCAAACAGTTTTCCAATTGTCTAGGAACGTAGCATCCATCTTCTTGTAAAACTGGATTGCCATTTCGTTCCAGTCGAGGACGTACAGCATAATTCCGAAGCAGTTTTCCTGAATCGCGATGGCCGCAATACGAGAAAACAAAGCTCGACCGATTTTGTTCTTGCGGAATTCAGGGCGAACGAACAGGTCTTCCAGGAACAAACCACGACCCTGAAATGTCGAATACGAATCGAAGAAGAAGGCGTACCCAGCAGGGTTGCCACCGAACTCTGCGATTAGCACGCGGAATTTCGCTTGAACTCCAAAACCATCGTTCGTCAGGATTTGCTCGGTTATCAAAAGGGGCAAGTGCTCATACTCAGCCATCTCTCGGATCAGGGAATGGAGCGTAGGGACATCCTTCGCAGTGGCCTGACGAATGTTTAGCATGAGGAGAGTTTAGTTGAATCTGGAGCCCACAGCGTTGAAGACTCATTGCAACTTCGCGTGCTCGGCTTTGGCTTGCTTCAGGATGGGAATGTGGGGGTCGGCATCTTTCGACAGCCTGCGAATCTGCTAAGCTCTCGATTGTGCATCAGACGAGTCTCGACCGTGACTGATTCTGTTCCGATTGCGAGCGAGCTACTGCGGGGAAGAAAGCTCGCTCTGGCGTCCTACCTCGCGTTATCGCTTTTCATCTGCACATGGGCGCAAACTCAGAACAATCAAGTCTCGCTTCCACAACACCTTGAATCACTGGTCAATGATCGTCTTGAGGCGACAAGATGCCCCGGTCTGTCGGTTGCGGTGGCTTCCCACAACCAGATTGTCTTCTCCAAGGCTCTAGGAAAGTCTGACATCGAACAAGGGGTTCCGCTGACCACCGCCAGCGTGCAGCGACTCGCCTCATTGTCGAAACCTATAACAGGCACGATCATCATGGATTTGGTGGAGCAAGGCAAGCTTGCTCTGGACGTTTCCGTTAGGCAATATCTGCCTGAACTCCCGGCTTTCTATCAAAGCGTGACCTTGCGGGAGTTGCTTTCTCATCAGTCCGGCGTCAGAGGCTATGCGGATGAAGAAAGCGTTCTGTTCAGTACCATCCACTACCTCACTTCCCGAGATGCCCTGAAAGTGATGATGACGTACCTTCTGGCGTTCAGACCCGGCACAAAGGTCGAATACTCGTCGCTGGCGTTTACGGTTCTGGGCGCAGCCGCAGAAGCGGTCACCGGACGTTCATTTCAGCAACTTTCCATGGACTTCTTTTCCAACCATGGTATTCGTGGATTCGCTCTCGATGATCTCTACGCTATTGTGCCTCGTCGTGTGCATGGATATCTGGTTGACCGGAACCCGAACCTGCAATTTAACGATGGCCGAGTGGTTGAGCGTGACTATTTGAAGGGCACAAATGGTGAAATCACCAACGCTCACTACTACGACATCAGCAATCGCTATCCAGCCGGAGGCTTCGATGCTTCGGCGGAAGACCTTCTGCGCTTCGTGATTGCAGTCGGTTCCGGCAAAGTGCTGAAGCCTGACACGGTCAACCAGATGTGGAGTGCACAACTCACATCAGACGGGGCGAATACAGTGTTTGGGCTTGGTTGGGGTGTTTCGAAATGGAAGGAGAAAACGAAGATGGTGGGCATGAATGGGCTGGAACTCTCAACCGCCGCATTCCTTCGCTACTTGCCAGATTCGGGAGTTGGGGTGGTCCTGCTCTGCAATGCCGAGGGAGCGAAGGAGCTTCCTGAGTTACTGAACGACGTTCTCAGTGCCACGGCTGCGCCATAGGAATCGCTAGCTTTCGACTATTCGGACCGACTGCTACTGAGTTTTCGTCTCCTCAAACGTCTTTGCCAAGCGGCCGCAAGTAACGAATGCAGCCATTGCAAATTCGCGTACTCCGCTTTGGCTTGCTTCAGGATGGAGATTTCGGGATCGGCGTGCGAGCCTACGCACCGGGTGCGAGTGTCCGCTCTCCTGACTGCTTTGCCGGAGCCAGTGCGATCAGGGCTACACCGACGATAGCAAGCGGAAGTACCGCGTGCAGCAGATCGGCGCGTGGGATCACATTATGGAATGCCTGCACCGTCATAATGGCGGCGTGAACAAGGCTCGACCATGCCGTGAAAGCGATTAGGCTGCGATTCGCTGACAGGTTCCGTAATGCAAGCAGCAGGAAAACTCCCAGTGCTGCATAGATGCCACCGAGCATCTGCTCGGATGGATCGAGTTGCAATCTCCACAACGGGTAAACGCCAGCTAGAAAGAGCAACCCGACCAATACCAGCACGATTTTCAGTGCCCGTTCTCGCCACATGGTGCCCTCCTGCTAAATGATGCAACGTTGAAAGGCATGTGCGCCCTTTAAACAACCACCCATACCGCCGGCGCCCAGTTTCTCGATGATGCGGTAGCGCGAGATGGTTTGGCCGATCACTGGAGCAGAATCTTACGTGGGAAAAATGGGCGAGTCAATGAAAACGGTGGGGTTGCCAGTGTGTCTGCTAAAGTTCTGTCATGGAGGTTGTCATGGACAACCAAGAGCTGCAAAACTCGGTAGCCAAAATTGCCGAGACCCTGATTACCACCCAACGAAACCTCGTCACGGTTTCCCGGTCACTGTGGGCCGTAAGGATTTCGATACGGGAGCTGCACCCAGACTTTGAAGAGATGTACTTAAATCACTTTGCAGAACCGGAGCATGCATTCGATATAATGCGCGACAACCTTCTCGATTACGGTCGGGAACTAGCTGATATAGCTCGACGCCTTCGAGCGGAATCGTCCCAATGAAGCTTTTGCATGCATCACAAGGCATCTTTCTCCCTCTGGGTTGCGTGGTATAACTTCGTGAGTGTGAACACCGCGTTCACCCACCCCGCAATTTGCTGTGGGAATTCAAGCAGAAATCGGCTCGTAGCCCCAGTGGTCAGCAAGGGGTCGTTCTTAGTCACTATTTTTGGCGACCTTTCGCCCCCCTGTTTGGCTCGACCTTGCTAGTCCGCCCGGTATACCTTCTGGAACTACCCCTCTCTCCCAAGGGCAGCCATGTTTTACACTGTTGATTGATGCGACCCGCTCTTTATTACGCCGTTTCGATTTGGTTGGCATTATGGTGGGCGACCTCTTCGGACACAGTGCAGGGCATTCAAAAAGTCCGGATTTCCTTCTCTAATCCTTCATACGTGGGATGCCGATATGGCTCATTGTGGAGAGTGACAAGTCGAACAAAATCCACTATCCGGCCAGCACATTACCTACCGATTTCGGATGCAATCAAGTCGAGGTTCAACACAACGGAACTAAACTGATTCGAGTGCAGCTTTCCCCGTCAGGAGGCGTGTACACTGGGCCAGCGAACCACATCGAATCGGATGCGCTAGCCAAACTGGAGAGGAACAAACAGGCCAACGATAACATCATGAAATAGAAGATGCGGGTACGTTCTAAACACGACCTGTGCTGTGACGATTGCACGTTCAACATTTGAAATCACCTTGGTCTTGGCGTGCAAGTGACTTCTGGGGAGAGAATCCTTTGACTGTTGTTATCAGTCGATTTCATGTTTTGCCTGCCGCTGAAGTCCAGCGCCTTTCGAGGCACACTGTTAGGCCAACTACCGTTTTTCCGATGAGGTCGTCCGATTTGGAGGGCGCTGTCCCGTCAAGTAGTTTTGGCCAGTATCCCGCGTTCTTATGGGCATAGTCTTCATCAATACGGCTCAAGCCAAAATGACAAATCAGCAGGACGGCAATTGAAGAGACAAACACGAGCTCCTGCCTTTCAGTTACGCAAGGGGCACAGCCAAAAGGCCACTGCGGAGTCGGAACTTGCAAGCTGTGCGAGAAGAGGCTCGTGCAGAATTTACATGTGCCAACCGCCAGTGAAGGATCGCACGACCTTAACCCACCAGTTGTTCGATTGCCACTGACAGGCTGCGATTGTCGATAGGTTTTTGAAAGAATAGCTTGGCGCCAGCTTCGCGGCAGCGCCATTCGTGAGTAAATCGGTCGCTAGCGGTTACGACGATCACGGGCACGCCAGCAAGCCCGGGAATCTCACGAAGACTTTGCAGGAAAAAATAGCCGTCGTAGTCGGGTAACCCGATGTCAAGGATAACGACATCCGGCATTTGGGTAAACGCCATGCTGAGCCCGGCCCCCGCATCATTCGCAAAGTAGGTATCGTAGTAGGCCTGAAGCCGGATTCGGAGACCAAGACACAAATCCAGATCGTCGTCGATGATGAGCACCTTGGAGCCGCGTGTGCTTTTCGGCTTGTGGTTCAATACCTTTAATTTGTGCTCGGCATTGGGAGACAAGGAATAAGGCTCATATTTTAGGGATACGGTAGTTCCCCGGCCCGGCTCGCTCGTTGCGTCAGGCTCAATGTCATGTTTCATGGGTTCGACAGTACAACAGACCGGCCGTCTCGACTTTGAACGAAAGGACAATATGTCGCGTCGTAACCGCCGATTGTCCCTTGGTGTTGCTTATTGCATAATTATTTCGTATGGTCACTTGGGTGTGCGCGGGGGTCCGTTAACGGGACATCTTTGACATGCTCGGCTCACAGGGAGGATTCTGCGACTGCCAAATCCTCTAAAATGTGGCCGACTCCAGCAGACTTAAAGTCGACTATTGGCGCAATTGGGGGGAAAGTGCTCTGAATCCCTCCGGATACCCTGAAGCCGTCGCGGCACGGAGACATTCATTGGCTGTTCCAGCTACCCCAAAGTCATACGGGAGAGGTCAACTGTCGATAATAGGCGTCAATTACGCTCAAAACCCCCCGGCAACGGAACGGGCGCTGCCCTGACCACTGCCACAGTCTTCAGTTTGCGCGGGAACTCGTCGGATCAGTTCACCTTTTCCGTTGCCGCCTGCGCTCCGGGGTGCGTGTAACCTTCGGGAACCTCAAAGAATGCCGGATCGGGCTCTGTTCGCGTAACTTGAGCGACCGTCATCGTGGACATTCCCCTGCGTGGATCGCTATGTTTAATCATCAAGTTGATGCGGAGGTCCTGCGAGTACCAGTATTCGTCGGTAATAACGACCTCTTTGCCATCGTTCTCGTCCGTGACGGTTTGGATCTGTCGAATCCCGTGCGCAGGCACGCCCTCGATCTCGCGAATTCCAAGGTCTTCTTGTTTTGTGAATTCGTTGGGAGGAGCATTGCCATCGGGAGCGGCAAAGCGGATCGAAGGTGGCTCGGTTGAAGGCGGATGATTCATAGTTATTGTCCAGAAGGTTCGTTTCCGGACATCGATCTCGGTAGAGATGCGAGTCTGCGGATCGTATAAATGGATGTTCAGAAGTTCAGGCGTCTCGGTGCTGGAGACAGGGATGAGCGCCCTCAACTCGTTGTGAATGCGGCCTCGTGTATCGCGGGCAACCTCCCGAGTGGACTTGAACTGCATGATGGAACCATCCTTGCGAACCATGGTTCGCTCAATATTGACGACGCCGCTGAACGGCACGTTCGGAATGGGCGTCATAAAAAAGCTTTGGGCGGAAGCGCGTGTGGAGGGGATCGCGACGGCCAATAGAATAGTGCAGAAAGCAGAGGTCAGAGATAACCGCGTGGGCATACGGAACCTCCAGCGACATTCGTGAGCAACAGGATACTCTCGGTCGCGTTGACCTAGCAAGGTCCGGGTGGGGGAGGCGCGGGACCGGATCAGCGGTTTTCGGTGCGATCCGCATCCGGGCAACGCGGGCTATTGTAAACCGGGCTGTTGTAACCAGATAACACTCAAAATTCCCTTCAAATGAACTGGGACTGCATGGCGGGGCCGGATGGGTCAGTTCACATAGACATGCACGAAGTCTGTCGTGCCGCTGGATTGGACGAAAATGACGTGCGCGATTGTCTGTCTGACTTGGAATCCGAAAGCTACATCAGTAGCGAAATCGTGGTTCAGCTCGCCGAGGAATGGCGCTAGCCGCGCCTAGGCCTCTCCTGTTCCGTTGTCTCAAGTCGTGGCGGGTCGGCAGCAGAGCATGACTCGGGATAAATGTCGAAGTAAATTTCGAAACTCTCATCAATGGTTTTGGGTAGGGCACGTCTTCAAGGCTTGCGGAAAAACTCCTTAATTCAGTCATCGACCGTGGAAGAGCGGCCCTTCGGGGCCGCGTAAGCCGCTAGTATCAATCCGGCTTCAGCCCCAGTGGTCGTTTTTCCGCGCCCGAGAAAGACTTTTTCCGTAGCCTGTTCAGCCGTGCCATTAATCGCGACGATGATGCGGGGCTTCCCGTCCCTGAGGTCGTCGCTGGACCGAATCGCCACAGATGTTGTCGGACGGCATCCAGTTGGCCGATTGCAGCCACTCGCAGTATCCTTGCGAGGTGCCGTATTCGGGCGAATCTTATCTCGACCAACAACGCGAGCGGCGGCGGCTGGCGGCCAACTACGCGGGCATGACCGATGGCGAGTTGCAGCGACTGGCGCGCCATGCGGAGTCACTGACCGAGTTGGCATGGGACGCGCTTGAAGATGAGATGGATCGCAGGCACCTTGAGTGCGTCGACGATACGGTGCCGGGGCCGCGGCAGGAAATGGAAGTACGCGAACTCGTCACCATCCGGCAGTTTCGCGACCTGCCCGAGGCGCTGCTGGCCAAAGGCAGTCTGGAGTCGGCGGGAATCGAATGCTTTCTGGCGGACGAAAACCTGGTCCGCCTGGATTGGTTCATTTCAAACTTCATCGGCGGGATCAAACTGAATGTGCGCGCCGCGGATGAAGTGAACGCGCGCCAGCTTCTCGACGAGCCAATACTCGAAGGCCTCTACATCCAGGGCATCGGACTCTACCAGCAGCCGCGCTGTCCCAAGTGCAAGTCGCTCGATGTGAACTTTCAGGAACTCGACCGTCCCATCGCCTACATGAGCGCCTTTCTCCGCCTGCCGATGCCCGTGCAGCGTCCAGCCTGGCACTGCCACGCGTGCGATGCTGAGTGGGAGGACGATACAGCCGACGGCCATCCATTGAGTGCGATGTAAGTCTGTGGCCATCACTCTTGTTGGGTTGCCGGTTCGTCTGGCTTTTCGAACGCGAAAAACTTGGTCAATACCCTGTGTTTTCGAAAAGACCGCGCCAAGGCTGTAGCCGACCCCGGCGTAAAACGGAGCCGTGACCGACACTTGCGACCACACGCGAACCGTTTCGCTGGCAAATGGATTCTGGAGAGTCGACATCACCGTCTGAATGTCGGGAAAAAATTTCACAGCCGTTGTCATTGATCCGTCGTACAGAACCGAAGACGACGGGGCGCGATATTCCGGCGTCTTGTACAACAGCACCAGCGTAGGCAAAATCCAGGTCCAGGTTGCAATCGATTGGTGGCCTTCATGAATAAAGCTGCGAATTGCACTCGGCAGAAAGCACCTGGAATTGATGACGATTCTTCCCGCCTCAATCCGTTGCCGGAATGTTAGGTGCGGCATGCAGAATCGGCATGACCCATCCGAACCAATGAAACACCAGCCCACTCCGCAAGATGCATGGCACAGGTGTACACAACGTAAAGTATGCAAAATGAAAGCAGCCGCGTTGCCCAGCAGGGGCTTCCTTTCGTTTTTGCCATCGACGCAGGTGATGCCATGACCATCGAACGCTACCACCCGCCTCTGACGACACAAGTACATTTGCCCATGGCGGTGTAGCGCCCGGTAGCGCCCGGTATAGCGCGGTTGACTCGGGCGCAAGCGGGCACTAAGATTCGCAACACATGGCAGAAGAACCGTTTCCGATCGGCCGCACCATCTCCCACTACCGTGTTCTGGAACAACTGGGAGGCGGCGGGATGGGCATCGTATTCCGGGCTGAGGACACCAAGCTGCGCCGCTTTGTCGCCCTGAAATTCCTGCCCGAAGGAATTGCGCGCGACGAGTCTGTGCTGGAGCGCTTCCGGCGCGAGGCGCAAGCGGCATCCGCGCTCAACCACCCCAACATCTGCACCATCCACGATATCGACGAGGCGGACGGGCATCCCTTCATCGCGATGGAGCTGCTGAAGGGCGTGACGCTCAAACACCGCATCGGCGGCGTGCCTCTGCCTCTGGGAACAATTCTCACCCTCGGAATCGAAGTGGCCGACGCGCTGGACGCGGCGCAGTCGGAAGGCATCATTCACCGCGACATCAAGCCGGCGAATATTTTCGTGACCGAACGCGGCCAAGCCAAGATTCTCGACTTTGGCCTGGCGAAAGTGATTACCAAGGGAAACGCGGAAACGCTGGGTGCTGCAACGAAAGACGCGATGAATCTGACCAGCCCGGGCACAACCCTGGGGACGGTTGCCTACATGTCGCCAGAGCAGGCCCGTGGGCGCGAACTGGATGCGCGAAGCGACATTTTTTCCTTCGGAGTTGTGCTCTATGAAATGGCCGCGGGACGCCAGGCATTTACCGGAGAGTCATCGGCGGAATTGTTTGATGGCATTCTCAATCGCTCGCCCATCCCGCTGCTTCGGCTGAATCCGGAGATTCCCGCAGAACTCGAACGCATCGTCAACAAGTCGCTCGAAAAAGATCCTGCTCTGCGCTACCAGCACGCCGCCGACTTGCGCTCGGATTTGCAGCGGCTCAAGCGCGATACGGAATCCGGACGTAGGGTCGTGCCCGAGGTCGCTTCGGCGGGCAGTTCGGGCACAACACCAATATCATCATCATCCGGCGCGCAAGCCAGCGTAATTTCACGTCCGGCGAGTGTTCCAGGTGTTCCAGTTCAGCCTGCGCATGGTAGCAGTTCCGCGGTGGCCGCCGTGGCCAAGCAACATAAATGGGGAACCGCGACCCTCGGAATTGTGGTGCTGGTGTTGGTCGCAGCTGCCGGTTATGGCGTCTATGCAATGTTCCATCATGCAGGTGTTGCGCCATTCCAGAACTTCAATGTCACGCAGGTCACGAATTCCGGCAAGGCAGAGTTTGCCGCCATCTCCCCTGACGGCAAGTATGTACTCAGCGTGCTGAACGACAACGGACTGCAAAGTTTGTGGCTGCGCAACGTCCCCACCTCCAGCGACACTCAGGTGATTCCTTCCTCAGCATCTACCTATCGCAGTCTTGCGTTTTCGCCGGACGGAAATTACATCTACTTCCGTAAAGCGCAGAACGCGGTGAACAGCGATTACAACCTTTATCGCGCGCCGGTGCTGGGCGGGACTCCGCAAATCGTTGTCCGGGACATCGATAGCGGTATTGCGTTTTCTCCCGACGGAAAGCGCATCGCCTATACGCGCGCCAATGATCCTGAGGTTGGCAAATACCGGCTGCTCAGCGCAGACCTGAGCGGCGCAGATGAGAAGATCCTGCAAATTGCGCCAGATGCCGACATGCCGCGGCACCTGGCTTGGTCTCCCGACGGCCAGCAGCTTGCTTTGGGGTTGCAGGCGCCGGGTAATGCCTTCGGTGGAATTGATCTCTTCGATCTAAGCAGCGCGAAGTCGCATCGCTTCGATACTTTCAACGACAAGATGACCTACGAATTGAAGTGGGTGCCGGAGGGGATTTTGTCGGTCTACCGGCAAGCGGGTCCAAATTTTGACAAGGCGCAGATTGGGTTCATTCCCGCCGCCGGGGGACAGCTTGAGCCCATTACTCGCGATACCAACCAGTACTCCACTTTGACCTTGTCGGGTGACGGCAAAACCCTGGCTTCGGTGCAGCAAAAGACGACACAGAATCTGTACGTTCTTCCCGGCCCCGGGAACCAGGGCGCAGACATCAAATCCCTGTTTCCCCAGGGGCAGCAAGTTGAAGGATTTAATTGGACATCCGATGGAAATTTACTGTTAAGCGACGGTTCGCGCCTCTTGCACGCGGCTGTTGATGGTAAGAATCAAACCCAACTCATCCTTGACCCGGCGGCGCGATTCTTTGATTTCTCCCAATGCGGCAGTGACCATATTGTTTTTTCGTGGGCTTTCCACAGCGGCAGCCACACGGCAAACCTCTGGCGCGCCCACGCCGATGGATCAGGTCCGGTAAAGGTAACGGACGGAAAGCTTGATATGAGTTCCCGCTGTTCAGCGGATGGGAAATGGGTTTACTACTTCGATCGCGCCTCCAGTAAGATTTGGCGCGCTCCGCTCGATGGCTCTGGGAAGGCCGAGTTAGTCCCCGGAAGCGTCGTACCTAATAGCTTTCCCTCGGGCGGAATGGCGCTCTCCGCCGATGGCAAGGAACTCGCCTATGTCCTGGAAGTTGTGAATGCGGAAACCCAGTTCGGTCAAGAAAAGCTGGCGCTGCTGGAGCTTGGTTCTTCGGCGCCCCGCCTGCTCGACGTGGATCCGCGAGTCACCAGCAGCGGCCTGCAATTCACACCGGACGGCAAGGGTGTGGCCTATCCGGTGCGCGAAAACGGCGTGGATAATCTCTGGATCGAGCCGCTCGATGGCTCCGCCGGCCACCACATAACCAACTTTACCTCCGAGCAAATCACCTCATTCAATTGGTCCCCGGATGGAAAAAACCTGGGCGTGCTGCGCAGCCATTCGGAGTCGGATGTGGTGTTGCTGCAGGAAGGGAAAGAGGGTTCGCGTTAGGGTGGTTTGCGCGTGGAGCGGCGGTGTGCGAAGTGCAGGCTCTAAGGCAAGTCGACGCGGACGCCTAGCACGACCTCAAACCGCACGACATAGTCGCTTGAATCTATCGTCTCGAAGTCCTTTAGGAAAGTTTAGGGAGACGCGGTTGTCCTCCTGATCGCCATCCCATAGGGCGACGACCACGGTCTTCGGCTTGCGGTCGCACTTCTCTCGGAAGGTGCCAACCAGCAGGGGTCTCCGACTCTGCGTCAGGAAATCAACCGGGATCTTAAAGGTCGAACCGTCGATCGTGGCCTCGGCGCAATCTTCCACCTGCCCGTTAGCATAAACGAGCTGCACACGAACTTTGGCGTTGCGCGGTGAATGCTCGACGCGGACTTTGACCGTAACAACGTCAACCGCGCACTCCGCAACCGCAATCGAGCAGACGATGAGACTGAAGCAAAAGACACGAGCAAGAGTTTTCACCGTTCCAAAAATCATGGCGATCCCTCGTCCGAGGTGAAACCCCACAAATTTCCGTCGGGGAGGTGCGCGTTCTTACGGGCCGATCCCAACTTTGGCGAAGCCTTTACGAATCACGTCAACCGTATCTTCCGCCAGCTTCAGCGCCGGCAGTTCTTCTCGATTGAACCAGCGCACCTCTGCCGCGTCGCTGGCGGCGGCGAGATCTCCCGCAACCCGGCGGCAGAGGAAATCAATCAAAACGTAGTGGTACTGCACGCGCTGCTCGGGGTTGCGCAGGATGCGGTCGTAGACGCCGAGGAGTTCGCTGGGTTCGACGGTAAGTCCGGTTTCCTCGCGAGCCTCGCGGATCGCGGCTTGGCACACGAGTTCGCCGACTTCGAGCACGCCGCCGGGGATGGACCATTCATCCTGCAGCGGCGGGTGAGCGCGCTTGACCAGCACCACGCGAGCGCCTTCGATAATGATGGCGCCAACCCCAACCAGCGGGACTTCGGGGAATTCGCGTTGCATGGTGCAAGCATTCTAAGGGAATGCAGAGTTGCGGTGGTGCACGCTGGCGGCCGAGCTTTGCTCGGCTGGACAGCCGGGGCGGCTGTCCCTACATGAGCTGGTTCCACTGCTGTGATTAAATGGTGTTCCCTATGGCCCTTGAAGAATACAAACGAAAACGGCGATTTGAGGAAACTCCTGAGCCTCCTCCGAAGCTCGAAAGCAAAACCGGACACCGCTTCGTAGTCCAGAAGCACGACGCCACGCGGTTGCACTATGACTTTCGCCTGGAGATGGAGGGCGTGCTCAAGTCGTGGGCGGTGCCGAAGGGGCCGTCGCTCGATCCCGCCGACAAGCGCCTCGCCATGCAGGTGGAGGATCATCCCGTTTCGTATTTCGATTTCGAAGGCATCATCCCGGAAAACAATTACGGCGCGGGCACGGTAATGGTGTGGGACGTGGGCACCTGGCAGCCGCTTTCGCCGGTTCCGGTGGAGGGAAAATATGTGCCGGGCACCGAGGCTGAAGCCGCCGCGATGCTGGCCAAGGGAGATTTGAAATTTCGTCTCGATGGCAAGAAGTTGAAAGGCGACTTCGCGATCGTCAAGATGAAAGGCCGCCGCCCCGGAAGCAAGGGGAACGAATGGCTGCTGATCAAGAAGCATGACGACCACGAAGTGGAGGGATACGACATCGATGAGTACGACGAATCTGTGCTGAGCAAGCGCAGCCTGGCGGAGATTGCCGGAGACTCTGGCTCGGCGGAGTGGAGAAGCCGTCCATCTGGAGCGCGTGGCAAATTAAAAGCAGCGTGGCTGGCGGATGCCGTGGCGAAATTGGATAAGAAAAAATCAGACCAAAAAGCCGCCGTTAAAAAGCCGGCCGCTAAAAAAAAACTAAGGAATTGAACCCAGAGCCTACAGAACACAAAGAACCTGGAGCCGAACCCAAAGCTCAGAATTACTCTGTGCCCTCCGTGCCCCCTGTGGTAAAGCCTTTGACTTCCTCCGTTGCGCCCTCACCTGCAAAGCGCCCCATGCCCACCGAAATTCATCCCATGCTTGCCACCTCCATCAACGAGCCATTTGACGGAGCGGAGTGGATGTTTGAAATCAAATGGGATGGTTACCGGGCCATAGCTTTTATCGACAACGGCAAGGTGAAACTGGTCTCGCGGAATCAGAACGACCTTACCGAGCGCTATCCTGAGCTCAAAGACTTGGCGGAGTTCGTAAAGGCCAAGACCGCGATTCTCGACGGTGAAGTAGTAGCGCTCGACGATCAGGGCCGGCCATCATTCAGCCTGATGCAGCAGCGAACCGGCTTTCGTCCGGGTGGCCGCCGCGCCGCATCGAACGCGGATGTCCCGGTGCTCTATTACGCATTTGATCTGCTTTATCTCGATGGTTACGATTGGCGGTGCGTGCCCCTGGAAGATCGCAAGAAGAAGTTAGCGGCGATATTGGTTTCCGGAGATTCGCTGCGCTACTCCGACCACTACGAGAAACAGGGGAAAGCGCTATTCGAAATGGCGAGGCAGAAAGGGCTCGAAGGCATCCTGGCAAAAAAGCGCGACAGCATTTATCAGGAGCGCCGCAGCAGCGAGTGGCTGAAGATCAAGATCACGCATCGCCTGGAATGCGTGATCGGCGGATATACCGGACCCGAGGGCAGCCGCGCGCATTTCGGTTCGATCGTGCTCGGACTCTACGACAAGCAGGGCCGGTTGATCCACGTTGGGCAAGCGGGGAGCGGTTTTGATCAGAAATCGCTCGATGAAATTTCGAAGCTCTTGCAGAAGCGGGAAACCAAGCAGAAACCTTTCTACGGCGAAGTAGAAGCCCTGCGAAAAGTGACCTGGGTGAATCCCGAACTGGTAGCCGAAATCGAATATGCGGAATGGACCGAGGGAGCGGGCGGCGGCAGCGGCCCCAAGTTGCGGGCTCCCGTATTCCTTGGCCTGCGCGACGATAAAGATCCCAAGGAGTGCACCCTAGACCAGGAACGCCTGTGAAAAGCAAGAACTGAGAACTGAGAACTGCCTTCCTATTTAATATCTTTCATCGCCAGCAGAGTACCGTAATCGCGGCCGCTGGCGTCCACGGCGCGAGCCACGACTCCCGCAAATGCGTCGCGCAGTTCCGGATATTTGGCCACCCAAGCTTTCATCACCGCGACGTTGCTTTGATAGGCCTGATTCGTATTGGAAGCGTCGGCGGTCTGATACTTCACAATTAAATCGAGATCATTGCCTACAACCTCAGGGAAAAGGTCGATTAGCTTATAAGTGGTAGCTCCGGCGGGAAGGTCTATGGTTTTGCCGTTGGCTGGAAGATCGGCCGGCTGCGCCTTCTGCGATTCGTCATAAAGTTTGTCGGTGGCGGCCGTGCTCATGAAGGGCAACGGGGAAACTAGCGAGCGCGCCTCCAAGTAGTAGAGCCAGGCATTGTGCGTCTGTCCTTTGCTCTTGAAATCACGCGCGCGGGTGAGGAACCAGTCGCTATTGTGTCCTCCAGTTTCCCCAGCTTTAATGTAAAGGCCGCCAAGTTTCCAGTCGGAAGCCGCTTGCTGCAGGATCAGCGAAACCGTGTAAGGGCCCTTGGAAGTCTGGGCATCGAGAATGACCACCGCATATTTTCCCGGGGGAAGATTGTTGAGGTAGAAGGCGGCGCTGTCAGCCGTCTGCCCGTTCCGTCCAAAAACACCGCAGTAAAATTCTGCGCGAGCTATGGGCGCGCCGCCACTGGCTTCCAGCAGGAAGGGCGGTCGAGTTGTTCCTTTTGCAGCGGAAAGAGCAGGCTGATTGTCCTTGACTGTGCTCTCGATTCCGGAGAAATCCGAAGCCAGACTCGGGATGACGTTTTGGCGCAGCGAAGCCGAATCGCCCTTGGCGATGAAGTCAAAATAGTGCTGACCGGCAGCCAGCAAGACGGTCCGGGTCGCGGGTTCTATATCGCCCGCGGTCGTGCAATTTTCCGCGAAAATATTGGCCGCGCAGAACGTCACCATGGCAAATACGGCGCCAGCGAGGAGCAGACCCCTACCCTTCGCCGTATAGCATTTTCGAAACCTGTTCGCGTAAATCGGCTTCATTCCGCCCCCAGGAAAGGAATTGTACGCTCCATGGGACATGAAGGAAGCGCAAGGAGTTGCACATCCGAATTGATGCATAGTTCAAAGCTCGCCGTGCAAGAGCATAAAGTCAATACGTTCCATAAAGTAGGGAAAGTTGTGGGCCAGCAGCAGTCTAATAAAAGGGCTGACATCGGTGCTAGAATTGCTCGTACCAACCCACTGTCCCCCCAATCATTTGCAGACGGGATCGAAAGTGGAGGAGTTTCGATGTACACGGGACTGAAGCTGACCGGATTGCTGATCGTGGGCGTTCTTTGCCTGCCTGCCGCGGGGCAGGCGGGGCAGGCGGATACACAGACGACACATCGGGTTCACGCCAAGAAAAAAGCGGCGCCCTTGCCGCCCCCGCTGCCCTCGGGAACCCGAGGACCGGTGCCGCAGATTCCGCTGGATTCCATCCCGGCTGTCGCTCCCCAAGTCACTTATCAGAATGGACTGCTGACCATTGTCGCGCCCAACTCCACGCTGGGAGACATCCTGCGCAGCGTGCACAAAAACACTTCGGCCGAGATCGAAATTCCGTCCAACGCCACCGAGCGCGTTGCCACGCATCTGGGCCCGGCGCCCGCTCGAGAGGTGATCGCCGACCTGCTGAATGGGTCCCGCTTCAATTATGTACTGCTCGGATCGCCGGCGGACGCCAACGCGCTTGTGCGGGTTGTATTGGTGGCCAAGACGCCAGAGGTGCCTAGCCCTAAAACTGCTCAGGCAGCCAATAAAACGCCCGATGCCCAAGCCGCCATGGATGCCGCCGAAGCCGAGCCGACGGAGGATAACTCCCCGGATGAGACCGTGGACCAGAGCGCCGCGGCGGCCGAGGCCGAGCAACCCGCTTCCGGGGATCAGTCGGCTGCGAAGACTCCGCAGCAGATGTTGCAGGAGATGCAGCAGCGTGTTCTGCAGCAACAGCAACAACAGGGGAATCAATCGGGAGTACCTGCTCCGCCGCAGATGCCCGCCCCGCATCAGCCACAGCCAGAGCAGTAACCGCCGGGTTCTGCAAGGTATCTCATCAATGGTCTTGGGAAGGGCACTGACGTTCAGTCGTGCCGCTAGAGTCCCAGAAAAGAAGAGGGCTTCAGCCCCTGAGGGACGCGAGGTTTACTCGCTCGATCCATTTTTGAGATGGGTGGTAACCGCAGGTTCTAATTGAGAAGAGACGATTCTTTGAGCGAACAATCTTACGGACGATTACCGGGATCGTTCGAGCGCGGCTTAGACGCGGAACGCCACGAACTCGCATCCCGGGCGGTTAGCTGAGTATCGGGGGTATTTCTAGCTTTCTTCAGCAGCTTCCAGTCGAGCTCCACATCGTTCTCTGAAACCTTGGGCGGGTTTCCATGGCGCAACTCCTCCTTCAGCCTGGTTTCAAGAAGCTGTTGGGCGAATCGCCGGGAAGATTCCACAGCCAGGATGTTACCTTGCGCCACACCCAGATTTACAGACTCATCCCCAATCTGGAGCCGCAGCACCGGGAGCCCGTCGGCATCAAAGCCGGGCGCCGCACTGTTCATCAGGCGGGCTAAAGTTTTTTCAACGTGCGTAAGGCTTGTATTCAACTCCTCGGCAGCTACCTGATGGTTAAGTTCGAGCGCATAGGATCGCCGGTCTTCCGCTCCGATGGGCACTTCCAAGTCACGCTTCGGGCTGTAAACCAGCGCGTTCTTGCTCGGATCGAAGTGCTTGGCCTCGGTGCCTACATACACGGCCGCCACGCATCCCGCAAATATCGGGCTAGCCACGGCGCTGGGCACAATATATTTTTTTGACGTGAAGAACGACTCGACAACTCCATGAACCGCCGTGCTGCGCGCCGCGCTGCCCGGAACCTGCGGAATGACGTAGCGCGAAAATTTCAGTTCCGGATGGCGCGAGCTGAACTTCACCAGGGTGGTCGCCGTCTGCTTGGGCGTAGTAATGCCCACGTCGGCGATTACGCTGCGATGCAGCGCTTTTGGATAGTAAAAGTCGATGACGTCCTTGGCGAAATCAGCGCAGTTGCGGGATACGGTGTGGAAGTGAGAGTGGTTGGGCGCCGCATTGTAAGCTTTAATGAAAGCCCGGTCCTGCGCCGGGGATGTTTCGATTTGAAACGCGTAGGCCGCCCGGTCGTAAGCCGAGCCCACTAGCTCATACCAGTTGCCGTTGGGAGTCTCTCCGTCAGCTGTATCCGGCGCGACCTTCTCCAGATGTTTGCGCCGGTATTGATCGCGCAAGAACGAGACCATTTTTGGATCTACAAACAGTGGAATGTCTTCCGGCCTCTCCACCGCGTAAAGATAAGGAATGAGCGGGATCGCGACCCAGTCGTAACCCGCAACTCCGTCATAACGGCTGATGACCGTGCCCATTTCTCCGGGGGCGCAGGGGCGCAGCTTGATCGGCGTCTCGGCGCATACTCCCGATAAATACACCGCCGCATGTCCCGTGGCGGTGAAAAATCCCAGCTTGCCGTAAGGCTCTTCCAGGAAAAGAGTGGCCGAGGCACTCGCCAGCGACGCAGACACCAGTACCAGCATGCCTATAGCGACCAGCGAACGCCGAAATTTGCTCCATCCAAACATAGCTTTCTCTGCAAAGAACCCTGGAGTAGAAACCCCCGGGCCCTAGATTAGTTGCCATTTGCCAGCAAGGCGAGATTACGGAAGTCAAGATCTCACAGGAAAATCGAATGAAGTCGTATCTTACAGAAAAAACAGGAGATACGGGCTGTCTAAGTCTCATCAAGAGTTTGGATTGGACGGATTTTTCGGCTCCGAATACTGTACTTTCCGGGAGCAGTTGAATCATAGTCCCGAGTGTAATTTTTTGACGGCCCAAGCGGCGCTCTCGGCCACCACTTCGTCTTCATCGGCGGCAAGCTTTTTGAGCAGCGGAAGGAACTTCTCATCTCCGCTGTTGCCCATAGCGATCACCGCATTGCGGCGCAGCCCGGCGCGTTTCGCTCGGCGCAATGGCGAATGGCGAAAGCTGGCGCTAAATTCTTCCGCGCTCATCTCCGCCAGCCAGTCGAGTGCGGGATTTACTAACTCCAGGCGCGGCTGAAATTCCTCGGCATCGCTTGCGGGAGCCTTTCGGTTCCACGGGCAAGCATCCTGGCAGATATCGCAGCCAAAGACATGACGTCCGATTCCCGAGCGGAGTTCCTCAGGAATTGCTCCACGTTTTTCAATGGTCAGGTAAGCGATGCACTTGTTCGAATCGAGCTTGTAGGGCGCGATGAGTGCGTCGGTTGGGCAAGCGTCGATGCATCGCGTGCAAGTGCCGCAGCGATCGGGCGCGGGCAGTCCAGGGGTGAGCTCCAGCGAAGTGAGGATCACGCCGAGAAAAAGCCACGATCCTTTCTTCTGATTGATGATGCAGGTGTTTTTGCCGATCCAGCCGATTCCCGCATACTTCGCGATCACGCGTTCGACGATCGGCCCCGTATCGACATAGCATCGCGTCACCGTATCGCTCGCGCCGGACACGTTCTTCAGCGCGCTTTCGACTTGCCGAAGCCGCTTCATCACCACATCGTGATAGTTCTGGCTCCAGGCGTATCGCGAAATCCATCCCCGGCTTTCTCCGTTATCAGAATGCTCGGGCACCTGCGTGGAATAAGGCTGCGCTGTGTTGTAGTTGAGGGCGCACACCGCGACGCTGTGCGCCCAGGGAGCGACATTGGCAAGCGAAGAACGTTTCAATCGGCCCTGCTCGTCCCGTCCCTCGAGATATTTCATCTCGCCGGCGTGACCCTCGGCGATCCACTGCGGGAAATACTCTAACTCCGTCGAATCCTGCACCGGAGCGATACCCGAGACCTCAAACCCCGCTTCTCGCGCGGCTTGCGCAACGGTTGCCGTTATTTCGCTGGATGAGATCACAATGGCCGAAAACAGAATCAACATTACTCGACGTTCCATATTCGCTTGCCGTTACTCCGGCAACGAATGCGACGCAACAGTTCCAATTTGGAATCCGACTTTACATTTTGCTTGCGAAAACGCCTGGCTCTTCTTTATTAGCGTATAAGCTTTTTCTCACAGAGTCACGCAACCTCTAAGCTGCGCGTTCTCCGAATTTGTTCCCAGGAGATAAGTTTTATGCCACAAACCTTCCCCGCTCAAANTCTCATCATTCAAATCTCAGTCATCAACGAGAGCACTGTTCTGGCCGACAGGGACGCTACCCCGGCTGTGGCAGCTCTGCAAAAACAAGTCCGCGCCGACTTCTCCCCGTTTTGGGGCACGGATCCGTCGTGGCCAAAGGGAATCACCCCCGACCGGGAGTTGCGGGTGGTTTTGCTCGACGATTCCGACCAGGCCAACGCTCTTGGCTATCACGATTTCACCACCGAAGGTTTGCCCATCGGAAAGGTTTTCGCCGCCAGCGACCTGAAGGCCGGCACCTCTTCGACGGTTACCGCCAGCTACGAACTGCTGGAAATGCTCGGCGATCCGAACGTCAATCTCACCGTCTTCGTGCAGAACAGCAACACCGCGGGAACTCTCTACGCCTAGGAAGTCTGCGATGCTTGCGAAGATGACTCCCTCGGATATCAGATCGACAATATTCTGCTTTCGACATCCTCTACCCCTCTTGGTTTGAAAGTTTCCGTGCTGAAGGTTCCACCCAGTTTGATCGCACGAACAAGGTGCAGAACCGCTGCAACTGCTGGCGGGAGGCTACATTGGGATATTCAACCTGAATCCCGGCGGTGGCTGGACGCAGAATAGGGCTGAAAAGCGTCCCACGATCTTCGCAACCGCGGAGCCGTCGGCGCTCGCCGCTAGCGCCGCAACACCCCTCGCGACCTCTGGGTCAACCGTTTGCCGCAGCGCAAGATCGTGGGCAATGCGCAGAAATACCGCTAGCTGCTGGAAACCATCCAGCAGCGGCGGGAAGCAGCTTAATTTTCTTGTGCGTCTTCCTGGACTGGCCCAGCGCGACGCGCGCACGGGGCATTTTTTGAGTACGCGATTTGAGTAACGCGAGATGAAGCGAACGTTGCATGAAGTGTTCGATTCCGCGTGTTCAACTCATTGAACCGGAACGCAATCCATTCCCTGGGCAGGCCGTCTATTATGAAATCTGTTCGTCAAGGCTGCTCGTCCTGGAGATCGCAAATCGACTTTATTACCCTGGCCGTTTTATTGATCGTGTTTATCGCCACCTTGATTCGATCGGCACTAGGCTTTGGCGAAGCTTTAGTCGCCGTTCCGCTGCTGGCGTTTTGCCTTCCACTAAACATAGCTGCCCCACTCGCCGTGCTTGTGTCGATTACGGTTGCCGCCATCGTTGTCGTGCAGGACTGGAACCGGATCCACATGCGCAGCGCAGGTTGGCTTGTGTTCTCCACGCTTTTTGGTATACCTCTGGGCCTTCTTTTGCTGAGGAACAGGCATCAACAAATCGTGAAAGCGTTACTGGCGCTGATTATCTTGACCTTCTCCGCCTATTCGTTGATCGGCCGCAAACCCCCGGAACTACGGCGGGACAGCCGAAGCTGGCTTTTCGTTTGCGGATTTTGTGCGGGAGTGCTGGGCGGCGCATACGGGATGAACGGTCCGCCGCTTGCTATTTATGGGGCCATGCGGCGATGGTCAGCGCAACACTTCCGGGCAACCTTGCAAGGATATTTTCTGCCTGCCAGCATCATCGGAATGGCCGGTTATTGGCTGGCTGGACTCTGGACTTCCGCCGTAACCCACTATTACCTGCTGTCGCTGCCAGCCACGCTAGTGGCCGTGTTCCTTGGCAGAGTGATTAATCATCGTCTGCATCGAGAGACTTTCCTCAAATATATTTACCTCGGCTTGGCGAGCATCGGAGCGCTCTTATTAGCGCAGGCGATTACCGGGCGACTCTGAACGGGGCGCATGACGACTCTGAGCGCATGACAGGAGATTTTTGCGATATTGCTGACGGCGCGACCGCGAAGCGTTATGCTTCCCAAATGCTCGCGAAAAAATTCGCTTCCGGAATCCTCTGTGTTGTCCTGCAGGTTGCACTCACCGATGGACTGATGGGTGCTGCTGCGACCGACACGCTGCAACTACGGGCGCTTTCTTACGATCCCGTCACCCTGACAGCCGCCGATGTGAAAGCCCTGCCTCACATCACAGTCACCATTCACAATTCTCACACCGAGGCGGATGAAACTTACGCCGGCGTTCGCGTGGCCGATCTCTTCGCAAAGGCAAAGCTGGGAGCGCCGCTAGGTAGCGAATTGCGCGGCAAAGCTTTATCGGGCTATATCGTCGTAACCGGCTCCGATGGCTACCGCGCCGTGCTTTCCCTGGCGGAAATTGATCCCAGTTTTCATCCCGGAGAGGTTCTCGTCGCCGACGCAATGAATGCCCATCCACTCGACGCCCACTCAGGCCCGTTCAAGCTGGTCGTCACCGAAGACAAGCGCCCGGCGCGCTCCGTGCGCAATCTGGTGACTCTCGAACTGAAGATGGCCGACTAGTTAAGATTAAGAATCAAAAGAGGCTCGAGGAGAGACGCTGCTTCAAATCCCCAGCTTCTTCACTTCCTCGTTGTAATACTTCCGGTAGAGGATGTCCCACTCCTGCGAGCCTTCGAGGATGGTGCGCTTCTGGCTCTCGATTTTCTGCCGGGCGGCTACATCGATCCGCTCTTCGTGATTGAGCAGTTCTTCAAGAATCTTGCGGGTTTCCTGGCGGATCGTATTGGGGTCTTCGATGAAATCCACTTCGTCCATCTGTTTCAGCGCGTCGGCAACCGCCCGCGCCAGCACGTTCACTTTGTCGCGGCTCAGTCTCACAGCACCGCCTTATACTTGCGCACCAACTCGCTCTTCACTTTGCGAAACATCTCCTGGTAGTTGGCCCCGGTCTTGTTCATCTCGTCCGCGTAGGCTTCGAGGATGACCCGCACTTCATCGTTGATGCGATCCTCCAGCGTGAGTTCGTCCAGCAGCGCGGCCTGCACCCGCTCCGTAACCTTAGGCACGGTGCCGGTTTCAATCGCCTTGCCCGCAATCAATTTCTTGGTAACTTCGCGGGCCAGGTAGCCCACATATTCCTTGGAAAGAAGCATGTGCGGATAGAACGTCCTGTGTCAGCAAATGATGTTTTGTGAATCATAAAGTGTAACACGGGATTCGGAGCGGCGTGGCACGAGAACACGACGTGCCGATCTTCACCCAAAACCCGGGAAAGGCAGGACGTTCGCAGCTTGCGGCCAAAAATCGGCGTTGCAGTGGTTTTGGTGGTGCAGCGCTTTCAAGCGCTGCGATAATTCACTTCTTTTCATCGCTGGCTTTAAGTTGCCCAAATCTCTGGTCTCTGCCTACGATGTCAGCGCGCCCGCCAAGCAACGGATCGCTCAGGCCTTGCTCGGCCGGGCCATTGCCGGCGAGCTGACTCTCTCCACGCAAGTGCTGGCCGAATTCGCCTCCACGCTTCTGCACAAGCTCTCGCCCAAGCCCGCTCCGGAACAAGTCTCCGCCATTCTCGATGCGTTCGCGCCTATTCCCTCCGTCGCATCGGACGCCGACATGGTTCGGCGCGCCGTCCAGGCACACGCAGCCTACGGCCTGCACTTCTGCGACGCCATGATCATTGCCGCCGCCGAACGCGCCGGCTCACGCACCATCTGGTCGGAGGATATGAACCCGGCCAGAACTATTTTGGTGTCTCCATCGCCAATCCTTTTCACTGACCTCTCCAACGAATTAAGATTTTTTCGTGACCTGACACAAGATCGGTAAGGCACGCCTTTAGTGCCGTAAATCAGGCCGAATCAACTTTGGCTTTAGCCGCTGAGGCACGCGCTCCCCCAATGATCGGTCGTCCCGACCGGAGTCGGAGCGCCAGCGACGCGCAGTACAGGGACCTGCTCTTCTCTAACCGCACCACGAATACGGACATCTCCTCATGCCAAAGATTTGGCCAGCCCCTCGCTTCTCTGTCAAACTGAAACACTAACGAATAACGAATGATGCTACTTCCCAATTCACCCTCCGCCCTCATCTTCGACATGGATGGCGTCCTCATCGACTCCGAGCCGCTGCACAAGCGCGCGAAAGCAGAAGCATTTCGACGCTTCGGAATCGTTGTGCCGGAGTCCGTCTACGACAGCTACAAAGGCCGGTCCGATGCCATCGTGATGCAGGAAATTCTCGGCGAGAGAGGCGCCTCGGCGGAAATCATAGCCAGCGCCCTGAGCCTGAAGCATGAGATCTTCGAAGCCAGCGAGCATGAACTCCAGCCGGTGCCGGGAGCGATCGATTTTCTGCTGTGGGCCAAGCCTCGCTACCGCCTGGCGCTGGCCACCTCGGCCACTCCGCGCAACCGCGCCGCCCTGCTGGAACTATTAGGTATCGGCAGTCTTTTCGAAGCCGCGGTGGATAGCGGCCAATTTCAACGCCCCAAGCCCGACCCCGAAGTGTTCCTCATCGCCCTGCGCAAGCTCGCACTCACGGCTGCCGATTGCTGGGTCATCGAAGACACGGTAAACGGCTTGCAAGCCGCGAAGTCCGCCGGCTGTGTGGCCGTCGCCATCACCACTACATTTGACCGTGCAGTCCTCTCCAACGCAGGCGCGGACTTGATCGTCGATTCCTTCGCAGAACTTCAATCCGAACTGGAGCGGCCATCCCAGCCCTAAGAATTAAATTGCACGGGTTAAGGGTGGAGCAGCGCTTTGAGAGTGTGTGTGCGAACTAGGCTGCGGTTGTGAGATGCATGCCGAGTCTGGTCGGATTGACTAAAGGCCAATCCGGCTCAACGGCGGTGGTGATGCAAGCGCGTCAAGTTTGTAGGCGATAGCGGCAAGCGTGAACTCTACCGCCACGGCGGCTAGCCCACGCCGCCGAAAGCCTCGCATCCCGCGCTGCTCCTTCAGCACTCCGAACACCGGTTCGACTAAGTTTTTCGCCGTTCGTAGCATCGCCGTCCCGCCCAGGTTCGTAACTTCTTGCGCATTGCCTTCAGTTCCGCACTGCGCATCGGATTTCGTCCAATCATCCGAGCCCGCCTTCCGGTGTGCCATTCGCGCGCCAGATTCGGGTCCGGGAGATACACGTCCATGCCTCGCTGCTGCAGCAGGCACACATTCACGTTGCTGTAGAAGCCGGCATCGGCCAGCACCGTCTGCGGTCGCGCCCGCGCCCGCCGTTCCACTTCCTCCCCCATCGGCACCAGCGCCCGGCACGTCACAACGATGCAAGGTCAGCCGCTGGCCACGATCAGATGTTCCTACCCCAGATGTTCCGCTCCCAATATGTCCTTCACGCTCGGCGGCCACAGGTATGCTTGATCCAGTTGGTACGGAAGAAATCGCGACATCCCTTCTTGTCGCTTATTTCTCCGTGAATTTCAAGTTCGCACACAGACTCTGAAAGCGCCGCACGCAGTCGAAGAGCATCCTTAATGTTCTCTAGATTTTG